>Ga0307374_10007168_pt1 | contig 17131 bp, 12 predicted proteins | sample OX3MG_FD_202532 | JGI IMG/M metagenome (GOLD analysis project Ga0307374, IMG submission 202532) | Soil microbial communities from Risofladan, Vaasa, Finland - OX-3 | ecosystem: Environmental > Terrestrial > Soil > Coastal area > Acid sulfate soil | place: Finland: Risofladan, Vaasa | collected... | reverse complement strand
GCCGATCACCTCGCGCAGTCCCGGTCGTTTCGACGCGTTGATGAGTCGGCTCAGGGTGCGGGCCGCGGGAGGATCCGCCACTCCCGCGAGCAGCGCGTGGTCGCCGACACGACGTACCTCCCCGATCGGTACCGATCGGTTCATGCGCGCAGCGGCGGGGCGGCTATCCCGATACCCGCACGTTCGAGGCCGTCCCGCACCGCCGCGGCCAGAGCGACGACTCCCGGCGTGTCGCCGTGCAGGCAGAGCGTGTCGACATGACGCCGCAGGATGGTGCCGCCCGCCGCCGTCACCGTGCCGTCGCGGGCGAGCCCGACCGCCTGGGCTGACGCCTGCACCGGGTCGTCGTAGACGGCTCCGGGCTGGTCCCGTGCCGCGAGGGTGCCCGCGGCCGTATACGCCCGGTCGCAGAACCCTTCTTCGAGGACGGGGACCCCGGCGTCCCACGCCAGCCGCACGGCCGGCGCGCCCGCAGGGAGGACAAGGACCGCATCGGGTCCGCAGCATGACCGGATGGCTCCAAGCAGCGCGGCGTAGGCGTCCCCACCGCGCGCCACCTCGGCGTACAGGGCACCGTGGGCCTTGATGGAGCGGACCGTGGTGTCGCACGCCGCGGCCACTTCGGCCAGCGCGCTGATCTGCTCCCGCAGTGATCCTGTCAATTGGTCCATCGGCATCGCCATCACCCGGCGCCCGAATCCCGCCTTGTCCGGATACGACGGATGCGCCCCGACCCTGACGTCCTGGGCCACCGCGACCTCAACGGTTGCGCGCATGGAGGTCTCGTCACCCGCGTGACCACCGCATGCCACGTGGGCCGACGTGACCAAACCCAGCAGCGCGCGCTCGACAGCTCTGCCGTCCGTCCCGGAGTACTCGCCGACATCGGCGTTCAGGTCGACGGTGCGCACGGGATGGTTGCCCTCCGCCTAACCCGCCTGGAGGCCCTCCACCACGACGCCGTCGCGGAGGATGACCCGTTGATGTCGGCGGGTCGGGACGCGGGCGCCTCCCATGATGGAGCCGGTGACGTTCAGCGGATCGGCACCGGCCACGATGACCTGCTCTCCATCGGGCGAGAGACGATGCACCTTCACGAGCTGTTCAGCGGCATCGGGCAAGGCGTACTGCTCACCGGAGAGGCCAACGACGAAGCGTCCTCCGAGGGCGAGGCCGCGCGCCTCCAGCCGGCGCAGCGCCCATACCACTTCACGCCACGAGACGCGGAAGGACTCGCGTCCCCATACCTCCCAGGCCACCACGCCCCAGCGCGCCAGCAGCTGCCATGCCACGGCCTCGGCCAGCTCCTCGTTGTCCGGAGCCACGACGTCCCGGCTCTCGATCGGCACGGAGTCCACTTCCACCGGCAGCAGAGACCATCGCCCCTCGCCGATGCCCGAGCCCACCGGGGCGCGGCGGCGCGCCATTCCGGGACGACCGGCACCGGGACGCCCGGATGGACGCCGGTACGTTCTTGTGCGCCAGCGGTCGCTGGCCGACAGCAACGAGCGCAGGGCCGAGAACGCGTCCGCGGTGACGATGCCGCGTGCCACCAGGTCCCACAACCCTTCGTCGACCTCCGCAGGCAGCCGGCCGGTCAGTGGACCGAGCTCGGGCCGGAAGCACGCGCCGCGTGTGCGTAACGCGGCGAGGACGTCGGCGGCCGACCCCACCTCCGGCTCGGGAACCGGCGCACCCGCGCGCACGGCGCGCAACATCGTCGGCAGGTCCTCGCGCAGGACAAAGGCAAGGGGCGTGGCCGCCGACGGCGTGCCGGCACGCCCAGGGCGCTCGGGGCGAGGCGTCAGCCGACCCCACACCACTTCACCCGAGAGGCACAACTCGTCGAGCCATCTGGCTTCGTACCCCTCGACACGAGCGGGCAGGATCTGCGCCTCCCACTCCGCAGCGGGAGCCTCAATGCCCGCCAGCTGCTCCAACACCGACAGCAACCCGGCCCGGCCTTCCAACCGGGTGGACGGGGTGGCGTGCTGCCAACGGACCAGGAAGCGCACGAAGTCGCTGACCGGCACCGGCTCGACGAAGCCGCGCCGGTGCTGCCTGCTCGCGCCGTGCAGGCGGACGAGAAGGTTCCGCGCGCACCAACGGCCGTCGGGCAGTTCGATGGCCGAACCACGCGACTCCAACCTCGCCAACGCCGTGCGGGCGCGGCCGGGCGTCACCGGAGCCCCCATCGGTGCCCCCGCCGGGAGGCGGCCATCCGCCGTCAGCTCCTCGACGAACACCGGGCCGGCAACGTGCAGGTGGGCACCGATGCATGCCGCGGCGGCGTCGTCATCGTCGGCCAGCAACGCCGCCTCCGCCATGCGCTCGGTGGCAACCCAACACCCGGACGCGGCCGACGCCCGCCCGTCGGCGACGAGGGCGTCGAACCGCGCCGACCACTCGGGCACAGGACGGCAGGCGACGAGCGACAGCAACAGATCGTGCAACTCGTCGGGGTCGCGCGGGCGCGGGCACACCTGCTGCAGGACCACGGCCACCGCGTCCGGGTCCAGCGCGGCGAGCTCGTCGGTCGGCACCGGCAATCCGTTGGGGCCGAGCACACCCAACCCCCGGCGCAGCGACAGGGCCCGCGTGCGCCGCTCCTCCAGAGGAGCCCCGTCGAGGAAGGTGAAGGGCCGGCCGCTCAGGATGCCGTGCGCCATGGGCGAGGGCTCCGACGTCTCAACGGTGTGCACCTCTATGGCGCCGGACTCGACCTGTGCCCACAGCTCGGTCAGCCCCTCCACCGAGAGACCCTCATGCAGGCAGTCGTAGACGGTCTGGCGGGCCAGCACATGGTCGGCGACGGCGACAGGACCGGCCGGCGCGTTCTCCTGACAGGCGGCGAGGCCCGGCCAGACGGCTGCCATGAGGTCATCGGCCTCCATGCGCTGAAGATGGATCGGCCGACGCTTGCCGCCGCGCATCCGCGGGAGGACCAGCGCCCTGTTCAGGTTCCAGCGCCAGCGCGCTGCCAGCATCGGATGCGGCAGCACCGCTTGGGTCAGGACGTCGCTGACCGCCCGGCTGCTCAGCATGGAGGGCACCCGTGAGAGCGGGAAGCTGTGCTGAGGGCCGAGAGAGATGACGACGGTGTCGTCGTCCGCCGCCGCCTGCAGCTCGAAGTCGAAGGACACGCAGAAGCGCTTGCGGAGGGCGAGACCGAGGGCCCTGTTGATCCGGCCGCCGAACGGCGCGTGGAGGATCAGCTGCGAGCCTTCGCTGTCGTCGAAGCACCGCTCCACCACCATGCGCCGGCGCGTCGGTAGGAACCCGAGTGCGGCCAGCCCGGCGGCACAGTAGGCAACGACCTGCTGCGCCACCTTGACGGACACGCCTGCCCGCTCGATCACCAGCCGGCGCGCGCCCTCACCGTCAGCGGCCCGCAACAACGGCTCGAGCGCGGCGCGCAGATCGCTGACCGCCTCGGAAAGCTCGGCGGTGCGGGCCGGTGCCTCACCGAGCCAGAACGGCACGCTGGGCGGGAGATCGCCGGCGTCGTGCACCCGCACGGTGCCGGTCTCCACCTTTGCCACCCGCCAGGAGTGAGTTCCGAGCAGGAAGATGTCCCCGGCCATCGCCTCGACCGCGAAGTCCTCGTGGACCGAGCCGACGGTGATCCCGTCGGGGTCCAACACCACCCGATAGTCGCCGGTTTCGGGTATGGCCCCACCACCGGTGAGCGCGGCGAGCCGGGCTCCGCGGCGCGGGCGCAGTCGACCGTTGACGGCGTCGTGATGCAGGTGCGCGCCTCGGCGGCCGCGCCCGGTCTCAATGCCGGCGCTCACCATCGTGACGACGTCGTCGAAGTCCCGGCGCGACAACTCGGCGAACGGCGCGGCGTGCCGTGTCATCTCCCACAGCGCCTCGACGTGGGACTCCTCCACCGAGGCAACCTCGGCCACGAGCTGTTGAGCCAGGACGTCCAGGGGCGCCACCGGTGGCTCCAGCAAGTCCAGCCGGCCCTCGCGGACCGCCGCCAGCAACGCGGTGCACTCGACGAGCTCGTCGCGAGTCATCGGGAAGAGCCGTCCCGCCGGCGTCCCGTCGCGCTGGTGGTTGGCGCGGCCCACCCGTTGGAGGAACGTGCCGATGGCCCGCGGCGACCCGATCTGGCACACCAGCTCGACGGGCCCGACGTCAATCCCGAGTTCCAACGAGGCCGTGGCCACCAGAGCCCGCAGGTCGCCGGCACGCAGCCTCTGTTCCACAATGCGCCGGCGCGCGGCAGACAGGCTCCCGTGATGTGCCGCAACGAGCAGCGATGTGTCGACATCCGCCCCGTTGGCCCCGCTGCTCTCGCCGGACAGGCGCTCCGCCAACTGGTGGGCCACGCGCTCGGCCATCTTGCGGGTGTTCACGAACACGAGCGTGGTGCGGTGGTGCCGGGTGTGCTCGGCTATGCGGTCCAGGATGTCGGCGAACTGCAACCCGCTGGCCACGGCCTCCAGCTCGCTGTCGGGTAGCTCGATCGCGACGTCGAGCGAGCGGGAGTGGCCGCAGTCGACGATCACCGCCGGCGGGCGCCCCTCGTGCACGCCGCAGAGCAGACGTGCCACGACGTCGAGCGGGCGCTGGGTGGCCGATAGCCCTATGCGTTGGAGACGGCCGCCGTTGGCGGTGACCAGCGCGTCCAGACGTTCGAGGCTGAGTGCGAGGTGGCTGCCGCGCTTGTCACGCGCCAACGTGTGCACCTCGTCCACGATCACGGTCCGCACGCTGCGCAGTAGGGAGCGGGAGGCCGGGGCGGTCAGCAAGAGATACAGCGACTCGGGTGTCGTCACGAGAAGATCGGGCGCGTGCTTCCGCATGGCGGCACGCTCGGCTGCCGGGGTGTCGCCCGTGCGCACCGCGATCCGAAGCTTCGGATCGCAAAGGCCGAGCCTGGCCGCCTCCTCGCGGATCCCCGTGAGAGGGATGTGCAGGTTCTCGTGCACATCGACCGCCAGCGCCCGCAGCGGCGATATGTAGACGACCTCGGGCAGGCCGCTCTCCCTCGTCCCCGCCTCGGCGGCGCGGTATGCCGCATCAATGGCCACGAGGAACCCGGTCAGGGTCTTGCCGGTCCCGGTGGGTGAGGCGACCAGGACGTCATGCCCCGCTGCAATGTGGGGCCAGGCCTGGGCCTGCGGTGCGGTCGGCCCCTCGGGGAACCGCTGCGCGAACCAGCTGGCCACCGCCGGGTGGAACAGGCTTGCCGTGGTGGGCGTCGCCGTGTCGGTCACCCCCTCATTCCACCAGGATGCTGTGACGGTCGCTGCCCCCGGGCCCAGATCAGCGGGGGGTGGGTCAGATCAAGGGTCCCGACTGCGACGTTGTCCCAGGTGGCACGCCGGGTGCGGGAGCGGGAACCCAAGGGGCGGAGGTACCCGCTCACCTTCCGGGTGACTGTTGCAATGTCAGGTCCTGCGACGTGCCGACATAGCGGTCGAGGACGTCGGCCACCTCCGTCCGGCCTTCGTCAATGAGGGCGGCGGTCCCGGAGAAGTCGCGGTACTGCGCCGACGGCTCGCCCCCGCCGCTGAACACGACGACCTCAATGCCCTCGGGAAGCATGGTCAACTCGCGGACGAAACGCGCGTGAATGGCGACGAAGAACGCGGTGAGCGCCGCCTCGGCCGGCCGCCTCGGGGGCGGCGGGTGGTAGTGCAGCGGCCCGCACAGCAGCACGTACAGGCGGGTGCACCCCGCGGAAATGGCCCGGCTTATCGGGACGTTGTTGACGACTCCACCGTCGACGAGGATGTCGCCGTCAATGACGACGGGCGGGAAGATGGAGGGGATGGCCGACGAGGCGAGGATCGCTTCCAAGGCGTTGCCGTGGGCGATCCAGCGCTCACGGCCGTCGGTGAGGGAGGTCGTCACGCACTCGAAGGGCACGGAGGCCTCTTCAATGTTCTGGAAATCGACGCCTGCTTCAATGATGGCGCGCAACCCGGTGTTGGCGTGGACGGCAGCGCGCTTCTGCAAGAAGGCCCAAGGACCGTCGAACGTGCCGCGGGGGAAGATGTCGGTGCCCGTGATGCCGCGCCAGATGTCGGCCATCTTCTCAATGCCCTCAAGCGTCGGGTTACTGGCATAGGCCGCCCCGTTGATGGCACCGACCGACGCGCCGTAGACACGATCGGCCGCGATCCCCCGCGCAATCAGCTCCTGCAGCATGCCCACCTGGACGGCGCCGCGGCTCCCGCCACCAGCGAGCACGAAGGCGGTCTTCGGTGCACCGAAGCCGGGTCCCGGTTGGAAGCGCGGCGCGCTGCGCCGGGCCCACCGGGTCCGCATCCGCTCGGACCACGTGCTCATAAGGACACCATCACGACCGCCCCGTCTCCGGTGGCTCTTCGGTGTCCGCCCCAATGCCGAACGGGCCTCCCTGGCGCTGTCGCCAGGCCTTGCGCAAATCGCGATCACGCCGGACGACCCACATCAGGGTGACGACGATCAGCACCAGGATGGCGACGACGAAGATGGCGAACGTCACGTAGAAGGCGACGTCGGTGGCCACCAGCGGGTGAAGTGAGGCGGCACGCATGCACCAGCCAGGGTAGAGGAAGTCACTGTCCTCCGAGGCGGTGTCACAACGCCGGTGCAGAGTGGGGCCATGGTCCTGGTGGAGTCCAGAGTGACGGCGGTGCGGAGGAGTGAGCGCCGCGTGGGCGCGGCCCCGGCCGCCGCATCCCGGCCGGCCGCCCGGAACCAGATGCTGACCCTCCTCCGCGAGGGATCGGGACATCGACCGAGCGTCGACCCGGGCCTGGCCGGGGGATTGCGCGCCTGGTTGGAGGATGCCGCGGGCGAGTTGTCGTGCGCACGCGGGGAGAGTGCTTCACCGCTGTTCCTCGGACCCCGGACCCTGCTGGCCGCGCCTGCTCCGGCAGCATGGGAGGGGCGGGCGGACCCTTTCTCCCTGGAGCTGGCCACGTCATCGCTCGTGCGCGCCCTCTTCCGCCAACTGGTGATCGCCGGATCAGTGGGTGATCCGCTCACCGACGGGCTCGACGCGCTGCGCGTCGATCCGGCGCGCGCCGAGCTCGTGTCGTTCATTGAGACGCTGGGGACGACGCGGCGAGCTGAACTCGCCGACACGGTGGGCATCCACCTCGCGCATGTCGCTGACATCACCCCACGCTTCTCCCCAGGCTGGTTGCCCCGGACCGGTGACCGCGTCGCCATCCCGCTGGCCGGTGGTCGGGTGGTCCTCAGCGGGGTGTTCGATCTCCTGGTGGGTGCGCCCGTGCCCGGGACAGCCTCGGTCTGTGCGATCGGGCTCACCACGAGTGGCCGCTGGGCGCGCGGGCGCATGACACTCCACTACCTGTCGCTGCTCGAAACGCTGCGCAACGGCGCCCCACCGTTCCGGCTCGCACTGGTGCACTCCGGGGCAGGGCGTTACGCAGTGGAGGACGTACGCGAGGAGCACCTGCGCGCCCTTGTGGCCCACCTGGCTGCCCACCTCACCGCGCTGGCTCAGGACCGTGCCTGACCTCGTGGACGGCAGATGCCTCACCAGCGTCCTCCTCGAACCGGTGGATGGAACAGATGATGTGCCCGCCGCCGTCCGGTCGATCCCGCGAACGCTGGCCGCCCTCGCGGTGTCGAGCAGGGGCGCTGGCCCGCTCCGCCTGACCGATCACGACATCAGGTCGGCCCTTTCCTCCGACGGATCCGTCGCCACCGGCTTGCCCTTCTCCTGGTCGGCCCGCACCGCCCGGCGCGCCCTCGGCCTCGACGCCGTGCGGTCCCTCCTCTCCGGTGAGGCGAAGACGCCCGCGCACGCCGTAGGCGCCACCCTCGCCCGGATGGCCCGGGTGCGCTCGGGCGATCGACCCAGCTCGTCCATGGAGGTCTGGGTGGCCGGACTGCCCGCCGGGGCGAGGTCGGCGGCCGAGGCCGAGGCCGTGACCTGGGCCACCCGACTCTGGAATGCCCTGGACTGGACCGCCTTCCCCAGCCCGCCCCTCATCGGGCGAGACCACTGGTGGGACAGCCCGCACTCCTCGTTGCTCGCCCTCCGCAGCCGCGCCGAGGTGCGATCAGTCGTGCCCGGAGAGCAACCGGCCACGGTGCATCTCGTCGTGCTCGGAGGCACTCGCCGGCCGACCGTCCGCTCGGAGTTGTGCGTGGTGGCCCTGGTGGAGGCGCTCCGGGCCGGGCGGTCGGCCCCTCCAGGGAGGGTCGTGGGGTGGTGGCCCGACTCCGGCCACATCGCCCGTGTCGACGTGAACCGAGCCGCGTTGGACGAAGGGGTCGCGGCGGTGGCACAGACGCTCGGTACGGGGAGCCCCCGGGCACGGACAGGAGGCGGCACCGGCAAGGCGGCATGAGGGGCCGCCAGGCTCGCCTATCGTGGCTTCCCCCATGCAGAACCGCAACGACATACGCAACGTCGCCATCGTGGCCCACGTCGATCACGGCAAGACCACGCTGGTGGACGCCATGCTGCGCCAGACCGGTGCGTTCGGTGCCCACCAGGAACTGACCGATCGGGTCATGGACTCGGGCGACCTCGAGCGTGAGAAGGGCATCACCATCCTGGCCAAGAACACCGCCGTGCGCTGGGGTGGCGTGAAGATGAACATTGTCGACACACCCGGCCACGCCGACTTCGGCGGTGAGGTCGAGCGCGGCCTGACCATGGTCGACGGTGTCCTCCTCCTTGTCGATGCGTCGGAGGGACCACTCCCCCAGACCCGCTTCGTGCTGCGCAAGGCCCTGGAAGCCCGGCTACCCGTGGTGCTCGTGATCAACAAGGTCGACCGAGCCGATGCCCGCAGTGAAGAGGTCGTGCACCAGGTGGAGGAGCTCTTCCTGGACCTGGACGCCGACGAGCATCAGATCTCGTTTCCCATCCTGTACTCGAACGCCCGCGCGGGTTGGGTCAGCACAGAGCGGGGCGTGGAAGGCACGGACCTCCGACCGCTCTTCCAGGCCATCATCGACCACGTGCCGGCGCCGCAGTTCGACGAGGCGGTACCCACCCAGGCGCTCGTCTGCAACCTGAGCGCCTCGCCCTACGTCGGGCGCCTCGCCATCTGCCGCATCTACAACGGCGAGCTCATAAAGGGCGGCACCATCGCCTGGTGCAAGATCGACGGCACCATTGAGAAATCCAAAATCACAGAGATGTACGTGACCGAGGCGCTGGAGCAGGTGGCCGCAGAATCGGCGGGACCGGGCGAGATCGTCTCCATCGCCGGCCTCGCCGACGTGACGATCGGCGAGACCCTGGCTGACGCCGACAATCCGGTTGCCCTCCCCGCCATCACCGTCGACGAGCCCAGCTTGGCCATGACGATCGGTATCAACACATCTCCCCTGTCCGGCGCCGACGGCACCAAGCTCACGGCGCGGCTGTTGAAGAACCGCCTGGACGCGGAGCTCGTGGGCAACGTGGCCATCCGTGTGTCGACCACCGAACGCCCCGACACCTGGGAGGTCCTCGGGCGGGGTGAGCTCCAGCTCGCCGTCCTGGTCGAGACGATGCGGCGCGAGGGGTTCGAGCTGACCGTCGGCAAGCCCCAGGTGGTGACCCGTGAGGAGGACGGCAAGCTGCTGGAGCCGATAGAGCGGGTCTCCATTGATGTGCCCGACGACTATCTCGGCGTGGTCACCCAACTGCTGGCCCTTCGTAAGGGCACCATGGTCGAGATGGTCAACCACGGGACGGGCTGGGTCCGGCTGGACTACCGGGTCCCGGCCCGAGGCCTCATCGGCTTCCGGACCGAGTTCTTGACCGAGACGCGTGGAACCGGGGTGCTGCACCACATCTTCGACGGATGGGGTCCGTGGCACGGGGAGCTCAAGACGCGCCGCAACGGTTCAATGGTGGCCGACCGGCGCGGCGTGACCACGACCTTCGCCCTCATGAACCTGCAGGAGCGTGGCACCCTCATTGTCGGACCGGGTGAGGACGTGTACGAAGGGATGGTCGTGGGCGAGAACGCCCGCCAGGAGGAGATGGACGTCAATCCCACGAAGGAGAAGAAACTCAACAACATCCGCTCCTCCACCGCGGAGGAGTTCGAGCGCCTGACCCCGGTGATGAACTTCTCACTGGAGCACGCTCTGGAGTTCATTTCCGACGACGAATGCGTTGAGGTGACACCCAAGATCGTCCGCCTGCGCAAGGTCGTTCTCGACCAGGCCATCCGGGGCCGGGCCCGGAGCCGCCTCCGCGACCAGGCCGCGTCACCGGGTTAGAGGCGTCTCACCGGGTGGCGGCCGCCCTCACCTAGCATTGTCCCGTTCAATCCGCTGGACCCGTCGAACCCTTGGAGGGATGGCAGAGCGGACAAATGCGCAGCTCTTGAAAAGCTGTGAGGTGCAAGCCTCCGTGGGTTCGAATCCCACTCCCTCCGCTCGCTCGCTCTGCTCTCCGCTTTGCTCTTCAGATTCCACGGGGGCGCCGTGGGCTGGCCACGTCGATGCTCGCGATAGTTGCCTGCCCACAACCGAATCCTCTTTGAGTCAAGACCCAATTTCGGCGCCGCCAGGGCGCGGTGATTCGACCGTCACGAGAGTCTCAATCAGGCACTTCGGGGATAGTCCGTGGAGCCAAGGGGAGTCCGGCTCGGTAGCCGATCATCGGGCGGGACTCTGACCGTCGCCCCTCCTCCCTTGGACGCCCACCTTCTTCTCGAGGATTGCTATGAAGATCCCGACGTGATGGTCACCCTGATCCAACATCGTGGCGCAGGCGGTTGACCGAGCCTCTAGCTGATCTATCTCCGCATCGGCCAGGCTTCGGAAGGCGACTGCGGCGTTCCGATAGACGCCGGCGACCGCCCCGAGCTCACCTTCGGCCTTCCCCAAACCCTTCGGGGCACGCACGCCTGTGAGCCAGTCGGTCAGGACGCTACAGGCGTTGATCACCTCCGATGCCAGGACGGCACCTATCGCCGGCGCAATCTCTGCGTCCGCATCAAACGCCTTTCGGAGAGGGACCGCAGCGTCAACGACTGCGGTGAGGTGTTCGGCGGCTGTGGCGGCCCATCTGCGCCTGGCAACGTCCAGTTCGGGGTCGCTGCGCATCCGAGGAATATAGGCAAGTCAGGCGAGGTCAGTTTGCCAAATGTTCGCGGTTTGTTCACCTTCCGATTACCTAAAGTCTGCCTATTTGTCACGCTGGCCTGGGAGATTGCAGGCAGAACTACCCGTATGAGGAGGGCAAAGACCAAGTGACCGATCTGAAGGCGTCGGAAACTGGGACCCCGGATCTCGGAGAACCGCTGCCACAGACGGGCCTCGCCGCCCCGGGGCCGACCGTGGCCGATCTCCTGAACGAGGCGCCGACCAGCAGGTTCCACCGCCGAGCCGTCCTTATCTCGGGAATGGGCTTCTTCACGGACGCCTACGACCTCTTTGTCATCGCCACGGTGGCGACTCTCGTGAAGACGCAGTGGCACCTGACCACGACGCAGACAAGTTGGCTCACCGGATCAGCCATCCTGGCCGCATTCTTCGGCGCTCTGATCTTCGGTCGGATTGCCGACGTGATCGGACGCAAGACGATCTACACCGTGGTCGCTCTGATCATGATTGTCGGAGCCATCGCTTCGGCCCTGGCACCTGGGTTCTTGTTCCTAGTGGTGGCCCGCTTCGTGCTCGGCCTGGGCATTGGCGGCGACTACCCGGTGTCGGCGGTCCTCATGAGCGAGTACGCCAACCGCAAGGACCGCGGGCGCCTGGTGGGACTTGTGTTCTCGATGCAGGCACTTGGCCTCATTGTGGGTCCATTGGTTGCCCTCGTGCTTCTTTCCTCAGGCATTAGCGGCACTGTCACCTGGCGCATCCTGCTGGGTCTTGGCGCGGTACCCGCGGCGGCGGTGGTCTATCTGCGAGCCAAGATGCCCGAGTCCCCCCGATTCCAGGCGAGAGTGCAAGGCAAGGCGGCCCTCGCCGCCGAACAACTCCACGTGTTCGCCGACGGCGCGATCGACGCGTCTGGTGCGGTCTCCGATGAGGGGACCCGGCTCATGAACCTCAGCCAGTTCCTCAGGAACCGGCGCATGCTGCTCTTGGTCATCGGGACGGCTGGGACGTGGTTCCTCTTCGACTACGCGTACTACGGCAACACCCTCTCGCTGCCGAGCATTTTGAAGGAAGTTGCTCCGCATGCCAGCCTGGAAACGAAGTTGATATGGACGCTCGGTATCTTCGTGGTCTTTGCCTTGCCGGGATACCTGTTGGCGGTGGCGAAAATGGATCGCATCGGCCACCGTCGCTTGCAATTCATCGGCTTTGCCGTGATGGCGTTGTGCTTTGTGGTCCTTGCGGCCTTTCCCGCCCTCACCACCACCGCAGCGCCGTTCCTGCTCATTTTCGGCCTGAGCTACTTCTTCATCGAGTTCGGGCCAAACACTACGACTTTCGTTATGCCATCCGAGGTCTTTCCAGTCAGCATGCGCACCACCGGGCACGGTATGGCCGCCGGCATCGGGAAGCTCGGCGCATTCGTGGGTGTCTTCGTGGTACCGCAGTTGCAGAAGCAGATACACCTGCGAGGAATGCTCCTCGTGGCCGGCGTCGCGGCGATCCTCGGCTTCCTCCTGACCACCGTGCTGCCCGAACCGGCACGGCGGAGCCTCGAAGAGGTGTCAGGCGAAGATGTCGAGACTGTGGCTCTACCGCTTCTGGATTCGATCCAGAGTGAACCGATCCTGATCGTGGATCGTGTTGCTGCCGAAGACCCGGTACCCGGCCCTCAGGATGATTCGGTGCCCATCCGATAAGTGCCGCCGATATCGTGTTCTTGGCCGAGTCGATCCGCCCGGTGGCCCGGTATCGGCACCGATTCACGACTTGTCGGGGAGGTCCCGACAGCAACACTCGGGATCCCCACAGCGTTCGACAACCTTCCCGGCATCAACCAGGCAGCCGCACTCGGCGCAACGCATTTCCATGTTCCGATTGTCCCACTGGATCGACCGCCATGGCTCCCGGTTGACGACCACGCGCAAAGTGCGACGTCTCGGGCGGGTTCGGAGTATCCCCGACCGCCGGGCTGAGGTCATCCTGAGGACTGTCAGTGCTTGCTGCTGTTGACCCGTTGCTGTTCGCACCATGGGGCTAGGGGAAAAGCAAGTCAGAATGGTTGGATGCTGGACAAGGCGCTAATCGCTGAGGCGGTACTGGCGTTGTGCCTTCTAGGGGCAACGCTCCTTGCCTACAGTGATGCGATTGCGCATGGAAACGACTTGAAGCGCATGAGTGAGGCCGAGCGGCTGGCACTCCGACAGAGAGTCAGAGAGGCCGAGACGCAGTTTGATAGTGAACATCCTGGATCGAAATCCCTTTTCCGAAAGGTGCTGCTCGGGGGGGTTTCCGTTCGGCGCTTTTTTGGTCCTTATCTTTCCCGGACCTTTGTTCAACTCTCTTGGCGCTGACATCGTCGTTGGAGCTGGTTACGGCATTCAGATCGCCTGCATCGCGGTGATGGTCGTCATTCAGCGCAAGAAGCGCAGCACCATTCGAAATGCTCAGGCACAAAGCTTTCTCTAGCGCCAACCATCAGTGCCCCCGTCCGCCGGGTCAGCAGCAGTTATCGACCGTGGCCAACCGGCACCCTGGAGGCACCCTCGGCCCGCAATGACGTACGCATTATGGGACTCACCTATCCGAGCGCAGATCGCCGATTACGGGCGCTTTTTCAGACGACCGGGACTTGATGCGGCGGGTCGTTCTGTACTGCCCTCGGAATGGGTGGGTCACGACCGCTGGCGTCATATCGGGTGGCTTCGGGCCTGGCGCGGCTGAGACCAACCCGAGCAAGAGCCGGCGAGTAATCCGGTCGCTTGTTGTGACTATGCGGTCTCGGCTAGGAGGACCGCCTGACGTGCATGGTCCGGTGATCGCGTCTGGCAAGCATCACCCGAAGTCGTCGCCGACAGCCGTCTCCACGAGCTGTGGCCATCCCGGATCGTCCTCGGGATGGTGGTCGGGAGCCAGATGGCGACCCACAAACAGCGCGGCTGCGGCCTGCTTCTGGGCGTCGCCCCCTTTGACCGCCTCCGTGAGCAAGCACGATGCCTGGATGACGCGGGTTAGGTGGTCGAGGTGGCGACGGAAATGGGCGGCAGCGTGCTCGGGGTCCGCAAGGGAGCGTCGCAGGCGGGGTTCGAGCGCATCCAGTGAGGCGGTGACCGCCGCGCCGTCGTTTCCGCCGGCTGCGGCCAGCTCGCCGCGGACCCACGCCAGCACGTGGTCGAGGAGGCCGAGGCGGGTGCAGTCTCGCTGCACCTGGGCACACAGCACGTTATGGGTACCTTCCCAGCTCTCGAACACGACAGCATCGCGATAGAGGCGCGGAAGCGGGGAGAAGTCTTCGATCGTGCCGTTGCCGCCGAGCACTTCGATCCCACGGTGCACGACATCGGTGGCCGTGATCGAGGTGAGGTACTTGTTGGCGTTGACGAGGAACCGGTAGCAGGCGACCTCCGTCTCGGAGGCCCGACCGTTGTCGAGTTGGTCGAGCAGCCCGGTGAGCGCCATCGTCGAGGCCAGCGCGGCCTGCTCTTCGACCTTCATCACCGACAGCTGCTCACGCACAGCTGGGAACGACCCGACGGCCTGCCTGAACGCCTGGCGGTGGCGCGCGAAGGTCGAGGCCTCCAGATAGGCGCGGCGCATGATCCCGGTCGAGCCCACGGCGTTGAGCCAACGGGAGGTGTTGAGCAGTTCCTCCACGGCGACATGGAACCCCTCCTCAACGCCACCAATGGGCCAGCCAAGGGCGTCGTCAAAATCGATCTCTGCCGAAGCGAGACATCGGGTCCCGAGCTTGTCCTTCAGCCGCCGGATGCGAAAGCCGTTGGGGATGGCGGCGCCGAGACTGCGGGGCACGAGAAAGCACCCAAGACCGCGGGTACCCGCGCCGGCACCGTCGGGGCGGGCGGTCACGGCGAAGAGGTCGGCATCGGCTACGGAGCAGAACCACTTCTCGCCAGTGATCCGCCATGCGCCGCGCTCGGTCAGGTCGGGTACGGCACGCGCCACGTTGGCGCCGACGTCCGATCCCCCTTGGACCTCAGTGAGGAACTGCGATCCCCGCAGGCAGCGGTTGTAGTCGACCTCGAAGAGGCCGGCGAGGTAACGCGCCTTGAGCTCGGGCGAGCCCCGGCGCTCGACCGCCCGCGCCAGACCTGCGGTGCACACGACCGGGCAGCTGTGGCCGCCTTCGCCCGCTTGTGCCAGCAGGTAGAACAAGGCCGCCTGCTCGAAGGCACCGCGGCCGCCCTGATTCACCGCCAGGATCCCCGACGCCCACACCGCCTGGCCGGAGCGCCGGTAGTCGGGGTGGAACTCGACCCGCTCAACCCGCCGGCCGATGCCGTCGTAGGGCACGTGGGCGGGCAACTCGCGGTGACGCTCAAGCGCCTCCACGGCGGGATCGATGACCTCGGCGACTACACGGCCGAAGTCCGTAAGGCCGGGCTCCATGGCGGTCGTACGCGTGGCGCCGGCCCGGATGTCGAGCACCGACCGCAGGTTGGGTGTCGCCTCGTAGTAGTTGGTCGGACGCGATCCCATCCACCGGGCGAGGTCCTCGCGTCCTGGCTGCTCGGTCACGGCCCCATTCTGCTCTCTTGCAACGCACGAGTAGCAAGTCCTGTAGCCGGCCCTTGAGATGCGCCAGTGTCGCCCAGCGAGAGCGCGAGGGCTGCCCATAACAACGCCCTGAAGGACGCTCGAGCGCAGCGCCGGGACGCGCCAGAACGACGGATCTGGGGACCCGCTAAATGCCCCATAACGCGCGTCCGTCAACCGTGCTGGGGGTGTCTCCACATCAACGCCGGGCCGAAGGCATATCAAGCACTTCGGGTCTCATCGGGGAGCGACAGAGTCAGCCGCCAGCAAGATGGGACCACTTGACTTGTGGCTTCACCACCGACTTAGGACCACCCCTGAATCCGCCACCATTGCCGGTCGGGATTCAACTCGGTTGGGCGCGTGCATCCTACTATTTGGCTCATGCACGGCGCGCGTCGAGCCAAGGCCCACAAGCGAGCTGCCTTCCCGAAGGACCACGACCTCACCGTGTCTGACGGGACCAGGATCGCCTACACGGTTCGTGGTGACGGTCCGGGCATGCCGGTCGTCTTCGTGAACGGCTGGTCGTGCACCGACTGCTACTGGACCACGATCGGGCCCGCCGTCGCCGCTGCCGGACATCAGACGATCTTTCTGGACATGCGGGGCCACGGAGAGTCCGGGTTGCCGCGCCGGCCGGGAATCGCGGCACGCGATCTCCGGGCCGAGAACGTAGCACCGGAGCGGCTCGCGGCCGACATCGTAGAGGTTCTCGACGACGCCGGCGTGGAGCGCGCTGTGCTCGTGGGGCACTCCATGGGGGTGCAGGTCATTGTGGAGACCTGTCGGGTGGCGCCTGAGCGGGTGGCCGGCCTCGTCCCGATCGCCGGCACGTTCGAAAACCCCGTGAAGACCTTCGCCGACAAGCCCGTTCTCGACCGCCTCTACCCCATTGCAGATGTCATCTTCCGTTTCGTCCCATTTGAAGGGATCCGTCCGGTCCTCCGACGGACCGTGCGCCCACGCTTGGGACGGCGCATCATCCAGGGCATCGGCGTTGGCGGACCGAACGTGCAGGAGAAGGACATTGCCTCGCACATCGCGCACTTCGGCGAGGTCAACATCTCGGTGCTGTTCAAAATGATGAGCGGGCTCCGCCGGCACCATACCGCGGAGTTCCTGCCTCAGATCGCCGTCCCCACCCTGGTTCTCGCCGGCCGGCGCGACCACTTCACTCCGGCCAGCGTGCAGCAACGCATGGCAGACTTGATCCCCGACAATGAGCTCATCTGGTTCGACGACGCCGGCCACCTGCTCCCGATCGAGGCGCCGGACGAGGTCGCCGCAGCCATCGTCGACTTCCTGGCGCGACGGGCGATCACCCCGCCCAGGTGCGCCGTCCAGGCGCCGGGCCGATCAGATGAGGGGATACCTCAATAACCAGACCGAGCGTAAGTGGAAAGGGTCGCCCTTCCCATCGCGCGGTTCGTTTCCGTGGCCCAAGGGCTGCGGCCTGCCCGGTCCGCCGACCCAGTGACCGCAGCCACCAAGGCCTCTTTGTCATCGCTAGCGCACCGAGTGGCCGACCTCGAGGACG
>Ga0307374_10007165_pt1 | contig 17132 bp, 17 predicted proteins | sample OX3MG_FD_202532 | JGI IMG/M metagenome (GOLD analysis project Ga0307374, IMG submission 202532) | Soil microbial communities from Risofladan, Vaasa, Finland - OX-3 | ecosystem: Environmental > Terrestrial > Soil > Coastal area > Acid sulfate soil | place: Finland: Risofladan, Vaasa | collected... | reverse complement strand
GCCTGAGAGCGTGCGGCGCACGGCGTCGGGTTGTTCGAAGATCTCCTTGCGCAGGTAGTGCTCGTACTCGCCCTTGTCGTACGTGCCTGCGCTCCAGTCCACGGTCTCGACGCCCTTGGTGCGCTCCGTACCCTCGATGCTGAGCGTGCGGAACTGGTCCCGTTCGAGGACGGCGATCTCCCCGTCGTCGAGGTAGGCGATCTGCTGGGTGTAGCGGATGAGCGCGCCGACGTCCGACGCCACGAAGTGCTCGTTCTCGCCGATGCCGATCACCACCGGGCTGCCGTTGCGTGCCGCCACAATCTGCGTCGGATTCTCGAGGTCGAGGACGGCGATGCCGTAGGTGCCCTCTATCGCCCCGAGGGCTTCCCGCACCGCCTCGGCCAAGGCCGGGGCGCGGGAAAGGGCGATCAGGTGGGCCAGGACCTCACTGTCGGTGTCAGAGCGGAAGACGTGCCCTCGGGCCAGCAGCGAGTCCTTGATGGCCTGGGCATTGTCGATGATCCCGTTGTGCACCACAGCGATGCGGCCACTCGGGTCCGTGTGCGGATGGGCATTGACCGCATTGGGAACTCCGTGGGTGGCCCACCGGGTGTGGCCGATGCCGATGGTTCCCGAGAAGCCGGCGGGGGTCGTCGCACGCAGCTGGCTGATCTTGCCCTTGACCTTGTGGATCTTGAGGGTGCCGCCGTCGATGACCGCCATCCCCGCCGAGTCGTAGCCGCGGTATTCGAGGCGGGACAGGCCGTCGAGCACCATGGGCACGGCATCGCGATACCCGACACATCCGACAATCCCGCACACGGCTCAGTACCGCCCCGTCTTGGCCTTGGACTCGTCGTAGACCGCCTGCAACTTCCCGACCAATTCCTCGGTGGCGGCGTGCACAGCCGAACGCGAGACCCGCCCACCCCCGGTTCGTGCCGGCGGGGGTAGGCCGGGCCCGATCACGACCTGAATCGTGAAGGGCTTGGGGATGGCACTCCCCTTGGGCATGGACAGATCCGAGCCACCGATGCCGATCGGCACGATGGGCGCACCGGTGCGGGCGGAGAGGAAGGCGGCACCCTCCATCAGGTCCTCTATGACCGGCCCTTCGCGGCGGGTGCCTTCGGGGAAGAGCACCAGGCACTGGCCCAGCTTCAGGATCTCTTCGGCCCGCTGCAGCGCCTCGCGGTCGGCCGACTCCCGGTGGACGGGAAAGACGCCCAGGTAGAGCAGCAACCTGCCCAGCGCCTTGTGCTCCCACAGCGAGTCCTTGGCCATGAAGAACAACTTGCGCCTGGTGCACAAGGCCGTGAACCCGAAATCGGCAAAGGAACGGTGGACCGGCGCCAGGATCACCGGCCCGGCGGCCGGCACATGCTCCTTGCCCACCACCTTGGGCCGGAACCACAGCTCGAGCACGGCGGTGAAGATGCGGCGCATGACGCGGTACCCGATCTTCCGGGTCGGCTCAATGGCGAACTCCTGGTGGCGACCCGGCGCCGGGCGAGGTGAAGAGACCTGGGGCTCCGGGCCGGATCCGGGTGTGCTCACAGCCACGACAACACCTCCTCGACTACATCTTGCACGGTGCGCCCGGTCGTATCGAGGAGGTGCGCGTCGTCGGCCCGGGTCAGGGGTGAGGCGGCCCGGGTCGAGTCGATACGATCCCGCCGCGCCACCCCGGCCGCCGACTCGTCGTGGCGCCGGCGAGCCCGCTCCTCGGGAGAAGCCGTAAGATAAACCTTTACCTCAGCTTTAGGGAATACGACCGCGCCAATGTCTCGACCCTCAACCACTCCTCCACCCTTTGCCGCGGCCCAGGCCCGCTGGAGACGGACCAGGTGCGAACGCACTTCGGCGTTGGCCGCCACCACCGAGACGGCCTGACCCACTTCGGGCGAACGGATGACGCCCGTCACATCCTGGCCGTCGATGACCACCTGCGGGCCGACGACGATCTGCGCCGTGGCCGCCAAAGCAGCGACGGCGTCGTGATCATCCGCAGCAATATGACGGGCCAGGGCCAGGGCGGCCACGGCGCGGTACATGGCTCCCGTATCGAGGCGATCGAGTCCCAGCTCGGCCGCCACGGCGCGCGAGACCGTCGACTTTCCCGCCCCGGCCGGGCCGTCGATCGCGATGAGCAGGGCCCGGGGAGCCGGAGGCTCGAGGCCCGTCAGACGGGCGAGATCGTCGGCGAATCCCGGATAGCTCGTCTCGACCGCACCGAACCCGGTGATCAAGCTGCGCTCGCCGGGGATGACGGCCATGGCGGCCACGGCGGCCGCCATGGCCATGCGGTGATCGCCGTGGCTGTCGAAGCGGGTGCGCCGGAGTGCGGCGGGACCCACCCCGGTGATCGACAACGTGTCGCCCTCGGCATGGGCGGCGGCCCCGAAGGCGGTCACCATCTCGATCACGGCCTGCAGGCGATCCACTTCCTTGACCCGCAGCTCCCCCACGTCGGTGAAGACGGTCGTCCCCTCGGCGACCGCAGCGGCCACCGCCAGAGCCGGGATCTCGTCGAGCGACGGGATCTCCGCCGCGGCCACCACGGTGGCCGCGAGCGGTGGGGCGCCGGCTTCCGGGGCCGACGCCCGGATGGTCGCGGTGCCGTCGGGATCGGGGGTCACCGTGACCCGTGCCCCCATGCGCTGGAGCACCGAGACGTACCCCAGCCGGGCCGGGCCCTGATAGATCCCCACGACTTCCACGCTGCTCCCGGGCACCACGCAGCCAGCGACGACGAAGAAGGCCGAGGCGGAAGGATCGCCCGGCACGGTGCGGGGTGAGACCGGGCGCAGGGCCGAGGGGTGGATCGTGACGATACGCCCCTCTCCCCACACCTCGACGGTGAGGTCCGCCCCCGCTTCGACCAGCATCTCCTCGGTGTGGGCGCGCGTCGTGACCCGCTCCCGCACGATGGTCGGCCCTTCGGCCGAGAGGCCGGCCAGCAGAATGGCGGACTTCACCTGGGCGCTGGCCACCTTGGTCGTCCAGTCGATCCCGTGCAGGGTCCCGCCCTTCACACGCAGCGGGGGCCGGCACGACGGACCTGACCCCTCCACGGACGCCCCCATCAACTCGAGCGGCTCCGCCACCCGGTCCATGGGCCGGGCGCTGAGCGATGCATCGCCGATCAGGACGGTCTCCCAGTCGAACCCCGCCACCAGGCCGGCCAGCAACCGCATGGACGTGCCCGAGTTGCCGCAATCGAGGGGGGTCCGAGGCTGGTGGAGCAGGCTTCGCCCCCCGTGCAACGTCACGCCGCCGTCGGCTGCCCGGTCGACGCGGACACCCATGGCCTCGACCGCGGCCAGCGACGCCGCCACGTCGGCACCGTCGGACAAGCCGTAGATCACCGAGGTGCCCTCGGCGAGAGCGGCGAACAGGACCGCCCGGTGTGAGATGGATTTCTCCCCCGGCGTGCGTACCGAACCACGGCAGGCCACCCCACCGTTCACCACGAGAATCCGCGGTGCCGTCACGAGAGTTTCTCGGCGCGGCAGTGATAGCCCCGGGCCTCGATGGCGTCACGCAGGAGTTCGGCCTGTGCGGTGTCGACGACGAGGATGAGCACGCCACGCGGGCCCTCGGCGGAGTGTGCGATCTCTATGTCGTAAATGCTGATCCCCCCATCGGCCGCCAATGACGTGATCTCGGCCAACACGCCGTGGCGGTCGGGCACCGGTATCCGGAGCTCGGACAGGTTGTCGGGCCGGACGATCCGGGCCGGAAGGTTGCGCCGGGCGTGGCTGGCCCGCTGCAGCACCCCGAAGATCGCGGCGCGGTCGTTGCCGGCCACCCGATCGCGCATGACGGTGAGCTCGGCCAACAGTGCCTCGAGTGCCTCGACGATTGGACCCGCGTTCTCCGAGCAGATGTCGGGCCAGATGCCCGGGTGTCCAGCCGCCACGCGGGTCATGTCCCGGAAGCCCCCGGCGGCCAGGCGGAGCAGTGCTGCGTTCTGTTCGGCCCCCACCGTGGCGGCGTTCATGAGGGTGGCGGCCACCAGGTGAGGCACGTGGGAGACCACGGCCACGAGGCGGTCGTGGTCATCGGGAGTGAGGACGAGCACGTCGGCGCCGAGCTCGGCCACCACTCCCTGAAGGCGGTCGAACGCGTCGAGGTCGGTCGCACTGGTCGGCGTCAGCACCCACACCGCGCCTTCGAAGAGGTCGGGGGCGGCCCCGCGCAGGCCGATCTGCTCCGATCCGGCCATGGGGTGCCCGCCGATGAACCGGGGATGATCGGCGGCGTCGACGATGGCGGTCTTGACCCCGCTGACGTCGGTGACGACCGTATCGTGCCGGCGCCCCGGCGTGGCCAGGATCCGGCCGACCTCCTCGGCCACCGCCGCCGCCGGTGTGGCGATGAAGACGATCTGGGCCTCGAGGTCGTCACCGGCCTGATCGATGACCCCGGTGTCGAGGGCCTCGGCGAGGGCGTCAGCGTCAGCGTCGAGTCCGGCGACGTGCCAACCGCGCTGGCGGAGGGAGAGGGCTATGGAGCCACCGATGAGGCCAGTCCCCACGACGAGCGCCCGCGGGCGCGCCCCGCCGTCAGCCCGGGAGGTCATCGCGGAGCCCTTGGGCACCGTGGAGATAGACGTGGCGGATGTCGTCCCTGCTCTTGGTGGTGTGGACATGGAGCAGGACGCGAATGCACAGGGGCATGGCGCCCGGTACGGCAATCTCCGCCGCACACAGGAGCGGCACCGCCCCGAACCCGATCTCCCTGATGGCGGTGGCCGGGAAGATGCTGGTCACATCCGCCGTGGCGGTGAACAGCACGCTGACGATGTCGTCCTCCGCCAGGTCATTGCGCTCCATCAGGCGCAAGATCAGCTCCTGCGACCGCTGCGTCACCTGCTCCACGCTGTCTTCATCGACGGTGGTGGCCCCGCGCAGACCCCGGACCATGAGAGGTGCAGACATGGCCGCTCACTCTACTGCTGGAGGGTCGGGGACCGAGCCGGAGCCGGAGCGCCCGGGCCCGCTCCGTGACTGAGATACCTGCAGATGGTCGGGCCAGAGGTGTAGCGTCCTACCCGCGAGAAGCTCCAGCGCACCAACGTGGTCACCGGCTGGGTGCTGTAAGGGGGGTCGTACGGATGAGGGTTGCTGCCATGCGGAACGGTCTGCTGGGCGGTCGCATTCTTTGTGCGATGGCTCTGGCGGCCGGCCTTACCTTGGTCAGCGGTGCCATGGGCCAAACGGCCGGCGCGGCGTCGAGCAAGGCTCCGATGGTCATCGGTGACCTCTGCAGTTGCACCGGCCCCGAGGCGTCGACGATCTCCCAGACCACCGATGTCGTCAATGCGTGGGCCTCATCGGTCAACGCCAAGGGCGGCATCGGCGGGCACAAGGTGCAGATCGTCGTCAAGGACGACGGGTACAACCCGACCACCTCGTTGGCCGATGCCCAGGCCCTGGTCCAGCAGAACCACGTCATCGCCATCTTCGACAACAGCGACGAGGACACGGTGTGGGCCAGCTACATCAAGACGCAGAAGGTCCCGGTCTTCGGGGCCACCGAGGCCAACGCCGGCTACCAGAACTCGGACTTCTTCCCCCCCGGCGGCACCTTCAACTACTCCGACGGGGCGGGCGCGGTGGCGGCCCACAAGGCAGGCATCAAGACCGAGGCCATCCTCTACTGCGTCGAGGTGGCCATCTGCCAGCAGTCGTCCATAGAGGCCCAGACGATCCTCCCCAAGCTCGGCATGAAGCTCGTCTTCTCGGCGGGCATCGGATTCGCCGCACCCAACTACTCGGCGCAGTGCCTGGCCGCCAAGCAGTCCGGGGCCCAGTCCATGGCCGTGGGCGATGCCTCGGCCATCGTGACCAAGGTGGCCCAGAACTGCGCCACCCAGGGCTACAGCCCGATCGAGCTCAGTGCCGACGGCTCGGTCGCCATCGCCTGGCTGGGTGTCCCGGCCATGAACGGGAACATCGACGTGCAAGGTGACATCCCGTGGTTCGTGCACAACGCGGCGACCAAGCCGATGTACGACGCCCTGAACAAGTACGCACCGGGCGTGACCACGGGACCGAACTTCGGCGAAGTGGTCGTGCAGTCCTGGGCCGCCAGCGTCTTGTTCGAGCTGGCGGCGAACGCGGGCCACCTGAGTGCGAAGCCGACGTCCGCCCAGATCCTGAACGGCATCTACACCCTCAAGAACACGACCCTCGACGGGCTCTCCGCGCCGATCACGTTCCACAAGGGCCAGCCCGCATCCAACCCCTGCTTCTATGAGATGGGGATCAAGAACGCGAAGTTCGTGACGCTGGGTGGGGGCAAGCCGTTCTGCGTGCCGAAGAACCTGGCCGTCAAGTAGAGCCGCTTTCGCCAAGGGGGTCATGGAAATGAGCGTTGCTGCCGTGCGCAAGGGTCTGCTGGGCGGTCGCATTCTTTGTGCGATGGCTCTGGCGGCCGGCCTGACCTTGGTCAGCGGTGCCATGGGCCAACCGGCCGGCGCGGCGTCGAACAAGGCTCCGTTGGTCATCGGTGACCTCTGCAGTTGCACCGGCCCCGAGGCCTCGACCATCTCCCAGACCACCGATGTCGTCAATGCGTGGGCCTCGTCGATCAACGCCAAGGGCGGGATAGACGGGCACAAGGTGCAGATAGTCGTCAAGGACGACGGCTACAACCCCGCCACCTCGCAGGCCGACGCCCAAGCGCTGGTCCAGCAGAACCACGTCATCGCCATCTTCGACAACAGCGACGAGGACACGGTGTGGGCGACCTACATAAAGAAGCAGCACGTTCCGGTCATCGGGGCCACCGAGGCCAACACCGGCTACCAGAACCCGGACTTCTTCCCCCCAGGCGCCACCATCAACTACGACGGCGGAGCGAACGCCGTCGAGGCCAAGAAGGCGGGCATCAAGACCGAGGCCATCCTCTACTGCGTGGAGGTGACCATCTGCCAGCAGTCGGTCGGCACGACCCGGACGCTCCTGCCCAAGCTCGGCATGAAGCTTGTCTTCTCGACCGGCATCGGATTCGCCGCCCCCAACTACTCGGCCCAATGTCTGGCCGCCAAGCAATCGGGGGCCCAGGCCATTGCCGTGGCCGATGCCTCGGCCATCGTGACCAAGGTGGCGCAGAACTGCGCCACCCAGGGCTACGACCCGATCGAGCTGAGCGGCGACGGCTCGGTCGCCATCGCCTGGCTCGGTATCCCCTCCATGAACGGGAACCTCGACGTGCAGGCCGACATCCCGTGGTTCGTCCACAACGCCGCGACCAAGCCGATGTACGACGCGCTGGCCAAATACGCTCCCGGCGTGACGACGGGGCCGAATTTCGGCGAGGTGGTCGTGCAGTCGTGGGCCGCCGGCGTGCTGCTCCAACTGGCGGCGGGTGCCGCCAACCTGAGTGCCAACCCGACTTCGGCCCAGATCCTCCGGGGCCTCTACGCCCTCAAGAACACGACCCTCGACGGCCTCACCGCACCGATCACCTTCCACCAGGGGAAGCCCGCCGACAACCCCTGCTTCTTCGACATGGGGATCAAGAACGCGAAGTTCGTGGCCCTGAACGGCGACAAGCCGTACTGCGTGCCCAAGAGGCTGGCGACGAACGCTTAGGACTGGCGTCCGGCGGCTGCGGCCAGGGCGCGCACCTCGACTCCGGTCAGCTCCCTCCAGTGGCCTGGGGCGAGCCCGGTGTCGCGCAGCGTGGCGATGCGCGTGCGCACCAGTCGGCGCACCGGATGGCCGATGGCATCGCACATGCGGCGCACCTGCCGGTTCTTGCCTTCGTGGATGACGAGGCGCAGGACCCCCGGCGACAGCACGCCCACCGCCGCCGACGCCGTGCGCCCGTCCTCGAGCTCGACGCCCTGGCGCAATTGGCGCAAGGCCCCCGGGGACGGTGTGCCGTTGTCAACCTCGGCCACGTACTCCTTGTCCACCCCGTGCGACGGGTGCGTCAGCAGCTGGGCCAGCGCACCGTCGTTGGTCAGGATCAAGAGCCCTTCGGTGTCGAGGTCCAATCTTCCGACCGAGAAGACCCGGGGCTCGGAGGGCACCAGGTCGACCACGGTCGGCCGTCCCTGCGGATCGGCTGATGTCGTGATGACCCCGGCCGGCTTGTTCAAGAGGTAGTAGACGAGGTCGGGCGCAACCGGGAGCAGGATGCCGTCCACCTCGACGCGCGCCGTGCGCACGTCGACCCGGCGGCCCAGCACGGCCACCTTCCCGTCCACGGTGACACGCCCGTCCGCGATCAGTTCCTCACAGACGCGGCGCGATCCCTGCCCGGTCCGAGCCAACACCTTCTGCAGGCGTTCGCCGGTCTTTTCGGGTGCAGAGTTGTCCAAGGCACGATCTGCCTGATCAGGCATGTTGGATGCCGGATCCTTCCGAGGCGTTCCGCGCCGGCCGGTTGTGATACCCGTGGCGGCGCAATCGACTCCGGCGCCCACTGATGTGCTTCACAGACCAATACTCGCGCGATCGCAAGGTTCTCTGAGCGGCTCCGGTAGCCGAGTACCAGGGACCCGAATGCAGGACCCGTGATCGGGCGGGACCCGCCGACAATTCCCGCGCCGCCGGATGAGAGGAGATACGTTCGATCTGGTCACACAGAAGAAGGAGGGCCTCGTTGAGAAAGAACCGGTCCGTACCGGATGCGACCGTTATCCCCGTACTGATCTATCCCGATGTCCGAGCGGCCGTGGCCTGGCTCACGGAGGTCTTCGGATTTGTCGAACGTGTGCGGATCGGGGACAACCACAGATCACAACTACGTTTCGGCGACGGTGCGGTGATTGTGGGCGACGTGCGAGGTGACCGTCACCCCCCACGCGCGGGCGAGGTCACCCATTCCGTCATGGTGCGCGTGGACGACGCCCGCGCGCACTGCGAACGAGCCCGCGCTGGTGGTGCGCGCATCCTCATGGAACCGACCGATATGCCCTTTGGAGAGCGCCAGTACAACGCCGAGGACCCAGCGGGCCATCAGTGGACGTTCACCGAGACGCTGGCTGATCTGGATCCCGCGGAATGGGGTGGAGAAGCGGTCGAGCCGTAACGGGCCTTCCTCGCGACCGAACGAACCAAATGGGGCTGATGTGCGTCATTGTGATCGTGCTGTGGAAACGAAGAGTGGAACGATGGCCACTTGTCCTCCTTGCGCTCGGCGTGGTGGCCCTGAGCAGCTGTTCTTCGTCCGGAGGGTCGGGTACCGTCACCGGCATATTCGAAACCTCCGGAGGCCCACCGGGGTATCAGCCCCATCGATTGCCCGGCAACGTGGTCTTTCGCGATGAAAAGGGTGACCATGTGTCGGTGCGTGTAGGGGTCTCGGGTGATGTGGTGGTGAGAGCAGCCTGAACTCGCCCCGCAAGCTGTTCCATTTGTACGAGGTCATTTGCCATGGCGAGTGTCTGCTTCGGTTTCCGCCCTGTCGCGCCATTCTCCATTGTTCAATGGACCAGGTTCTTGATGATCCCCTCGACGAGAGACACCAAGAGGGGGCCCTTCGAGGGGAACGTGACAAGGCGGTCCAACTCTTCTTGGGCGATCCGGACCGCCCTTGCCTCTGAGACTGATCGAGGCCTGATCTTCAGCGCGAACAAGGCGGCCAGTTCTGCGTAGGAGTCGATGATTCTTCTCCGAGCACTGACCGAGCCCCTGACCGCCTGAGGCAGGAGTCGCTCCTCGTCGTCCCGACTGAGCGGTCGCGGCCCGTCGCCCGCAAAGACTTCTTCGACGGCCGACGCGATCCCGCTCCTACCGAGCATGACCGGGGGGCAGTTGGCCGGACGGGCAAGACAGGTGTGCGGCCCGATTCTGTCCAGGTCGCCGCCCGACCCTAGGGCCCATCCCGACAGGAGATCGAGCACACGCCCCTCGTCACTCTTGGAAGTCCGCATCACCATGAACACCGGGTACCCGGCCTGGACTAGCGCCATGACGGCCTTGACGTCCGTGAAGGTGCGGAGGACGACCATGCGGGGGGATCCGGGAGCGGGAAGGGCTCCGACCGCTTCAATCGGCACCTCCTGAGCGTACAACCAGCCCAACGGGGGGCAGCCCGGGACCGACGGATCACCCGTAGATCGCCGGGAAGGCCAGAGCTACTGCTCTTCGGGTGGACACGGCCTGACACCAAGTGTGTGTGCCGGACGCATGCGCAAGAATGCCACGCGTGGGAACCGTCCGATTCACGACCGAGCTTCAGCGCCGTGGCCGCGCCGCGGCAATCGTCCTCGATGGAGCCGTAGTGGATGCCGTGGGTCAGGGTGCGAAACGCTTCCCCGTCGTAGCGACGGTCAACGGCTACACATGGCGGACAACGGTGACTCGGCTGGAGGGAGAGTTCCTGCTCGGCCTGAGTCGCGCCGTGCGCGAGGCGGCGGGGGTGGAAGCAGGTGACCACGTGGCGGTGACCATCGAACTGGACGAGGCGCCGCGTACGGAGGAAATACCTTCGGCTCTGGAAGACGCACTGCACGGCGACGACCAGGCAAAGGCTGCCTTCGCGAGGCTCTCCGATTCTCACCGCGAGGAATACGCACGCTGGATCGGTGAAGCCACGCGTGCAGAGAGGAGGAGACGTCGCGTGCAACACGCACTCGAAATGATCAAACAGGGCAAACGACCTCGTTGATCAACCGGGGTCTCGCCAACGACCCGGGCCTTCGGCGATTTCGTCGGACGCCAAAGCGTCACCACGCTGACACGACAACCGGCTCTCGCTGACCCGCTACGGTGGCCTCATGGGCAGCTCGCGCGTTCCCGGTGGGGTGGTGCACAAGCTTCCAGGAGACTTGCGCGAAGCGTTGATCGCCAACCCCACGGCACTCGATGCCTGGAAGGACATCACGCCTCTGGCCCGCAACGAGTTCATCTGCTGGGTCGAGGACGCCAAGCAGGAGCTGACCCGGGAACGCCGCATTCGCCGTACAAAGGAGGAGCTGGAGGAAGGCCAGCGTCGGCCCTGCTGCTGGCCGGGGTGCACGCACCGCGAACGCACGGGCCGAGAGCAGTCGGTCGGGCTCAGACCCGCTCCTCGGTGAGCCCACTCACGAGCACGGCCGCCCGAGCAACGAGAAGGGACCGTCATGAAGGATGAAGCAACGAACCTCGGAGGGCATACGGGCGGGACCACCGGCCCGATGCCCCCGGCCGTGGAACGGGCCACCTTCCAGGCCGAACTGGACAGGCTGCGGATTCGGGAGAAGGCGCACACCCGGGAAGGGGACGCGATCGCCGCCGCCCGACGACGCCTACCCATGGTCGAGATCGACGCCAACCTCGAGCTGATCGGGCCCCGGGGTCCGCTCACCCTGCTCGACGCGTTCGAAGGGCGCCGCCAGCTCATCGCCTACTCCTTCATGTGGCACGACGGCCACCCCGCAGCCGAGCAGTGCGAAGGCTGCACGTGGGTCACCACCCAGGTGGCGGAGCTGTCCTACCTTCATTCACGTGATATCACCTATGCCGTCTTTTGTCAGGGCCCCTTCGACGAGAGCATTCGCTACCACGACTTCATGGGCTGGGACATGCCGTGGTACTCCGCCCAGGGATCCGTCGACGCGCTCCTCGTCGGCCGCCGAATCGGCATGATGCACATCGTGTGCTACCTACGGGACGGCGACCGCGTCTTCGAGACCTACTGGACCACCGTCCGCGGCGTAGAGGCCATGGACTACAGCTACGCGCTCATGGATCTCACGGTGTACGGACGCCAGGAGACATGGGAAGACTCGCCGCCCGGCTGGCCGCAAGAGTGCTCCATCACGCGCACCGCTGGCGGTGCGCCCGATTGGCCACCAGTGTCAGTGTGGCCGGAGGGACGCCCCATCCCCCAGTGGCCGCGACTCGAAGCTGGGCGCTCCGACGACCTGGCCGTTGGGCCGTGATCGTCAGCGAACCGCCGCGATGGCCTCGATCTCCATGAGCTGCTGCGGGTACCCGAGCACTGTCACCCCGAGGAGGGTGCTCGGGGGCCGGTGGGGCAGGAGCCGCCCGGCCACGGCGGCCCACGCCTGGGCCATCTCGTCGCGACTGCCCACCACGTAGACCGTCGTGCGCACGATGTGCTGCACTCCTGCCCCGTAGCGTGCCAGCACGGCCGCCAGGTTGTCGTACGCCACGTGCGCTTGCGCGATCACGTCGCCCACCGCGACGACGTTTCCCTCCGGGTCGATCGGGCAGACACCCGCCGTGAAGATCAGCGAGCCCGGGTCGACGACCGAGGCATACTCGTAGGGCACGCCCTCGAAGAGCCCCGGCGGTGCCACCTCTAACTGGCCGTGGCGGTCGACGTCCCCAAAAGGTCGGTGCCGCAGAAGGGTTTCTTGGACACCAGGGCGAACCCGGATTTCTTGGCCTGCAGGTACCACCCGCATTGCTGCGGAAGGTCGTGCCCGAAGACCGTGGAGTAGTTGATGGACGTCGGCAACAATCCGCCACCGTTGTAGGACGTGAGGCGGCGCAGGGCCCTGATGATCCCCGCCGACGTCGCGTTCTTGCCGGCTCTTTGCATGCCCTGGATCATGAGGTCCGCCCCCACCCAGGCCTCGTACTCATTGAGCGTCGGAAACCGCGTCTTGGAGAAGTGGTCATACTTTTCGAGCGCCGCCTGCATCGCCTTCGTGCCTGCATCCGGCACGGCAAAGGGACGAAATTCGGTGTCGAAGTAATCACCCTGCAACGCGGGCCAGGCCGGCGACGTCACCGCTTTCGGCTCATAGCCGGTGGGGAAGACCACCGCCTTGAGGTGCACCCCGGCTTGTTTCATGTCCGTGGCCATGGCGAAGTTGGAGCTGTCGACCATGCCGGCGTAGAGGCCCGTGATGTTGGCTGCCTTCGCGGCCAGGGCCTCTGGGCCGAAGGCCACGCTCCCGAAGGGAACCGAGATGTCGAGCACCCCCTGCTTGCCGCCGGCGTGAATGACCGATCGTACGGTGGCGATCGCCGACCGGCTCGACGACGGCGAGATGCCGTAGCCGTAGGAGCCGACGACCGATCCGCCGTGGGAAACCAAGAACTTGCCGATCGCCGTGCTCACCGGGTATTTCGGGTCGATGCTGCCCGTGTCCGAGGCGAACATGTTCGTGTAGGGCTGCTCGCCCCATTCCGGCCCGTCAGAGGACGCGCCCGTGACCGGGACGCCCGCCTGGTTGGCAAACTTGGCCCCCCCGAAGAACACCGCGCTGACGGCGACGATCCCGAGCACGTGCTTGGACAACACGGTCTGGACGGCCGTGGGGTCCTGGGCCGGGCTGGTGGCGTCATCCTCGAAGATCGTCTGGATCTTGTGACCGTTGACGCCGCCCTGCGCGTTCTGCAGGTCGATGCGGGCCATGAACGCGCCCTGGACGCCCAGGTATTCAGGCCCCGCGGGACCGGTGCACGAGCAGATCAGCCCGATGGAGATGGGTGACCCGGTCGCCGCACCGGCGGACGAGCTGGCCACGCCCACCGTGCCGGTGACACAGAACAGTGCGACCAGCGCCAGCCAGAACCGCATTGCTGCCCTCCGCATATGCCCTCCCCCTCCCCCCACGCTCGAGGTGCGCGTGATCGACATCGGGTACGCTACGTGATTGAAAGCATTTGTCAACTACTTACATAGAAGTGGGGCCCGCCATGCACATGGACGATCTGATCCTGGTCAGCGTGGACGACCACGTGATCGAGCCGGCGAACATGTTCGAGGAGTTCATGCCGGCCAAGTATCTCGACCGGGCGCCCAAGCTGGTGTCCGACGAGGTCGGCGAGAAGTGGGTGTTCGGCGAGGGCGAGACGCGCAACGTCGGCCTGAACGCGGTGGCGGGGCGGGTTCCCGAGGAATACGGCCTGGAGCCGACCAACTTCGACGAGATACGCATCGGTTGCTTCGATGTGGACGAGCGCGTCAGGGACATGGATGCCAACGGCGTGCTCGGCTCGTTGAACTTCCCGTCGATGGCACGCTTCTGCGGCCAGTTCTTCGCCTCGCGCGCGGCGCAGGACCCCGACCTCGCGCTCGCCGTGCTGCAGGCCTACAACGACTGGCACATCGACGCGTGGTGCGGCTCGTATCCCGAGCGGTTCATCCCGTGCTCGATCCCGCCCATCTGGGATCCCGCACTGATGGCCGCGGAGATCCACCGCACCGCGGCGAAGGGATCCCACTGCGTCAGCTTCTCCATGAATCCCCATGCCCTCGGGCTCCCCTCGCTCCACGGCGACCACTGGGACCCCTTCTGGCAGGCATGTGACGAGACCGACACCGTCGTGACGCTGCACATCGGCTCCGGCGGGTTGGAGGTGCAGACCTCGCCCGATGCGCCCATGAACGTGCGGATCACCTGCTCGGGCATCAACATCTATCCGACCGCGGCCGATCTGGTCTGGTCGCCGATCTTCCAGAAGTTCAAGAACGTCAAGGTCGCCCTGGCCGAAGGCGGCATCGGCTGGATCCCCTACTTCCTCGAGCGCGTCGATTACACCTACGAGCACCACAAGGCGTGGACCCGACCCAACCTCGGCGGCAAGCTCCCGAGCGAGATATTCCGCGAGCGCATCATCACCTGTTTCATCGTCGACAAGTTCGGGCTGGGCAACCTCGGTGCGATGAACGAGGACATGGTCGCCTGGGAGTGCGACTACCCGCACTCCGACACCACGTGGCCGCTCTCACCCGAGGTGGTGTCCGACAGCGTCGCGGGCCTCACCGATCAGCAGATCGACAAGATCACGCACGCCAACGCCATGCGGCTCTTCTCCTACGACCCGTTCGCCACACGACCGCGTGAGCTCTGCACCGTGGGCGCCCTCCGCCAGGAGGCGGCCGGCCGCGACGTGTCCCCCGTCTCATTTGGGATGAAGGAACACAAGGTGACCACGCTCGGGGAATTCGTCAGCGCGGCCAAGCGCCAGGGCTGACCGTGTCCGCTCCCCTCAGCGGCGTGCGCGTCCTTGAGGTCGCGTCACACGTCTTTGTCCCCATGTCCGGGGCCGTGCTCTCCGAATGGGGTGCCGACGTCATCAAGATCGAGCACCCCGAGACCGGCGATCCCTATCGGGGGTTGGTCACGGCAGGGTTGCACACGCTGCACCACGGGATCGATCCACAGTTCCAGTCGACCAACCGCGGCAAGCGCTCCGTCGGCATCGACCTCAAGCACGCGGCGGGCCGGGAGGTGCTCGGCCGCCTGCTCGAGGACACCGATGTCTTCGTGACGAATCTCCGGGCGGCCACCCGGCGCTCGTTGCACATCGACGTCGACGACGTCCGCGCCCACAATCCGTCGCTCATCTACGTGCGAGGCACGGCGTTCGGCTCCCGCGGGCCGGACGCCAACCGGGGGGGCTACGACGCCGGCGCCTACTGGTCCCGCACCGGTATGCAGCACGTCTTCACGCAACCCGGGGCGGAGTGGCCGGCGGGCCCGCGTCCCGCCTTCGGCGACGTGGTCGGCGGCCTCACCATCGCCGGCGCCATCTCCACCGCCCTGTACCGCCGCGCCACGACCGGCGAGCCCTCCGTCGTCGACGTGTCACTCCTCGCCGCCGGGATGTGGCAGATCCAGATCGACATCACCAATGCCTGCCTCGACGAGGGAGGGCATGCCCCGCGCGCGTTTCCCGGTCGCTACGACGTCTGGAACCCCTTGATGATGCCGTACCGAACCAGCGACGGCCGTTTCATCAACCTCCAGATGCTCTCTCCCGATCGCTACTGGCCGGACCTGTGCCGGGCCATGGGCGTGCCCGAGATGGCGACCGATCCGCGGTTCGACAGCATGGCGGCGCGCCGCGAGAACGGCCGCGCCTGTGTCGAGCAGCTCGAGGAGATCTTCGCCAGACGTGACTTCGACGAGTGGCGGCACATCCTCACGCACGACTTCGATGGTGAGTGGGTGGCGACGCAGAGCCCCCATGACATCGCAGACGACCCCCAGGTCCAGGCCAACAGCTACATCGCCGAGGTCGAGATGTTGAACGGCACGTCACTGCCGATGGTCACGCCTCCGATCCAGTTCGACGAGCAACCGGGCCGACCGACGCGCGCGCCCGAGCACGGTGAGCACACCGAAGCCGTCCTGCTCGACCTCGGCCTGACGTGGGACGAGATCGCCGCGCTCAAAGCGGAACGAGCGATCCTGTAGTGGACCAGGGCGACCCCGAGGGCACGATCCTTTGGTTGATGAAGCACGGCTTCGCGCGCCAGCGCCGGAACGTCGAAGAGGCCATGCGCGCCAACGGGGTCACCGCCACGCAGGCCGGCGTGCTGACCCAGTTGCGCCTGTCGCCCGGTCTGTCGAGCTCGGACATCGCGCGGCGGCTGATCCTCACGCCCCAGGCGGTCATGGCGGCCGTCGCCTCGCTCGAGAAGTCGGCCCTCATCGAGCGGGCTGACGACCCCACCCACGGCCGCATCCGGCGCTGCTTCCTCACCGACGAGGGCGAACGAGTCGCCAAGGCCTGCGAGGCTGCCGCCGGCGAGGTCGAGGAGATGCTCCTCGCCGGCTTCGACATCACACAGCGCCGGGAGTTCGCCGAGCTTCTGGCGCTCTACATCCGGGAGCGGTAGTCAGACCTCGTCGGAACCCACGTCGCCGTGCACGCCCAAGGCAGCCTGCAGATCCGACTCGAAATCCCCGGCCACCTCGGGCCCGGGCAAGAAATCCTCGACGGGCGGGAGCTGCTGGAGCGAATCGAGGCCCAGGCGCTCCAAGAAGAGGTCGGTCGTGCCGTAGAGGGCGGGCTGCCCGGGTCCGTCGGCCCGGCCCACCACTTCGATGTAGCCCCGTTGCTCGAGGAGCCGGGTCACCCCGTCGACGTTCACGCCCCGCAACGACGAGATCTGCCCCCGGGACACGGGTTGGCGGTAGGCCACGATGGCCAGCGTCTCCAAGGCGGCCGTCGACAGCCGGTGTGAGACGTCACGGTTGGCAAAGCGCTCCACATACGGGGAGAGGTCCGGATGGGTCTGCAGGCGGGCGCCGCCGGCGATCCGGGCCAAGATGAAGCCACGGCCCTCGTTCAGGTAGCTCTCCGACAACCTCGTGAGGACTTCTTCGACCCGCTCGACCGGCTCTTCCAGCAGTTCGGCCAGCAGGCTGGGCAGCACGGGCTCGACCGCCACGAAAAGGACGGCCTCCATGGCGCGGGCGAGTTCCTCGTGTTCCA
>Ga0307374_10007163_pt1 | contig 17134 bp, 20 predicted proteins | sample OX3MG_FD_202532 | JGI IMG/M metagenome (GOLD analysis project Ga0307374, IMG submission 202532) | Soil microbial communities from Risofladan, Vaasa, Finland - OX-3 | ecosystem: Environmental > Terrestrial > Soil > Coastal area > Acid sulfate soil | place: Finland: Risofladan, Vaasa | collected... | reverse complement strand
TCCACCCCGCCCGGGTGGCCCGGGCCCTTCCGGAGGCCTGGTCGCTGGTGTCCGCCAACGCCGCGTCGCCCTGGCCCGGCGAGCCGCGCCGGGCGCTGTGGCACGGCGCCACCGTGCTGCGTGAGCACCGGGGCGACGGGCACGTCGCCGTCCTCCTGGCCGCCGGGCTCGACGGGTGCCGGGCGCTCGTCTCCATGGCGGCCACGGGTGCCGTGCCCCGTGCGGTCCTGCAGGCGGCGCCCGGGTGGGACGACGACGCCTGGGGAGCCGCAGCGTCGGCGCTGGTGGACAGGGGCTGGCTCCACGACGACGGGACGCCCACGGCGACGGGGACCGCGGCGCGCCTCGAGATCGAGGACGCCACGGACCGGCTGGCGGCCGAGCCGTGGACGAGGCTCGGGGACGAGGGCATCGACGCCCTGCGGTCTCTCCTGCGTCCGCTGGCGGCGGCGGTGGCGGCCGCCGGGGTCGTCCCCGTGCCCAACCCGATCGGTCTGCCCCGGCCGCAGTAGCCGCACCCACGGGTGCCCGCGTGGGCCCTCGGCGTCACGGAACGTGGTGACAAGGTGACCTTCGCCCTGTCCGGACAGGGCCGTTGTGACCTGCGGCACCGGCTCCGACGTGACGACGGACTCATGTGATCGCTATGCACGAGACCATCGCCACCCACCTCGAGCTGCTCCCGGCCCTGCAGCGGGCCGAGACCGTCTACGACCGCAGTACCGCCCAGCATTCGGCCCGGGTGGGAACGATGAGCGCGCTCATCGGCGAGGTCCTCGGGCTGGACAGCGCCGAGCTGGGCATCCTGACGTGGGTGGGCGTGCTCCACGACATCGGCAAGCTGACCGTCTCCGAGGAGGTGCTCCACAAGCCCGGCAGCCTGTTCACGGCCGACGAGTGGGAGCAGCTCCGGCACCACGCCATCGCCGGAGAGCAGCTCATGCTCGCCTTCGGGTCGCAGCTGCGGCCCATGGCGGCGGTCGTGCGATCGCACCACGAGCGCTGGGACGGCAGTGGGTACCCCGACGGCCTCGACGGCGAGGACCTCCCGTCGTTCGCCCGCATCATCGGTGTGGCCGACGCCTACGATCTGCTCACCCACGCGCAGCCGTACCGCAAGGATTCGCTCGCCCACCACGCCGCCATCGAGCTCGTCGTCCACGGCCGGGGCACGAAGTTCGAGCCGGGTGTGGTCGACGCTTTCGCCCACCTGGACCGGCGCGGCGTGATCGCCACCATCGCCCGATCGATGCAGCACCGGCCCTCGACGATCGCCGCCGTCAACGCCGCCCGTCGCGTCGGTGTGGGCACGACCCGTCACCGGCATCTGCGGACGTCGGTGGCGTAGCCCACGGACGACACCGCGTCGCGCCCGGTGACACCGGGCACACGATCAGGTCGACCGGTCGCCCGCTTGCTTCGCGTCGGCTGCTGTGCGACGCCCCGGGCTCGGCCCGCGCACGCTGGCGAGCTCGGCAGCCACGGCGCGCGCCTCGGCGGCGTCCACCTGCCCGAGGGCGAAGCCGCTGTGGACGACCAGCCACTGCCCCGGTTCCGGGGGGTCGCCGTCGTAGGCCAACAGGGAGACACGGTGCCGGGCGCCGTCCATGTCCTCGACCGTCACCTCGCCGGCGTCCGGTGACCCCACCACGAGGTGGAGGCGGCTCACGCACACGGCAGCGCCGTCCCCACGATCTCGAGCACGCGTGCCGCGGCCTCCTCGACGGCTCGGGCCACGGCGTCGCTGAGACCGGTGCCGTTGCCGAAGTCCTCACCCTCGATGCCGACCGCCAGCACCCGGTCGGGCGCGCGGCCGACCGCCCGCGCCAGGCGCAGGGCCCCGGCGATGCCGAGCCCGTGCGTGCTCGAGGCGCGTCTGTCGGTCACCCCGGTCGCATACCCCGGTTCCGTCACCGCGTCGCCACGGCCGTCGCCCGCGTCGCCGGTCCTGCCGGCCTCGGCCGCGCCGCCGGTCCTGCCGGCCTCGCCCGCGTCGCCGGTCCTGCCGGCTTCGCCCGCGTCGCCGGACCTGCCGACCTCGGCGGCGTCGGTCGCGCCCGGCCTGGCGCCCAGCTCGACGACGACCACCGTGCCGGGGGGCGCCCCCGTGCGCACGGCGTCGACGACGACGGCCAGGGCGGCGTCGTCCCACTGCCCCAGGAGGTCGAGGGGGTCGCCGAAGGGCCCGATGCCGACGGCGTCCACCTCGGGCGTGGACAGCTCGCCGAGGCGGGGGCGCACGGAGCGCACGACGGCCAGGCCGGCACCGTCGTCGCGCCGGTACTCGTTCCCCATGGCCACGACCACCACCCGTCTGATCACGAGCGGTCGACGGTCAGGTCGAGGAAGTGTGCCGCGCACGAGATGCACGGGTCGTGGTTCCGTACCGCTTGCTCGCACCGCCACGTCAGCTCGTCGTCGGACAGGTCGAGGCCGCCCTCGACCACGCGCCGGAGGTCGTCCTCGATGGTGATCTGGTTCTGCGACGTCGGGGGCATGATGCGCGCCGAGCGGATGACACCGTCGCCGCCGATGTCGTAGCGGTGGACGAGCAGGCCCCGGGGGGCCTCGGTGGCGCCGGTGCCCACCCCGTCCCTGGGCACCACCGTGTCGGCGGCCGGCTCGAAGCGGTCGTACGCCTCCACCAGCCGCAGCGCCTCGTCGCAGGCGAACACCAGCTCCACGCTGCGCACGACGATGCTCTGGAACGGGTTGCGGCAGACCTCGGCCAGGCCCGCCGCCCTCGCCGCCTGGCGCGCCAGCTCGGGCAGGCGCGCGGCGTTGACGGCGTAGCGGGCGAGGGGCCCGGTGAGATAGGGGTCGCGCCCCTCCAAGCGGGCGTGCAGCGCCGTGGAGCGGGCCACGTGCTCCTCGACGGCGATGTCGGCGAACTCCGCCGCGCTGACGTCGCCGCCTGTCGACAGCGCCACCCGGCCGTCTTCGATCGGGTAGTGGTCGGGGTGTGTCAGGGCCACGAACCGGTAGTCGCCCTCGACGTCGGGGAACTCGAAGCCCGCCACCCACTCCACGGTGGCCAGGGCGGCGTCGCGGGCCCGGCGCAGCGGCTCGGCCAGGGCGCGGACGGCGGCGGTGTCCGGGGCACGGTAGAAGCCGCCGAGGCGCACGTTCACGGGGTGCACGGCGCGTCCGCCCACGGCCTGCATGAGCTGGTTGCCGGTGCGCTTGAGCTCGAGGCCGCGCTCCACGGCCGCCCGGTCGATGCCGGCCAGCTCCACGGCGTCCTGGCACCCGAGGAAGTCGGGAGCGTGCAGGAGGTAGACGTGCAGCGCGTGGCTCTGGATCCACTCGCCGCAGTACAGCAGGCGCCGCAGCGCCGCCACGGGCTCGCTCACGGTCACCCCGCAGGCGTCCTCCATGGCGAGGCACGCGCTCATCTGGTAGGCGACGGGGCAGATCCCGCAGATGCGCGCCGTGATGTCCGGGGCCTCGTCGAACCGTCGCCCTTCGAGCAGCGCCTCGAAGAAGCGCGGCGGCTCGAAGATGTTGAGCTCGACCTCGGTGACCGTCCCGCCGCGGACCTCGACCCGCAGCGCGCCCTCGCCCTCGACGCGCGCCAGGCCTGGGACCTCGACGGTCCGGTTACCGTTCGGGCGGCCGTGGGTCATTGGCGAGACTTTCCTGACGGAACGCCGGCGCGCCGGCGTTGAAGGTGCGGAACAGGCGCGACACGTCGACCGGTGCGAGCCCGTCGGCGCGCAGGCGTGCCGCCAGCGAGTTCGTGTTGGCCGTGTCGGCGGGCCCGAAGCAGCCGAAGCACCCCCGGTCCACCGACGGGCACAGCGCGCCGCACCCGGCCCGGGTCACCGGCCCCAGGCACGGCGTGCCCTTGGCCACCAGGAGGCAGACCGTGCCGCGGCCCTTGCACTCCTGGCACACGCTGTGGCCGGCGATGGCGGGGCGCCGCCCCGAGATGTGGGCCACGATCACCTCGAGTAGCTGGCCGCGGTCGACGGGGCAGCCGTGCAGCTCGTAGTCGACGGCCACGTGCGACGAGATCGGGGTGGAGGTCTCGAGCGTGGCGATGTAGTCGGGACGGGCGTAGACCGTGGCGGTGTAGTCCCCGACAGAGGCGAAGTCCCGCAGGCCCTGGATCCCGCCGGCGGTGGCACACGCCCCGATGGTCACGAGGAACGTCGACGCGGCGCGCACCGCCTGGATGCGCTCGGCGTCGTCGGGCGTGGTGATCGACCCCTCGACGAGCGACACGTCGTACGGCCCGTCGACGACCGCCCGGCTCATCTCCGTGAACGAGGCGATCTGCACCGCGCCGGCCAGTGTCAGCAGCTCGTCCTCGCAGTCGAGCAGGCTGAGTTGGCACCCGTCGCACGACGCGAACTTCCACACCGCCAGCGTGGGGCGACCGTCGGGACCCGCCATCAGCGCTCCCGCTGGAGGAGGAGCCGCTCGAGCGCCCCCTCGTATCCGAAGATGGGACCGTCGCGGCACAACAGGTAGGGGCCGAGCTGACAGTGCCCGCACAACCCGACGCCGCACTGCATGTTGCGCTCCAGCGACACGCGGATCGCCGACGCCGGCACGCCGCGGTCGACGAGGCCGCGGATGGAGAAGCGCATCATGATCTCGGGCCCGCACATGATGGCCTTCGTCCGGTCCGGGTCGAAGGCCGCGCCGGGCAGGAGCGTGGTCACGACGCCGACGCGCCCGGCCCACCCGGCCTCGGCGACGTCCACCGTCACCCGGACGTCGGCGCCGGCCTCCTGCCAGCGCGCCAGGTCGTCGGCGAAGACGACCTGGTCGGGCGACCGCGCCCCGACGAGTACGAAGAGCGCCGAGGGGCCCCGCCGATCCCCGAGCGAGGCGACCAGGCGCTCCACCGCGCCGCGCAGCGGTGCGAGCCCGATGCCGCCCGCCACGACCACGACATCGGACCCGGCCATGTCGTCGACGCCCCAGTCGTTGCCGAACGGGCCGCGCACGCCGACGACCGCACCGGGCGAGGCGCTGCACAGTGCATGGGTCACCGCGCCCACGTCGCGGATGGTGTGCTCGAGGGGCCCGGGCGCGTCGGGGGCACTGCTCACCGAGATAGCCACCTCGCCGATGCCGAAGGCGGTCAGCATGTTGAATTGCCCGGGCCCGAACCGCACGGGCGTGCCGGCCAGCGGTTCGAGCGACAGCGTCGTGACGTCGTCGGTCAGCCGGCGCGTGGCCATCACGCGATAGGGCAGCGGAGTGAGCGGATGGAGGGGCGCCACCGCGGTGTCAGCCACTGCCCTTGCCGTAGAGGTCGAGGAGGCGGATCCGCGTCGACTGCAGGCGCTCGAGGATCACCGCGGCCACGCGCTGCATGAGGGCGTAGCCGAAGGCGGGGTCGGCTTCGGCCTTCTGCCGGAGGCAGGTGGCGTCCACAGCCACGGCGCCCACGGGCTCGAGGGCCCGGGCGTCGAAGTGCCAGCGGTACGGGGGAAGCATCCACGACCAGCCCACGGGGTCGCCCGGCCCGACGGTCTCCACCGTGATGCGGCCGCGTTCGGGCGAGTGCAGCTCGAGCGCCACCCGTCCCCGGCGCAGGAGATACAGCGTGTCCGCAGGCCCGCCCTCCTCTAGCAGGAGGTGGCCCTTGGCGACGACGATGTTGCGGGCGCAGCCCGCCACCAGCGCCACGGCATCGCCGGGCAGGCCCGCCAGGAGCGGGTGCTTGGCGACGAGCTCGGCGATGTCCTGTGTCACCTCAGGCCTCCTTGTCCGACGCGACCGCCCGGCCGGTACCGTCGGAGGCCCGGAGGGCGGCCGCCTCCTCGGTCAGGTCGATGCCCACCGGGCACCAGGCGATGCAGCGGCCGCAGCCCACGCAGCCCGACATCCCGAACTGGTCGTGCCAGGTGCCGAGCTTGTGGGTGAGCCACTGGCGGTAGCGCGACTGCGTGGAGGTCCGCACGGGGCCCCCGTGGACGTACGAGTGGGCGAGGTCGAAGCACGACGCCCACGTCCTGTGGCGTTCCACGGTGCCGGTGAGGTCGGTCACGTCCTCGACGGTGCTGCAGAAGCACGTCGGGCACACGAGCGTGCAGTTGCCGCAGGCCAGGCAGCGGCCGGCGACGTCCTCCCAGCGCGGGTGGTCCAGGGTCCGCTCCAGCAGGCCGGGCAGGTCGTCGGTGTCGAGCTGCCTCCCCATGTTCTGCACGGCGCCGTCCACCACGGCGGCACGGGCTTCGAGGTCGACCGCGGTCGCCGGCCGGTGCGCGACGTCGTCGAGCACGGCCCGCCCGGCGGCGGTGCCGGCGCGGACCACGAAGCGGTGCTCGCCCTCGAGGATCTCGGTGAGAGCCAGGTCGTAGCCCTCCGTCGCGGAGGGCCCGGTTCCCATCGAGGTGCAGAAGCACGTCCCCGCCGGTGACCCGCACTCCGCCGCCACCACGAAGGCGGCGCCGCGGCGCGCTGCGTAGGCGGGGTCCGGCGCGGGGGCGCCCTGCATGACGCGGTCGAGGACCCGCAAGGCGGCGAGGTCGCAGGGCCGCACCCCGACGACCGCAGTGGGAGCGGCGTCGTCGGGAACCTCCTCGACCTCCACGCCGGCTCCACCGCCCCCGTCGTCGGGCCGCACCCGGGCCCGCCACACCACCGACCGGGGCGGGAAGACCTCCGCCTTCACCGAGTGCGGCCCCACGGCCCATCCGAAGAGCGCCTCGTCGTCGCCGTGATGCAGGCGGTAGGTGCCCGGCGCCTGGCTGTCGTGCCAGCCCTCGGGGAGATCGGCCGAGGTGGACACCTCGCCGTACGTGATGGCGCCGTCTCGGGCCACCGGCCCGACCGTCCGGTAGCCGCGGGCCCGCAACCCGGCCAGGAGCGCGTCGAGCCCGTCCCGGGTGACCACGGCCGCCTCGCCCACCTCCACGAGGTCAGGCTACGGGTGCCGTCGCCGCGCCACCAGGGTCCCAAGGCCCAACGTCGGCCGCGTGCCGGGGGCTCACTCCCAGAGGCCGGCGGGGGCGCCGCCCAGAGGGTAGTGGCCCGGGAGGAGCCCGCCCGAGGTGGCGCGCTCCATGCGCCGGCGCATGCCGTCGGACAGGGCGTCGGCCTTGATCATCTCGATGAACAGGGCGGTGGCGTTGCCGACGTCGAAGAAGTCCCGCTGCCAGGACCACCGCCAGTTCCCGGCGTACCGGAACCAGCTCCCCCCCAGGCCGGCGATCACGTACGGCGTCCCGTCGGGCCGCCGCGCGTCGGCCACCTGCTTCCACAGGCCGATCACCTCGCCCTGGCGGGGGTCGATGAGCACCTTCTGGTACGGGTAGGTCCAGCCGTCGAGGCCCCCCATCTCGAGCCCGAGGGCGATGTCGCGGATCTCGTCTCGCCCCACGGCCATGAACTCCTCGTTGGGCCCGATGTTCCAGCCGTACGTGGCGTCCTCGGTGTACATCTCGGACATCGGCCGCCAGTCGCCGGCCTCCTGGGCGCGGCGGTTGGCGTCGAGCCAGCGCTGCACCATCTCCTCGAGCTCCTCGTACGCGAACGGGGCCACCGTCAGTCCTCCTCGTTGTCGTCGGTCCCTGCTGTCCCTTCTGTCCCTGCGGCCGCCACGGTCCCGTCGGCCGCCACGGTCTCCTCGGCCGCCACGGTCTCCTCGGCCGCCACGGTCTCCTCGGCCGCCACGGTCTCCTCGATCCGCAGGGCATGGGTGGGGCAGAACGTCACGGCCGCCTCGACCTGGGCGCGCAGCCCGGCCGGCGGCGTGTCGTCGAGGATCTCGACGACATGCTGCGTCGACACCGCGAACACGGCGGGCGCCTCCGACTCACAGACGCCGTGCCCCTGGCACAGGTCGCGGTCGACGACGATCCTCACGGGGCTGGCGACGGGGCCGGGACCGGGCGACGCCGGAAGCGGACGACGCACGGCCGGGCCAGCTGGACGACCATCTTCGAGTGGTCGTTGCGGTAGCTGTCCGAGGGTTGGGCCAGCTCGAAGTCCCAGTTGCGCAAGAGCACCGAGAAGATCGCCTTGAGCTGCATCATGGCGAAGGCCGCCCCCACGCAGCGGTGCCGGCCGGCGCCGAAGGGGATCCAGGTCCAGGGGTTGGCGCGGTCCTCGGCCCGGGGCTCCAGGTAGCGCTCGGGCACGAAGGCGTCGGGGTCGGGGAAGTCCTCGGCGATGCGGTTCGACACGGCCGGGCTCGCCCCGACGAGCTTTCCCGGCGCGATCCGCACGCCTTCGACCTCGAACTCCTCCTTCGCCACCCGCAGGACCAGGATCAGCGGGGGGTGCAGGCGCAGCGCCTCCTTGATGGCCGACTCCAGCCGGGGCATCTCCCGGAGGGCCTGGTAGCTCACGTCCGCGTTGTCGGCGTAGAGCTCGTCGAGCTCGGCGCGCACCGCCTCGAGCTCGTCAGGATGGCGCAGCAGCTCGATGAGCGTCCATGCCGCGGTGCCCGATGTGGTGTGGTGGCCGGCGAACATCATGGAGATGAACATGCCGGTCACCTGGTCGGTGCTGAAGCGCGGCGTGCCGTCCTCGTCGCGGATCGACATCAGGACGTCGAGCAGGTCGCGGTCCTCGTCGGTGGCGGATGGCCCGTCGCGGCGGCGGTCCATGATCCCCTGCACCAGGTCGACCAGCCCGCGTCGGGCCTCGTCACGGCGGCGGAAGCTCTCGACGGGCGCGTACGGGTCGACGTAGGCGATCGCATCGGTGCCCTGTTCGAGGTCGTGGTAGAGCTCGGCGAAGCGGCGGTCGAGCTCATGGCGGAACTTGCTCCCGATCAAGCACGCCGAGGACGTGTAGATGGTGAGCTCGGCGAACCAGTCGAGCAGGTCGATCGAGCCGCCCTCGTCCCACGCCCCCACCATGGCGTCGACCTCGCGGGCGATCGTGGACGCATGGCCCCGCATGAACTTGTCGCGCAGGGCCTGGTTGTGCAGCATCTCGCGGCGACGCTCGGGCGGTGCGTCGAAGACCACGCCCTCGCCGAAGATCGGGGTCATGAACGGATAGGCCTCGGCCTGGTCGAGTGCCTCCTCGGGCGCCCGGAAGAACAGCTCGTTGGCCTCGGCCCCGGTGAGCAGCACCACGTCGCGGTCGGCCAGGCGGAATTGCCCGACGTCGCCGCACTCCTCCCGGACGCGGCGCATGAGCCCGATGGGATCGTGGCGCAGCTCCTCGAGGTGGCCGTGCTCGCTCTCGCCTCCCGACACCTGCGGCGGCTCGCGCCGTTGGACCTCGACGGTCATGCTGTGCCTCCTGTGGTGTCCCCGTCCTGGCGGATGGGGGCTTCGGGCTGGACTTCGATCATGGTGAGGTGCGTGCCCGGAGGTGTCGACACGGCGGCGAGCACGGCGGCGGCCACCGCCGCGGGACGCAGGAAATGGCTGTGGCGGGCGACGCCGAAGCGGATCCACTCGCCCAGCACGGCCGTGGTGGTGTCGGGGTCCCAGTCGGTCCCCATGCCGGTCAGGGTCTGGCCCGGCTGGACGATGGTGGCCCGCACGCCGGTGCCCTCCAACTCGAGCTGCAGCGCCCGGACGAAGCCCTCGAGCCCCCACTTCGACGCCACGTAGGCGGCCGTCAGGGGGCGTGGGTTGCGGAGCACCTCCGACGTCACGAAGACGAGGTCGCCGTGGTGGCGCTCGGCCATCGCCGGCGCCAGCGCGGCGACGAGGCGGTGGGCACCGAGCAGGTTGACGTCGACGGTATGGGCGAACACCGCAGGGGCCGTGCCGAGGGCCGTGCCCGGGGCGGCGTGGCCGGCGCTCGACACGACGACGTCGACGGGCCCGACGGCCTCCTGCGCGACGAGCGCGAAGGTCTCGACGGACGCCGCGTCGGCGAGGTCGAGGAAGGCGGCGTGGGCGTGGCCGCCGCGGGCCCGGATCCCGGCGGCGACCTCCTCGCACCGGTCGACCCGGCGCGCCCCGAGGACGACCGGGTGGCCGGCGGCCGCCAGGGCCTCGGCGGTGGCGGCGCCGATCCCCGAGGACGCGCCGGCGACGACGGAGGGCCGACGTTCGGGGTGGGGGACGAATCTCGCCATGGGCCTCGGGACCGCTCAGCGTGCCACGACGGTCGTCGCCAGGGTGGCGAAGCCCCGCACGTTGATGGAGTGGACGCGCCGGGTGCCGTCGGGGTCGATGTCGTAGTCGGCCACCCGGGCCACGAGCTCCTCGAGCGTCACCCGCGCCTCCAGCCTGGCCAGGGGGGCGCCCAGGCAGAAGTGGCGCCCGCCGCCGAAGCTGATGAGCTTGGTCGTGTCCCGGTCGATGTCGTAGCGGTCGGGCTCGGCGAAGACCAGCGGGTCACGGTTCGCCGAGCCCACCAGCAACAGGACGCGCTCGCCGTCGGGCAGCACCGTTCCCCGCAGCTCGACCTCGCCCGTGGTGACGCGCAGCAGCATCTGCGACGACGTGTCGAACCGCAGCGTCTCCTCGACCCAGTCGCCGGCGCGCGCCGGGTCCGCCAGCGCCTTGGCCTTCTCGTCGGGGAACCGCCACGCCCAGTACCAGGCGTTGGCGAGGAGCTTGGTGGTGGTCTCGTTGCCCGCCACCACCATGAGGAAGAGGAAGGAGATCACCTCGTCGTCGCTGAGCCGGTCCCCGTCGATCTCGGCGTCGAGCAGGCCCGACGTCAGGTCGTCGCGGCGGGTCGCTCGGCGCGCCGCCACCATGTCGGCGAAATAGCCGGCGAGGACCAGCGCGGCCTCCATGCCCTCCTGGGGCACGTCGAACACGCCCTCCTGCCGGTGCACGAGCAGGTCGGCCAGGCGGCGCACCTCGGCGCGGTCCGCGGGTGGCACGCCGATCATCTCCGAGATCACGTCCATCGGGAGCTTCCCGGCGACGTCGGCCACCATGTCGAAGCTGCCGGCCTCCACGGCCGCGTCCAGGTAGCGCACCGCCAGGGCCCGGATCTGCGGCTCGAGCTCCGCCACCCGGCGCGTGGTGAACGCCTTGGAGACGAGCGATCGCATGCGGGTGTGGCGCGGGGGGTCCATCGCCAGGAACGACATCGACTTGTGGGCGTGGGGACCGTAGGCGGCGGGGTCCAGGGTGACGCCGAAGCGGTTCGACAGGCGGGCGGGGTCGCGGAAGGCCGCCAGCACGTCGTCGTGGCGTGACAGGGCCCAGAAGTCGAGCTCGTCGTTGCGATACAGCGGGGCCTCGTCCCGCAGGCGAGCGTAGACCGGGTAGGGGTCCTCGTGGACGGCGTAGTCGTACGGGCTGTAGTGGACCGGTGCCATGGTGTCGCTGCCGGTCACAGCTCCCTCCCCAGTGCCAGCCGGGCCACGTCGGCCAGGGCGTCGGGGACGTCGCCGAAGTCGATGTGCCCCATACCGGCCCACAGCATGGCCCCGCTGTAGGCGAGGTCGAGCGTGCGCAGCACGGTCTCGTCGGCGTCGTCGCCAAGGGCGTCGGCCAGCCGGTCGTGGAGCGCGGCACCGAAGCGGACGCGCACCGCCCGGACCTCGGGCCCGCTCCCGAGCAGCGCCGTGGTGCAGGCCGCCGCCAGGGTGGGATCGTCCGCCATGAACAGCCCCAGCACCCGCAGCGCCGCCGTGACGCGGTCCACGCCGCTGTCGCCCGGGCTCGTCGGGGGGATCGGGAGCGCCTGCAGGCGCCGCCACAGCACCTCGGCGAGGAGGTGGTCCTTGGAGGCGAAGTACGTGTACGCCGTGGCCGGCGCCACGCCGACCCGCCTGGCCACGTTGCGCACCGTCAGGCCCTCGTAGCCCGTGGCGCGCGCCTCGTCGGCGGCCGCGTCGACGAGGCGCTCCACCACGACCGCCTGCCGGGGGGTGAGCCGCCGCCGGGTGGACTCGGCGGCCATGTCCGATACCGCCGGGCCCGCGGACAGCGCTGCGTCGGTCACCGGGCTCGATCGTCGGCCGGGTCGGCGGCCGCCGCCGTCCCCGGCGGTGCCGCGCCCGTCGGCACGTGGGGCGTGCCGTCTCGCAGGGCGGGGAACCGGAAGGTGGCCGCCGTGGTCATGCGCGTCATGGTGGTGATGTCGGCGACGGGGAGCGTTTCGGTGTCCTCGTCGATCACCACCTCCCATCGGCAGTGCGGCACGCGGTCGGCGGGGGCCCGCGGCGGCCGGTGCACGGCGCGCACCCGGGCCTTCGGGTTGACGGCCTGGGCGGTGACGTCGAAGGTGCCGTCCTCGATGTCGTGGCACATCCCGGTGACCAGACGCTCGCCCCAGGGCTCGACGTCCATCAGTGCTCCGCAGCTGCGCAGCTCGAAGTAGCCGTGGCGGTCGTCGACCACCTCGTAGTGGACGTCCATGTAGTGGTGGGGGAAGCCCGGGTCGAGCTGCAGGACCTTGAAGATCGCCTCGATGCCGTCGCCCTCGACGGCCATGATCTCGCGCAGGCGCTCGCCGTAGATCGGGCTCGCCCCCCGCCACTCCTCGATGGCCAGCTCGTTGACCATGTCGGTGCCGAAGCGGATCCCGATGGCGGCGCACATGGAGCGGTCGAGGAGGTGCACGATGAGGGCGTATTCGCGCACCAGGCGCACGAGGGCCTCTTTGGACAGGTCCTCGTAGCGGAAGTCGGGGTCGAAGGGCCCCGAGTAGTCGTTGCGGTCGGCCATGACGCCAGACTACGTTCCAGACACCTGTCTGGCTAGAGGGGAATCCATGAGCGCACGAGGAGGGCCCACCCCGTGACCACGGTCGGGGTCATCGGGCTCGGCGACATCGGCCGCGGTGTCGCCGAAGCGGTGGTGCGCGCCGGCCTCGGCCTGGTCGTCTGCGACCTGCGGCCCGAGGCCACGGGGCGGTTCTCCACGACGGCGCGGGTGGCGGGGTCGCCCGCCGAGCTCGGCGAGCGCAGCGACGTCGTCGTCGTGGCGGTCGTCGACGACCGCCAGGTCCTGGCCGTGCTGGACGGCGAGGGCGGTGCCCTGGGTGCCTGCGCGCCGGGGTCGGCCGTTCTCGTCGTGAGCACCGTGTCACCCGGCACCATCGAGGCCGTGGCGGCGCTGGCGAGCCGGCGGGACGTGGACGTCGTCGACTGCGGGGTGAGCGGCGGGCCGGCCGCGGCCGCGGCGGGCACCCTCGTGGCCATGGTCGGCGGTGACGGTGCCGCCGTCGAGCGCGTCAGGCCTGTGCTCGACGCCTTCACGTCCCTCGTCGTCCACATGGGCCCGCTCGGTGCCGGACTCAAGGCAAAGCTGGCTCGCAACCTCGTGCAGTACGGGTCGTGGCTGGCCGCCTACGAAGCCCAGGTGCTGGCCGAGGCAGCCGGGATCGAGCTGGGCAAGCTGGCCGAGGTCATCCGCGTCAGCGACCAGTTGATCGGCGGGTCCTCCCGGCTCATGTTCCGCGACACCGTCGCACCGTTCCCCCCCGACGCCGATACCGGCTTCGTGGCGCTCATGGCGGCGGCGGCGGGGCTCGCCCACAAGGACCTTCGGGCCGCCCTCGAGCTCGGGGCCTCGCTCGGGGTCGACTTGCCCCTGGCCGAGATGGCCGACGCACGGTGCGACGCCGTCTTCGGCCTGGCGGGAGACGGGGCACCGGGGAGGGTGCCGTGACGTCGGGATTCGGCGAGGAGCGGATGCTGATCGACGGCGCGCTGGTGCGTTCGTCGACCGGTGCGGTGTTCGAGACGGTGAACCCCGCCACCGAGGAGGTCCTGGGCGTGGCGGCCGACGCCTCCGACGAGGACGCCGAGCGGGCCGTGGCCGCGGCCCGGCGCGCCTTCGACGACACCTCGTGGTCGACCGACCTCGCCCTCCGGGTCCGGTGCCTGCGCCAGCTGCAGGTGGCCATGCGCTCGCACGCCGACGAGCTACGGGCCATGACCATCGCCGAGACGGGCTCTCCGGAGTTCCTCACCCGTTCGGCGCAGCTCGACGACCCCGTGGCGTCGCTCGGCTGGGTGGCCGACCTGGCCGAGTCCTACGAGTGGGTCGTCGACCTCGGCACCGCCGAGCCGCTCGGGATGCCCGCCCGGCGCTGGGTACGGCGCGAGCCCGCCGGGGTCGTGGCGGCCATCACGCCGTGGAACGTGCCGCACCAGATCAACCTGGCCAAGATCGGGCCGGCGCTCGCCGCCGGCAACACCGTGGTGCTGAAGCCGGCGCCCGACACCCCGTGGTGCGCCACCGTGCTCGGCCGGCTCATCGCCGAGGAGACCGACATGCCGGCCGGGGTCGTCAACATCCTGCCGTCGTCGGCCCCCGTCTTCGGGGCGCGACTGGTCGCCGACCCCCGGGTCGACCAGGTGAGCTTCACGGGGTCGACCGCCACGGGGCGCACCGTCATGGCCGGCGCCGCCGGGACGCTCAAGCGGGTCTTCCTCGAGCTCGGCGGCAAGTCGGCCTTCGTGGTGCTCGACGACGCCGACCTGCGCGGCGCCTGCGGTGTCGCCGCCTTCACCGTGTGCACCCACGCCGGCCAGGGATGCGCCATCACGACGCGCCTCGTGGTCCCGAGGGCGACGTTCGACGACGCCGTGACCGCCACCGCCGCCACCCTCGGCAAGCTTCGGGCGGGGGACCCCACCGACCCCGGCACCGTCTGCGGGCCGCTCATCAACGCCCGCCAGCGCGAGCGGGTGGAGGGCTTCATCCGCATGGCGCGCGACGAGGGCGGGACGGTGGTGGTCGGCGGGGGGCGTCCCGCCGACCGGCCCCGGGGGTTCTTCGTGGAGCCCACGCTGGTCGTGGGCATCGGCAACGATTCCCCCGTGGCGCAGCAGGAGATCTTCGGACCGGTCCTCGTGGTCCTCCCCCACGACGGCGACGACGACGCCGTGCGGATCGCCAACGACTCGCCCTACGGGCTGTCGGGATCGGTGTGGTCGACCGACCGGGACCGGGCCATGGGCGTCGCCGGGCGCATGCGCACCGGGACGGTGGGGGTGAACGGGGGCGTCTGGTACAGCCCCGACGTCCCCTTCGGCGGCTACAAGCAGTCCGGTATCGGACGCGAGATGGGCGTCGCCGGCTTCGAGGAATACCTCGAGACCAAAGTCGTGGCGGAGCCCGCATGACCGGAGACTCCATGCCGGGGACTCCATGACTGGAGGCTCCATGGCCGAGGACCACAGGCCGCCGTCGCCCGACCGGGCCGAGGGGATGGCGAAGATGCAGGAGGTCTACAACTTCTCGGTGGACCCCGACGCCGTCCCCGGGGACTTCGTCGCCTACACCGTCGACCATCTCTTCGGCGACGTGTGGCGCCGCCCGGGCCTGTCGACGTTCGAGCGCCGCCTCGTGACCATCGGCGTGCTGGCCGCGCTGGGCAAGACCGAGCTCCTCGACGTCCAGTTCCAGAGCGCGCTCGACAACGGCGAGCTGACCGAGGCGCAGGTCCGTGAGCTCGTGGTCCATCTCGCCCACTACGTCGGATGGCCGCTCGCCACGGGCGCCAACGAGGCGGCCGAGCGGGTCATCGGCCGCCGGCGTGCCGCCGGTGGCCCCGGGTCGGGTGGTGGATCGTGACGACCTACGACTTCAGCGGCAAGGTGGCGGTCGTGACCGGTGCAGGGCGCGGCATCGGCCGCGCCTACGCCGAGGGCCTGGCGTCGGCCGGGGCCTCCGTGGTCGTGGCGGACGTCGACGAGGGCGGTGCCGCCGAGACGGCCGAGGCCATCACCGTGGCCGGGGGGAGCGCCGCCGCGGTGCACGTCGACATCGCCGACCACGACTCGGTGGCGGCCATGGCGACGGCCGCCGAGGACCGGTTCGGCGGGATCGACCTCCTCGTGAACAACGCCGCGATCTTCGGGGGGATGAAGCTCGACCTGCTGCTCACCGTCGACTGGGCGTACCTCCAGCGGTTCATGGAGGTGAACCTCTTCGGTGCCCTCGTGTGCACCCGGGCCTGCTACCGGGCCATGGCCGCCCGCGGTGGCGGGGCGATCGTGAACCAGTCGTCGACCGCCGCCTACCTGTACGCCGGCTACTACGGCTGGGCCAAGGCCGGGGTGAACTCGCTCACGCAGCAGCTCGCCCACGAGCTCGGCGGCATGAACATCCGCGTCAACGCCATCGCCCCCGGCCCGACCGACACCGAGGCGGCCCGCTCGGTGGTGCCCGACGAGTACATGCGCCAGCTGGTCGGCTCCCTGGCGCTGAAGCGCCAGGGCACCCCCCAGGACCTCGTGGGGATGTGCCTGTTCCTGCTGTCCGACGATGCCCGGTGGGTGACGGGGCACGTCTTCAACGTCGACGGCGGGCAGGTCGTGCGGCCGTGACGGCGTGAGCCCGCCCGTGGTCGAGACGTCCGACACCGGCGCCGTGCGCGTGGTGCGGTTCAATCGTCCCGAGGCCCGCAACGCCTTCAACGCCGCGCTCTACCACGCGGTGACCGAGGCGATCCTCGACGCCGCGGAGGCACCGGGCGTGCACGTGGTGGTGCTCACCGGCACCGGCGCCGCCTTCAGCGCGGGCCAGGACCTCAAGGAGATGGCCGCCATCGTCACCGGTGAGGCCCCGCCCGAGGCGGCCCGGGGCTTCCAAGGCCTGCTCGAGGCGGTGCAGCGCTTCGAGAAGCCGCTCGTGGCTGCGGTGAACGGGGTGGGCGTGGGCCTCGGCTTCACGCTGCTCGCCCACTGCGACCTGGTCCTCATGGCCGACGACGCCCGCCTCCGGGTGCCCTTCGCCGAGCTGGGCGTGCCTCCCGAGGCGGCCAGCAGCTACCTCTTCCCGGTGACGATGGGCTGGCAGCGGGCCGCCCACCTGCTCTTCACGGGGGCGTGGCTCGAGGCGCAGGAGGCCGTCGACGCCGGCGTGGCGTTGGCGCGGTTCCCCGCCGATTCGCTCATGGACGAGGCCATGGCCGTGGCCTCGTCCATCGCCGCCCGACCACCCGACGCCGTCCGGGCGATCAAGCGGCTGCTCCTGGCCTCGCGCCAGCCGGCCGTGGCGGCGGCCCGAGCACGCGAGGAGGCGGCCTTCGCCCAGCTCCTGGGCTCCACCGCCAATCTGGCCGCCCTCGATCGCTTCGGGGGCCGGCCGCCGTCCTGAGCCGTGGCGCCGTGTCTCGGGCCCAGGGGGAAAGATAGGATGACCAGCTGCTCCGGCCGGACACCCACCCGTCCCGGTTCGAGGCCGCATGTGGGCGCTCGTAGCTCAATTGGATAGAGCATCTGACTACGGATCAGAAGGTTGGGGGTTCGAGTCCCTCCGAGCGCGCTGACGTTTCCGCT
>Ga0307374_10007159_pt1 | contig 17139 bp, 18 predicted proteins | sample OX3MG_FD_202532 | JGI IMG/M metagenome (GOLD analysis project Ga0307374, IMG submission 202532) | Soil microbial communities from Risofladan, Vaasa, Finland - OX-3 | ecosystem: Environmental > Terrestrial > Soil > Coastal area > Acid sulfate soil | place: Finland: Risofladan, Vaasa | collected... | reverse complement strand
GGCACAATCCCATCAACTGGAGTCAAGCCGACCGAGCTCGCCTGCGGGCGAAGAGTCTGGGAAGTTTTTATCCTCGGGTTGCCAGCGTCGAAGCCGATGCCGCTGGGCTCCCACACGATGGAGTTTCCTCGGCGGATCCTGATAGGCGACGGGATCCTCGGGGAACTCGGTGACTTCATCGAGTTTCCCCCCGGCAAGAGGTCGGCGGTCATCGCCTCGGGGGCGAACGTCAAGGAGAAGGTGAGGGGGGTCGTCTCCAAGTCGATAGAGGCCTCCGTAGACTGGGTGGAGGTCGACGCCTCGGACATGCGCAACGTCCAGCGTGTCATAAAGGCCTCCGCCAAGGCGCACTGCATAATCGGCATCGGCGGCGGGAAGAGCGTGGACGTCGGGAAGCTAGCGGCCTACCGGATCAACCTCCCGTTCTTCTCCGTCCCCACGAGCGCGTCGCACGACGGGATCTCGAGCCCCTTCGCCTCCATCTCCGGGACCGGGGCCCACTACTCGGAGCGAGCGAAGCCGCCCGTGGGCATCCTTGCCGACATCGACGTGATTGTCGCCGCCCCCAAGAGGCTCGAGGCGGCGGGCTGCGGCGACCTGGTCTCAAAGCTCACGGCGGTGAAGGACTGGGAGCTCGCAAGCGAGGTGGCGGGGGAGTACTACGGCGGCTACGCCGCGAACCTGGCGCTCATGAGCGCGCAGGTCTTCCTGGACGGCTCCAGGAAGATCGGGGCGTACGACAAGGGGTCGGCGCGAGCCCTGGTGGAAGGTCTCATAAGCGCTGGCGTCGCGGCAGGCATCGCGGGGAGCAGCCGTCCGTGCAGCGGGTCGGAGCACCTCTTCAGCCACGCGCTCGACGCGATCTGCCCCGGAAAGGGGCTCCACGGCGAGCAGTGCGGCATCGGGACGATAATGATGGCCTCTCTTCACGGGCTCGACTGGGAGAACGTCCGGAGGGCGTTGAAGGACGTCAACGCGCCTACGTCAGGGGCTGAGCTCGGCATCTCTGACGACGAGATAAAGAGGGCTCTCGTCGAGGCGCCTTCGATAAGGCCAGACCGCTACACGATCCTCTCGAAGGTCAAGCTCAACAAGAAAAAGGCGGGCGAGCTCGCGAAGAGGACCGGCGTGATATAGCGCCGTCAGGCCGTCTGTTTCGCTTCTTCCTTCTTCTCGGAGGCTTCGGGCTCAGGCGCTGCTTCGGCGCGGGCCTTGGTCTTTCCCTTTCCCGTCTCCTCCTTGCGCGGGTAGACCTCGGTGAACGTTACCTTCTTCACCTCTGGGACGAAGTGAAGTACGTCGTTCGCGATGCCCCTCTTGATGAACTGCAGCCCCTCGACCAAGAAGGCCTCGTCGGGAATCGTGACGGACACCTCTCCGTCGTGCTGTGTGAACTCCAGCTTCTCGCCCTCGCCGGGGAAGCGCCTCTTCATGAGCGAGCGGACCGTGTCCTCTCCCGGCTCGACCTTCCGGATTGCCTCGATGTCGTAGATGAGCGTCTTCCCCGCCAGCTTGTGGTTAAAGTCCACCTGGGCCCTTCCTGAACCGATGAACCGCACCACTGCGACGCGGTTGTCCATCTCGACCTCGTCCCCCACCCGTAGCTCGTCTGCCTTCTCTCCGAACTTGCGGAGAGGCACCATTCGCAGGAGGGCCGGGTCCCTGCCTCCCCACGCCCTGTCAGGCGGCAGCTCGGCGGTCTTCTTCTCTCCGATGTCCATCTTGGCGATCTCCTCGTCCAAGCCCTTTAGGACCCAGTCTTCCCCGACCGAGACGAGACGCGGCTCGTACCTGCGGTCGGCGTCGTATATCTCGAGCTTCTTCGCCTCCTCTTCCATGGTCGTCTCTATGGGTTCACCGGTATCCTTCACCTTGGCGGTATAGTTCACATAGACGAGTGTCCCTTTCGCGAACGGCATATGATATGATACACTATTGCCGTTCCGGGTCAGTTTAAATGCTTACTGCTTAGGGTCCGCGCACGGCCACGTCGGCGACCCGCTTGGGGTCGACCCGGCTCCCGAGCTTGGAGAAGGCCTTTGCCATAGCATCCGCGGTCGTCTCGATATCTGCGCTCGTGACATTTCCCATCGAGCCCAACCTCAGGATCTTTCCCTTGAGGGGGCCAAAGCCCCCTGTTATCACCACGCCCTGCTCTTCGTCCATGATGGCCCTGAATTTCTCGTCGTCGACCCCCTTCGGGACCTTCACGGCGATGACGGTGTTCGACCGGCAGCTCTTATCGGCGAAGCACTCGAGGCCCATCGACTCGATGGCCGAGTAGAGCTGGTTCGCGCACCTCGCGTGCCTCGCCACCCTATTCTCGAGCGTCTCCTCCATCAGCGCCGCCAAGGCCTCCTCGAGCGCGTAATACAGCGAGACCGCCGGAGTGAAGGGGGTATAGCCGTGCTCCAGAAAGTCGAGGTGCTTGCCCAGGTCGAAGTACCTGACCATTGGGCGGGTATTCTTCAGGAAGTCCGCGACCTTACCGTTCAGGGAGATGATTACCATCCCAGGCGGCGCCGCGATGCATTTTTGGCTCGCGGTGACGCACATGTCCACCCCCCAAGCGTCGACCGGGACCGAGTACCCGCCTATGCTGGAGACGCCGTCCACCACCATGAAGGCGCCCTTCTCGTGCGCGGCCTTCGCCAGCTCCTCTATGTAGGGAATCGCGCAGCCTGTGCTCGTCTCGTTGTGCACCGTGTAGACGGCCTTCAGGCTGTCGGTCCTTCGAATCGCCTCCTTGACCTCGTCGAGGCTGGGGACGTTGCCCGGCTCTGCGAAGACCTTCACGACGTTTCCTCCGGCGAGCTCGATCGCCTCCGCCAGGCGCTGGCCGAACTCGCCGTAGACCGGCACGACCACGTTGTCCCCGGGCCGCACCAGGGCGAAGGCGACCGCCTCGACCCCTCCGGTCCCGGACGCGGTGATGGTTACGATGTGCTCCTTCGTCTGAAACAGATACTTGCTCTTCTCCGTGATGCTCTCCACGAGGGCGGTGAACTCGGTCGACCTGTGGTTGATCATCGGCTTCAGCATCGCGCTCATTACCCTGTCCGAGACGTTCGTCGGCCCCGGGATCATGAGGAGTTTCTTCTTCGGATGGACCTTGGACATCGGTTGCCCCCTCACCCTTCCCCTTCAAGGTCTTTGTGAATCATGCTTCTAACCCTCTCCACCCCGCCGATGCTCTTCACCATGGATGCCACGGGCGCTGGGACCAGCTTCTCCCACTCCTTCATCTCCAGGATTCGGTTTCGGACGTTCGTCGCCGAGTAGCTCGACCTGTCGAGGTATCTCACCGCCTCAACATCGACGCCCTCCTCCTTGAGGAGCCGGGTGGTTAGGCCGTCGTTCGTGAAGACGATGTCGAACGGAGGGACGGTGGCCCTGAGGATCGCCGTCCAGAGCGCGTGCGAATCGGTGTCTGCGATTGGGATGGCCATCCATTTTCCCGGATTGACGTCGCTGGAGTCGAGCGCAGCCTTGATCATCGCGACCCTTTCGCCCGCGGTGAATGGGTTGTCGCGCTCGTGGTCTCTCTGGGAGCTCCCAATGACGATATAGAGGTATTCGACCTTCCCCAGTGCATAGCGCACGGCTTCGAGGTGTCCGTTGTGGAAAGGCTGGAATCTCCCCACAAGTACGCCGACGGTCAACTGGCTCTGTTCCTGCGGGTCTTCGGTGAGTATTTAAGCGGTTTTCGCCGCTCTTCCGCAATCACGACGCGAACGCATCACCCGCCACCCTCCGTCTCCGGCCCGGTGGAGGTAGACGGTTCTTTCGGGGAGGGCGGGGGGCAGATCCTGAGGACGGCGGTCTCCTTCTCGATGGTCCTAGGTGTTCCCATCCATGTCACCAAGATAAGGGCGGGGAGGAAGATCCCGGGTCTGCGCCCCCAGCACTCCGCGACGATGAAGATCCTGGGCGAGATCTGCTCCGCGAAGGTGGAGGGGGCGTCCGTGGGCTCCACCGAGCTTAGCTTCTCGCCGGGTGAAGTGGAGACGAGCCGCGGCTCTTTCAACCTCGGGACAGCGGCGAGCATCCCCCTCGTCCTCCAAGCGGTGATACCGGCCGTCTCCCTCATGGGGAACTCGTACGACCTGGAGCTCGTGGGAGGGACCGACGTGCCGTGGAGCCCCACGTCCGATTACATCGACCGGGTGGTCGCTCCCGCGATGAGGGCGGTCGGGATAGGCTTCACGTTCAGGGTCGACAAGCGCGGCTATTACCCCAACGGAGGAGGCCGGGCCAGCGTCCACATCGACCCCTGCGAGCGGGTCGCGGCGCTGCAGCTAGCCTCCGCTAGGAGGGAGGGAGAGGGCATGAGACCTTCCCTGGTCAGCCGATGTGGGGACCTCCCGGTCAGCGTGGCCGAGAGGCAGGCGAAGGCAGCCGTCTCTCTGCTGCGGGCTCGAGGAGTGGAGGTTGCCCAGAACCAGGTGCGCCTCGAAGACTCGGTCTCGCCCGGCAGTTCGGTCCTCGTGTCGGTGGCTGGGGCGGGGTGCTACCTCGGCGGCGACTCGATCGGGGAGCGAGGGAAGCCCGCGGAGACGGTCGGGAGGGAGGCCTCCGAGAGCTTCCTGACGTCGTTCTTGACCGGGGCCAGGGCGGACGTCCATCTCGCCGACATGCTCGCCCCGGTTCTGTGCCTCTCAGACTCACCCTCGGCGCTTCTAATCCCCTATGTCACGGAGCACCTCAGGACCAGCCTCCACGTCGCAGGTCAGTTCACATCCGCCGACCACCGGTTCGAGGACCGCGGCCGTGCGGCTCTGCTCTCGATCTCCCCCGCGCGAGCAAAATAGCTAATAACACCGCGTCAACGGCGAGCACTCGGTCGTCACCAGAACATGTCATTTGATGCATACATACCCGGAGCCACGGCGGTGGGAGTGACCTACAAGGACGGCGTCGTGCTCGGGGCTGAAAGGAGGATCACGCTAGGCAGTATGGTCGTGAGCAAGAAGGGTAAGAAGGTCTTCAGGGTCACTGGCAACGTGGGCGCTGTCTGCGCGGGCATGGTCGCCGACATGCAGAACCTCGTGAAGGAGGTGGGGGTCTACGCGAAGCTCAAGGAGCTCGAGGCGAAGAGGCAGCTGAAGGCTTCTGCGGTGGCGAAGCTGACCTCGGTCATCATGTTCGAGAGGAGGTTCTCCCCGTTGCTTACGCAGGTGATCCTGGGCGGCGTGGACGCAAAGCCGAGGATCTGGGTGCTCGACCCCCTCGGGAGCCTCCTGACGGACGAGTACGCGTCGGTGGGCACAGGCGCCGAGATGGCGACCGGAGTAATGGAGGCGGGCTACAGCGCGGGGATGTCGGAGAAAGACGCGAGGGAACTCACCGTGTCCTCGATAAGGGCGGCGATCGAACGAGACTCGATGAGCGGGAACGGAATAGACCTCCTGACGCTGGACAGGCAGGGCTTCCGCGAGGAAGCGATCTCAACCTAGTCTGGAAGGCTTCCGTCACTCTGGGACGCTCTCAGAGTGGAGCTTCCCGTCCTTCAGCGACACGAAGAGGAACCTGTTGTCCTCAAAGACGAGCGTGAGCTCGTCCTCCTTCTCGGTCACCGTGAGGAGCCTCTTCTCGACTATCCCGCTGAACTTGGCCATCTGGCCTGCCTCTCAGACTTGTTTATTTCTGTCTTGCGTCCCAGGTGCTCACTCGGCGAATGAGGAGAGCCGCATGTTGTTCTTCTGGGCGGAGTACTCCTCCACGCTCTTCCCGGTAGCCCCCTTGACGAGGGACCTGATGACCTCGTCCATGCTCTTGCTCCTGTTCCTCTCCTTGATGGCCTTGAGGACCCTGTGAGTGTCATCGTGGACCTTCACGCCTTTCGTCACAAGCATTTGTCCAACTCCCGACCAGGCGTCGCTTGAAAAGGTTCCGAGAGGCTCGAGGCATGGATGACTCAGTATCGCACATGGTTTCAGATTATTTGTCTCTGGCGTTTTCCCTTGGCCGAACTCAGGAAAACATTCCTAGCTCGTCGGCACTTCGCAAGAGCGGCAAAGTACTGGTCCGCCTTCTCTCCGGTTAGCCATCCTTTCGCCAACCATTTTCCCATTGCGTTCCTTACTCTAGAAATCCCACCGATGCTCGTGCGCCAAGCCCTGTCACCGCCCGAGCACCTGCCTGAGCTCCTTGAGACCGTGCTGCCCCACTCGTGAGCAACTCTCTCTATCGAGAATCTGTCGCACATTTCCACGGAGGCATTCAGCTGAGGATTGATGCGAGGTCTCCTTCCAACGAGAGCACACCTAACGGTTCCTTCTCCTCTGAAAATCCCGGCTGCCAGAGCACTGTCAATCTCCCTCTCGGGTCGTTGAACGTCGTCCAAGAATCGGAACTCCGTCACTGTTGTCATTAGCGCTCTTAAGCGCCCATCTCTTAATTGGAGCCTCGCCGATTCGTGTACCTTAGGCTGTTAGTCGATTCCTAAAATACAGAGATTGGGTGACTCAGCATCGTCGCGAGTTCATCATCTGGCACCGGAGCTAATCTGGGGCCTCTGACTGGGACGGCGTTTACCTCATCGTCGGGAAAATGCGACCCTGCGTTCCTTTTAGGCTTTTTGCCGGCGGTCGCCGATTCGCGCGCCGGTCCAAGCGCGAAGGGCGTCACGAGGCCGACGCCCTAGGGTCACTGTGCCCTCTGCCCGGCGAACGTTAATATCCCCGGCGCGCAAATCCTTGCCCAGATGTCCCTCGACCCCACGACGCTCCTGATCGGAGTGGCCGCTGGCGGGGCAGCCGGTCTCGGAATCTCCTACGCGTCATTTTACCCCAGACGCAGGAACAGGAAGGTCCAAGTGACTCAGAGAGACGAGTCTGGCCAGCTTCGCAAGAAGACCGTGACCGCTGACGACCTCGAAAAGTCGAGGAGAGAGATGCGCACGCTTCTGCTCGAGAGGGACCTCCTCTCCGCCGCCCTCACCAAGATCTACGAGGCGGAGAACGAGGGCAAGATCACGCGCGAGGAGAGGGAGATGATAGCCAAGAGGTACAGCTCCCAGATCAGGGACATGGAGTCGAAGCTGAGCGACAAGGAGCTGATCGTCGAGGTCGGGGAGCTCGAGGGCCTCAGGGACGAGCTCGTAACGCTGTTCAGGGAGAAGATCCAGAACATCGAGAGCAGGCTGGACCAGGCCAAGGAGAGGCTCCCCAGCGCGTCTCAGCAGCAGGCGAAGGGGACGGAGGCGTCGATGGCCGTAGGGGCTAGGTCCAAGTCCGCGTCGCAACTCGCGGCGACGGTCACGGCCCAGTCATCGCAGACCGACGACCTCGAGAGGATCGTCGAGCGCAAAGCTCCAAGGAGGGACGACACGGAAGGCGAGAGAAGGGTCAAGGCCATCCGCGACGAGGTCATGGAGGCTCTCGAGAGGCTGGAGCAGATAGACTCTAGGAAAGAAAACGATTCCAGTTGAGCAGCCAGCAACAGCACACCGAGAGACTCGGCAAGGAGCTCGCCGCAGGCATCCGCAACGGCGACACCGTGGGACTGGGCAGCGGTTCCACCGTCGCCCGGGTCCTCCCGGCCATGGTCAGGGCGATGCGCGAAAAGGGCGTCGAGGCCACCTGGGTGCCGACCTCGCTGCAGATCCAAGCCGTCGCACAGGAGCTCAAGGTCAGGGTCGGCCCTCTCACCACTCCCGACATCGTGAAGGTCGTCGACGGAGCGGACCAGGTCGACACGAAGCTCAATCTCATCAAGGGGGGAGGAGGGGCCCTCCTCAAGGAGAAGATCCTCCTCGGGAGCGCCAAGGACTCCGCGATAGTCGCAGACGAGAAGAAGTTCGTCGAGAAGCTCGGGATGGGCGACTACCGCGTGCCGATAGAGGTAAGCCAGTTCGCGAGGGAGACGGCGATGGCCATGCTGAAGAAGAGGGGGAGCAAGGACGTCAAGATCCGCCTGGACGCGCGAGGCTACCCAGCCTACTCCGAGAACGGGAACATGCTCTTCGACGCCCTATTCGCGCCCATCGAAGACCCCTCGAGGATGGAGGTCGAGCTAAAGTCGATCCCGGGAGTCCTCGAGGTGGGGATATTCGTGATAAGGCCCATCACCGTCTACAGGATCAGCCCGGACGGCGGATACACGGCCTTGAAATCGGGCGCCTGAGAACAGATTTATAATATAGGTAACGGGCCAGCATGATTCGCACACATGACGCGTGAGTTAGGTTACAAGACGAAGCCGATCGACCAAGCTTTTCTCTCCAAACCGAACGAGTTTCCAATTACGGGAGAGCACAACGGTCACAACGTTAGGGCTGCGGGAGTCCAGAGGGTGGACGGGGAGGGCAAGCCGTTGCCGACCGCCCACGGGATACACGGGACGAACACCGCCGTCGACTGGGACGCTTGCAGCGCAGACGGCGTCTGCATGGACGTCTGTCCGGTCTTCGTCTATGAATGGGCGCTCAACACCGGCCAATCGGGCTCCGGCAAGGACATGATACTCGCGCCGAACTCGCCCGACTGGCAGGCATGGAGGTCTGACAAGTCCGACCCGGTGAGGGAGAAGGACTGCATCTACTGCATGGCGTGCGAGACTAGCTGTCCTACTCAGTGCATTAAGATCACGCAGCCCTAGACAAGACCTACTCGCAACACTCCATGGCCGCTGAGAGTCATTTTCTTCGCTCCCCTAGGGGTTGGGCTTGCCCCTCTTGTAGACTTGATACAATTCGAACCTGCTTCTTTCTAGAACTTTGTCCATCTCCCACTCGGGCTTGATCGCCACGTTCTCAATCGGGATGTTGACCTTGCCTAGGTCCATCTCAAGTTCTGTTTCTACGAACCACTTTACTGCTTCTTTCATCTTCCCGATTGTTATCCGACCCGTGTAGAAGCCCAGCGGTCCGCCCACCATGGCGCATACAATCTCGCCTTCGAGTCAACTACGTAGCACTGACCCAAGCTTAGCTTCTTTCGCGGTCGGTTGAGGTCTGCCTCGGCGTAGACAGAGTGGATTTCGTCGTCCTTTGCCGCGGCCATTTTCTGGACGGAAATACCTCGTTTTCGTACTAAAGGACCAATGGAAATCGATTGTGCAAAGTCTCTTGCACGGATTAGACCGGCCTCGGGCCAAACCATTGTGTACATGCGGGCGTGCAGATGTAGTAGAACCCGGATTGGGGCCAACCCCGTAGCAACTCTCTCCTCCGAACCCGTCAGTGTATCTGGTTATTGATTGTCGCTGGCCCGGAATACACAGGAGGTTAGAATTGCATTTTGCCGAAGTGCCCGTAATATCACTGACCAAAACTCAGATTGTCTAGGCCCGCCTTTCCTAGTCCTTGTGGCGGCAGCTGATTTCTGCAGACGATTTCTCCATAAACTGTAATAGGATATCAGGAATCCTACGAGGAGAGGCAGAAGATAATGGAGCGTCAAGCTCTAGGGATAGGTACAATAGCTATTGTCCTTACAATTATCTTGGTGGTAGTCGTTGCGGCTGTTGGCCTCATCTCGTTTGCCTCTCATTCCAATAATGGAGCTAACTCCTCCAGCATCATCACCTCCAGCACCAACTCGTTCACGGTCAATGTTACCTCCAGCACCAACTCCTTCGGCACCGTTGCTTCCAGCACATCCACCTTTACAATCTCGGCACAAACGGCGAAGACAGCCTCCAATCCCACGAACGGCCTTGAGCTCCGACTCTATCTGAACGCTTCTTCGTTATCTGCGACAGGGGTGAACGTAAGCTTATTCGCCGACGTCTACAATCCTTCTTCGTCCACTGCCAATGTTACGTCCGCGAATGACTGGGTGGTTCCTCTCAACGGGACCGACGGCGTACCCTGCGGGGACGAGGGCCAGACCGTTGGTTTCGCTATCGCGGAAGGATACTACACATCTTCAAACGTCACAGCGGCAAAGCTGCTGGACCTAGTCAACCCGGGAGCCACGTACAACTGCCCGCTGTACTTCGGGTATGGGAGCCCGACTGGGTTTCTCTTCCAACCAATGAGCGACTCGGGCACCTCGTACGGCTGCATCGGCGTGAGTCCATGCCTCACAGGGGATGCCACAGCGACTTATGACCCGTGGCCGGTAACCATCACGGGGTACTGGAATCACGGAGTTACGTTCACAAGCTTCTCAGGCGGGACATACACGGTTCTGGCGGAGGACGAATGGGGTGCGCTTGCTTTGGCGTACTTCGGCGCATCCTGAGGACGAATCAATTATCCGGACCACGGCTTCTTCAATAAAGCCCTATCCTAGGATTCAACTCGACTCTTACCCTCTGCTTTCCGAGGCTCGATTACGATTCGCCCGTCGTCATCGACGTAGTGATCCAGCGTGTCCCCCTCTTTCAAGCCTTGCCTGCTTATGGAGTTGTTCTGCTTGCAGGACGAACCTTCTTACTCCGTCCTTTATTCGTGAACGCAGACTTGCGATTTCGGCCGCAACCGAGGAATACTCCTGCCCTTTGTGGACAGCCAGCGCGATTTCTCGTCGGGCAATCTTCTCGGAATGTCTTGGCTTTAGTTCGGCAATGAGCTTCTGTATGTTGTCCATCCCGTACGATGACAGCTGCCAATAGTCCTTGCGATGCACAATTCCCCATTTCTTCGTCCGAACGCCCTTCCGTTTATTGATGCGGACGCTGCAGAAGTAACCTCGAGAGATGAGCTCGGACCTAATCCAGTCAAGTAGTGCCTTGTTCGAGTTGCTGTAGTCCACGAAGAGAGCTACCTTCTGGAATTGGTCCTTCGTAATTACTATCGACCCTTCAGCGTCCAGCAGGCCCGATAGGTACGGCATAGTGATTTCCTCGGAGGAGCGAACCCAGGGCAATGATTGCTCGAATTTCTGCAGCAGGAATTCGAAGCTCGCGTCCAGGGTTACACCTATGTTCCATTCGTAGGTATTGGTATCCTTCTTGTACCTTGGATAATGGGACACATGTCCATGCGGGCTGAAAAGCCGATCGAAGAGATCGCACATCGCCGGATGAGTGCTGCTCGTTGTGACCATGACGGCATCTCCGAAGGGTCGCGAAACGTGTAAGTCCCCCTGGCTTATCCCTAGGAGATACGCCTTGTCTTCGTCCGTTCCGTTGAAGGGCTTTCGCTCGTAGATTCTGACATGGTCGTGAATTCCTTTCAGTTGAGCCTCCTTGAACGGCCTTGCCTCTATCCCCAGCTCCTTGAACAGGTAAGAGGAGTATCCGCTGGTCTTGTTCCCCACCATCTCGGCTATGTCGTTAAGCGAGAACCCCCGCGTCCAGTGGAGGCCCTCCATTGCAGCCTTGACACGACCCTTCGTCTCGGGGTCGAAATGCCTGCTGCTCAGGTTCTTGTGCTGGAGCAGCTCGATGACCGCTTTTTCCTCGGCAGTCAGCCTGAGGGGCTCGTCTGCTTGCGCTTCTTGCTCAGCCGGGCGGGTCTGTTCTCCGCCCTTCTTCTTCGGGTACTTTACAGTCCAGACGACCACCACAGCCTCCGTCTCCTTCCGGAGCTCCTCTATCCTGTCCCTCCTCTCGATGCCGTGCTTCTTCAGGTGATAGGTCACGAGGAATGCGGCCGATCTGGGGTTCCGGGTTTTCAGGCCGTAGACTTTGGCTATCTTCGCGGCGGACAGCTTCTCATCGACGTAGAGGCGTTTCAGGTCTTCCTTGGAGGGAGGCCAGGTTACCCCCTCCTTCGTCGACGGGTCGAGGCTCTCGATGCTCAGCCCGGGCGTCCGGCGTAGAGCAAGTACCTCCTCGTCTGAAGACTGTGACTCGAGCCCCTGTCCTTCCGTCAACGCCGAACGATGTTTGCTTTGCTATTAAGGACCCATCCGGCGCGAAGTCGATACCCGAGCCGCCTCCTCGTGACGCAACAAAGTATTTAGGCCTAGAAGCGGTCGTCGGTCCTGCCTTGGACGAAGACGCAGAGCTGAACCTCATCAACGCCCGCAAGCTGGCAGAACTGAAGAAGAGGGCTTCAGTTGCGTCTGCGCTCTCCGCTTCTGCGACTCAGGCCAAGCCGGCCAAGAGCGACAGGGACGTCCTCCTCGGGGTGCTCTACGACAGGGGCGACGAAGTGCTCCAGACGGCCTACCAAGCGTATCCCCGCCAGACCGAGATCGTCGTCGCGCAGCTGGCGCGGCTCCTGAAGCAGAACGGGATGAGGGAGAGGATATCGGGGGGAGAGCTATACCAGCTCTTCAGGAACCTGGGCATAAGGTTCAGCCTGAAGACCACGATAAAGATCCAAGAGAAGGGCAGGTTCGTGGACCTCAAGGACAAGCTGAAGATGGACATGGAAGAGGCCTGAGTTGGCCCAGACACAGCCCCTCCCCGAGATAGAGGTGAGGCAGCTCTCGTCTCCCTCTCCCGTCAAACCCGTGCTGGTCTGCGGCTTCCCTGGAAGCGGATATGTCGGGAAGCTCGCAGCCGACTACCTGGTGACGGTCTTCAAGGCGAAGAAGGTCGCCGAGTTCTACTCCACGTCCTTCCCCCCGCACGTCAACGTCAACGACGAGGGGATAGCCGTCAAGCTCAAGGGGGAGCTCCACCATGCGCAGACCGGGCAGGGGAACGACCTCCTGGTCTTCACCGCCGACGCCCAGCCCTCGACCTCTGAGGGAGAGTATCAGCTCGCCGACTCGGTCCTCCTGGAGGCGAAGAGGCTCAGGGCGAAGCTGGTCTTCTCCCTCGCGGCCTACGTGACCGGGAGCTTCGTGAGAGAGAGGCGGGTCTTCGGGACGGCCACTTCGTCTGAGCTCCTGCCTCGCCTCTCTGAGAACGGCGTCCAGATCATGAAGGAAGGCGGGATCAGCGGCATGAACGGGGTCATCGTCGGGATGGCGAAGCTTCACGGGATGGAGGGCGTCTCGCTCCTCGGGGAGACGGCGGGCTATCTGCTCGACCCGGCCGCTTCGCACACGGTGTTGGAGTCGCTCTCACGGATCCTGGGCCTCAAGATCGACATGGCCTCCATAGAGGAGCGGGCAAAGGAGGCTCGGCAGGTCTTCAGCCAGGTGCAAAGGATGGCCGACCAGAACGCGGAAGAGGTCAGGAGCACCAAGGAAGAGGGCAGGCCGGGCTACATAGCCTGACCTTCGCAGGAGAAGGGGCGCCTCAGCCCTTTATGTTGCCTATCGGCCTTAGGGCTGCGACCTTCAGCGAAATCCCCGCCTCGTGCATCGTCTCCACGACCTCGGATATGTCCTTGTAGGCCACCCCGGCCTCCTCCGCCAGGCCATCCATGGTCGCGGCCCTCACGTAGATTCCGTGCTTCTCCATCCTCTGTTGAAGCTCCCTGCCGTTCACCTGCTTCTTCGCGGCTGTCCTCGACATCGTCCTGCCTGAGCCGTGCGCGGTCGAGCCGAACGTCTCCTCCATCGCCTTCTGAGTCCCAAGGAGAAGGTACGAGCCCGTCTCCATCGAGCCGCCGATTATCACCGGTTGGCCTAGAGCTCGGTAGGCTGGCGGGATGTCGTGGTGCCCAGGGCCGAAGCTCCTCGTCGCGCCCTTCCGGTGGACGAGGACGTCCCTCGACCCTCCGTCGAGAGTGTGCCTCTCCACCTTCGCAATGTTGTGGCAGACGTCGTAGATTATGTGCATGTCGAGGCTCTCGGGGTCCTTGTGGAAGACCTGCTTGAACGCCTCGCGTATGCGGTGGACTATGACCTGCCGGTTCGCGAACGCCATGTTGGCGGCGCAGACCATCGCGCCGTAGTAGTCCCCGCCCTCAGGCGACGAGAAGGGAGCGCACGCGAGCTCCCTGTCCCTCACCGTTATGCCGTACCTCTTCATGGCCGAGTCGAAGACCCGCAGGTAGTCGGAGGCCACCTGGTGGCCGAAGCCCCTGCTCCCGCAGTGCACCATGACCACGACCTGGTCGTCGTGAACCAGCCCGAAGTGCTTCCCCATCTCCGCGTCGAAGAAGCGAGCGGGGTCGACCACCTGGACCTCGCAGTAGTGGTTGCCCGAGCCGAGGGTGCCGAGCTGGGATATCCCCCTGCTGGAGGCCTGCTTGCTGACCTTGGAAGGGTCCGCGCCCTTGATGAATCCCCCCTCCTCCACTTTCCCGACGTCGTCCGCCCACCCGTAATCGTTCTCGGCGCACCACTTGACGCCGTACCTCATGACGTCCTCGAACTGCGGCTGGTTGACCTTCACGAAGCCCTTGACGCCCACGCCGGTGGGCACGAGGCGGAAGAGGAGGTCCACGAGCTCCTTGATCTTCGGCTTCACGTCAGAGAATCTGAGGTTCGTGCGGATGAGCCTCATCCCGCAGTTGGAGACCACTATCCCGTCAGAGACGAAGTTGTGGTTGGCGTCGCCGATGGTCACGTCGTACACGGGACCCTCGTACGGCACAGACTCGATCGAGACGATCTTGTCATAGACAAGGCCGCTGTCCCCTTCCTCGAAGCTGCTCGCGAACTCGTCCAGCTTAATGGACTGCCAGACCCTCGCGCTTCCTCTTGTCTGCCAGATAGAGTGGCGGATGAAGCTGTGTCCGGCAAGGTCGGATGCTAGGGAGTCGACTATCTCTCGGGCAGGGGCGCCGGAGGCCCTCATCGCCACAGCCTGCACGCGCACCCTGTTCCTTTCGTCTCTGATGGTCTGGAGGTGCGAGAGGAAGCAGGACGCGACGCTGGCAAGCCTTTGTTTCTCGCGGTTGTAGAGATAGCCGACGCTGCCTAAGAACCTGAGGAGGTTGGCTGAGTTTGAGAGTATCGAGAGTCGGAAGCCGCTCGATGGGCCGTCGATCCCGGCGTAGTCGTAGCCTTCCACGCGGACGGGATTTGAGGTCTCCACCCCCAGCGACAGGAGGATCTTGCGGAAGTCCTCGAGCAGCTCGACAGCGCCATCGGAGAGCCGCACCAACTTGCTCACGCTGAAGGACGGCATCTGGAAATCGTAACCGTTCGCGGTAGAGGGCTTCGAGAGCTCGGCCCCGAAGAAGGCCCCGAGGAAGAGCTTCTTCTGCCAGTCCTCTGCGGAGAAGAGCCATTCAGGCAGGCCATATGCCTGCGTGGTCTTCTTCCCATAGGGAGCCCCCAGCGCGACCATCAGTACCGCGAATGCGGTGGAGGACGCCTGGAGCGAGTGCTCGGTGAAATCGAACTCGGACAGTCCATAAGCCGTCTTGATCCTGTGGTGACGGTCCCTCCTGAAGCTGTGGGATGCGAATCCGACGGCTTCCAGGTCTCTCTGGACGTCCGCGAGGTCTTCGGGCTTGCCCCAGAACGACGTGTAGTGGCCCTTCTTCACCGCCGGTATGTTGCCGTCGCCGAAGATGAAACCCAGCAGCTTTGCAATCGCTGCCATCCTCGGGTCGCTCAGGAGCAGACGGTCGAGGCCGCGCTCCTTGAGCTCGCTCAGGATCTGCGTCCTAGAATTGCCTCTATCGGTCACCCCCATCCTCTCCATGGCGACGGCGAGCGTGTCTGGAGAGACGATCTCGATAGGATAGGGTTCCGTGAAGGGGATGCCCTCGACGCCGCTGGTCAAGAGGAGGTCCTCGAGCATGAGCTCTCCTGCATCGACCATGCCCCTCCGGGTGCGGATCGGATGGTCGGCGGTGGCGAGAAGGGTCTTACCGCCCCTCGTCCTGATCTTGAGGATCGACTCGGCTTCCCAACGGCGTTGCTTCAGGACCGCTCGGGTGGGAATCGCGGAGCGGCCGGCCTCGTGGAACGTGACGAAGCCTTGGGAGCCGGTCTGGACGTCGGTTATCCTCCTCCAGATGCCGTTCTCGTCGATGACCTTGGAGTCGGGGTGGAGGCAGTTGATATCGAAACCGATCCCCCCAGGCGAAATGACGCCCTTCTCCAGGTCGAAGGCCGCCACCCCCCCTATCGGGAAGCCGTATCCCCAGTGCGCGTCCGCCATGGCGTACGAGTACTTCACTATCCCGGGGAGCATCGCGACGTTCGTGACCTGCTCGATGACCCCGTTGTCCATGGCCTCGAGCAGCTTCTTGGTCGCGTAGATGCGGGAGGGGACGTTCATCCCGGCCTTGTATGACGTGGGGATCTCCCAGACGACGTCTGAGATTTGCTTGGCGTTCTTGACCTCTGTCATCTTACGGGGAGCGTCTCGGTCGGCGGCGCCTTGTGACTAGACTTAAGCCTTCGCTCAGATGTCGAGGACGACCGTCGCCTCCCACCTGCCGGCCTTGCTTCGCGGCTTCTTCACTTCGAACATGTGCATGGTGACCGCCTTCACGTCGTTCCTTAGCGCGTGCCTCTCCCTGTCGATCTCCTCGCCCCGCATCTCGCACTCGAGCCTATTCTCCCTCCCGGGGGCGATCGAGACCCTAAAGTCCTTGAAGAGGAGCGAGTCGACGTCCTTGACGATTATGAGCTCCGTCAGGAAGTCGTAAAGCAGCCTGTCGACCGTCGGAGACGCTATCTCGATCCTCTTCTCTACGCGCCCGACCAGGGTCTTCCTGTCCACCATCACCTCCGTCAGCGCCCTCGCCGCCGACCCGAAGAGCGATGGGAGGGAGTCGGCGCGGGCCACGAACGCGATGTCCGCGAGGGCTATGTTGGAGAGGAACCTGTAGTCCGAGTGCCGCCGACCCTTCCCGACCAACAGGCCGAGGCGGAATCTGGCGCTTAAGAACCTGCGTCCAGCCAATACGCTTTTCACGCCGGGGCCGCGGGGACCCGCTCTTGACGAGCTTGGGGAGGAGGGAGGGCGGCGCGGGGAGGGCGATGCTTCCAACCATGGGAGGGGAGTCCGACGACGATCCCGCCGCCAACCTCGCCCTTGAGGAGGCGCTCTTCCTGAGGAACGAGAGGTTCATCGTCAGGGTCTGGGAGAACAGGGAGTCCGTCATAATCGGGCGCGCCCAGCTCGCCGGCTATGAGACGGACGTCGGGTACTGCAAGGCCCACGGGATACCCGTCGTGAGACGCTTCACAGCCGGAGGGACGGTGTACAACGGGCCGGGAAACCTGAACTGGTCGATTTTCGTCGCCAGGGGAATCGGCTCTGGGTCGCTCAGGTACGAGTCGAGCCCGCACGCGATATTCAGTAGCGCCTCCAGCCCGGTCCTGTCCGCCCTGGCCGCTTCCGGGGTCGAGGCCTGGCTCGACCCGCCGAACCGGATCCTCACCAGGGAGGGGAAGATATCCGGGATGGCGGCCTACGTCTCGAGGAAGGGGTTCC
>Ga0307374_10007158_pt1 | contig 17141 bp, 21 predicted proteins | sample OX3MG_FD_202532 | JGI IMG/M metagenome (GOLD analysis project Ga0307374, IMG submission 202532) | Soil microbial communities from Risofladan, Vaasa, Finland - OX-3 | ecosystem: Environmental > Terrestrial > Soil > Coastal area > Acid sulfate soil | place: Finland: Risofladan, Vaasa | collected... | reverse complement strand
GAGTCCGGGCCCCTCGCCCAGGGGCTCGTCGCCAAGGTGCTCGGCGACCGCCAGATGCGCGCCGAGGTCGACGCGCTCTTGAAGGACGCGTACGCGAAGGCGCGCGCGGTGCTGGAGGAGCACCGCGAAGTGGTGGACGCGTTGGCCGCGGTCCTGGTCGACCGCGGCGAGCTCCTCGGCAACGAGATCATCGAGGTCATCGAGCGCGCGTCCCCCGCGGCCGTCGGCAAGGCGGTCGGGAACGCCGCGCTCGACGTTCTGCACGCCGACGAGCCCTCGCCGCGCGCGACGCAGGCCGCCATGCCGTAGCAGGCGTTCGCAAGGCGCGCTCGCGGCGCACGGTTCGGCGGACGGCCCTTTGGCCGGTGGAGGCGTGCGCGGAATGCTCCTCGTGGGGATTGAAGAAGTAGTGCGCATGCCCCCGCGTTGCGGGGGATCGCGAATGGGGACGCCGGTCACGGCCGGTGGGGGAGTTGATGGGGATGGGCCATGCACGGTCGCGTGGTGGGACGCGCTGCGCCCCAGCCACGACGCCACGGGGTCGGCGCGCTCCTCTTGTCGATCGGCGTCTCGGGCCCCGCTGTCGCGGCAGGGGTCTCTGGCCCAGGGGCGCGCGACGCGTCGGCCGCGTCGTCGGTGCCGCCGCCGGCCACCGAGAGCCCGTCGTGGTCGGGCGAGCTCGCGTGGGCGTCCAAGAACGGGACGAGCGCCTTCGACCACGTCACCGGCGCATGGGTGCAGCCGGCGGTCGCCGCCTCCTCGAGCCCCGAGTACGCCGACACTTGGGTGGGGATCGACGGCTACGACAGCACGCTGCTCCGGGCCTGCACCACCGCGTCGAGCGGAGGCGGCACCGTGTCTTACCAGGCATGGTTCGTCGCCTGGACCGGGGCGCCGTCGGGGATGCGGTCCTGCGCGAGCCCGTGGCCCCCGGCGACCACCTCGGGGTGGCGATCGACCGCACCGCGACAGGTTCTTGGCGCGTCGAGCTTGCCGACGCCACCGCGGGCTGGACATGGTCGGCGACCGTCGACTACCCGGCCACCGGGGCGAGCGCCGAGTGGATCGAAGAGGCGCCGGGTACATGGGCGACACCGTCGCGCTACCAGACGCTCGCCGACTACGGCTCGGTGACGTTCACGACAGTGCGGGTGGACGGCGCGGCACCCGCCTCGGTGACAGCCTACGAGGTCGCACAGAGCGGCTCGGTCACCTCGTACCCCGCGACATGCGACCCAGCGAGCGCCTCCTTCGCCATGCACTACGGCGCGCCGCCCGCGATCAGCTCGGTCAGCCCGCCGACGGGACCGTCGTCGGGCCGCAGCATCGTCGAGCTCTCGGGACAGAACTTCGGCGCGTCATCGGTCGTCCGCTTCGGCGGCGTCGACGGCGCCGTCGTGTCGAGCTCGACATACTCGATCGTCGTCCGCCCCCCCGGGAACGTCCCGGTGACGGTCGACACAGGCCCCGCCGGCACGGCGGCCGGAGGGGCCACCTTCGACTACGTCGGCGGCGCGAGGTATGTCGTCGCCTTCTCCTCGGGGAGGATCGACGCCTTCACCGGCGCGCAACCCGCCACCGTCACTCAGGACGCCGGCGGCACCGTCGTCGGCGTCGCGAGGGACGTCGTGACCGACGGCTATTGGGAGGCGAAGGCTGGAGCGGGGTCTACGACGTCGGCGCGCCCGACCTCGGGACACTCGCCGCGTTGGTCCAGCGCCGGGCGATCGGATCGGTGGCAGGCATTGCCGGCACGCCGACAGGGTCGGGGTACTGGATGGTCACGAGCCTCGGCCACGTCTTCGGTACCGCCGGCCCGTTCGGCACACTGGGCGCCGAGCACCGCGCGGCACCCGTCGTCGGCATGTCCGCCACGCCTACAGGGAAGGGTTACTGGCTCGTCGCGTCCGACGGCGGGATCTTCACGTTCGGCGCGGCGCGCTTCTACGGGTCCGCGGCCGCCGCCGGCCATCGCTCCGCGTCGGTCGGCACCCTCGCGGGCTGAGGCCGGGCCCCTGCGGAGGGCCTAGGAGCGTGGGTCGCAACCGGCCATCAGGCCAGCTCCGGCGGTCGGACGTGAGGGGATCATGAGGCTGGTGTCACGGTGGAGGACCGTGCCGTCCGAGAACCAGGTCGTCGAGCGCGTGTAGCGCGCCATCACGCCGGTGCCACTGCCCTGGCGTTGGCCAGCTTGCGCAGATTGTGGCAGAGGACGTGGAGGGTCCACTCGCCCTTCGCACCTTCGAGACCGCGAAGGCGCAGGAAGCCGGCGTGCTGGCGGACCTTCATCTGGCCGAAGGCGGGTTCGACGATCGCCTTTCGCCGCGCGTAGTCGGCCCGGCCCCTCTTCGTCCTGAGCCGCCGGGCCATGCGCTCGCGGTTGGTGGCGTCCTTTGGGATCGGTCCGCGTGGCGCGTCGAGGACGCGCTCTGTGTGCTTCAGCCTCCCCGTCGCGATGAGCACGTCGGTCTCGGTGTCGGTCGCTTTCGCCAGGTTGTCCTCCGAGCAGTAGCCGGCGTCGGCGAGGACGACGTCGGGCCGGTCGTCGACCCCGGTGGAGGCGAGGTTCTCCTCCATGCGATCGGTCATGGAGAACAGCTGGTCGACGTCGCCTGCGGCCTGGACGACATCGGCGGCGAGGACTACTTGGGCCTCTTCGTCGACGACGGCCTGGGCGTTGTAGGCGTAGTGGAACCCCTCGGTCGTCTTCATCATCCGGCTCTCGGGATCGGTGAAGTTGCGCTGGGAGCGTTTGTCCGGCGTGGCCTTCTGCGCTGCTCGTTCGGCCGCCTCGTGCACCTCGGCGTCAGCCGCTCCGGCTGCTCTCGCCTTCTCGGCGGCCTTCGTTGCCGCCTTCTTCCTCGCGTCGGTCTCGATGGCCTCCTTGGCAGCGCGCAGCTTGGCGAGGCGCGTCGTTCTTCTGGCGAGCTCTTCTGGGAGCTCGTCACCTCGCCGGTCGCAGCCGTTGGCCTCGTCTTGTGCCTGGTCGACCGCCTCTGCTTCTTCCAAGAGCGCCTTCACCTGCGCCTCGTAGTCGGCGATCTTGGGGCCCAGGCGGTCGTAGCTCATCGCCTTGTGACGTGAGGCCGACGCCCGGAGCTTGGTCCCGTCGAGGGCGACGCGTCCGAGCTTGACCAGTCCGGCCTCGGCGCACAGGGCGAGGGTCTGGACGAACAGGGCGTCCAAGGCAGACAGGTGGCGCCGACGGAACCGGGCGATCGAGCGGTAGTCGGGGGCCTGGTTCGCGCTCAAGAACCGGAAGGCCACGTCGGTCGCACACCGCCGCTCCATCTCGCGCGAGGACGTCACTCCGCTCGAGTAGCCCCAGAGCAACAGCTTCAACATCATGGTGGGGTCGTAGGGCGGCGCACCGTCTGAGACGACGTAGGAGGCGTAGATCGCGTCGAGGTCGAAAAGCTCGTCGACCGCTTCTGCGATGAACCGGGCCTCGTGGTCCTCGGGCAGCCAGTCGTCGATCGAGGGCGGCAGGAGGAACTGCTGGTGCGGCTCGTAGGCGCGGAAGGCTCGCTGTCGTCCGACAGGCACCTCGGGCGGGATGCTGGCTTGCTCACCTTGGTCCACGACGAAGAGCTGATCGCTGGCAACGGTCATGGGCAAATTCTCGCCCATAACCACCAACTTCGCGAGTATCGCCGGCTGACGAACGCGCTGGTCGTGCGCCTTTCACACCTCCGGCCAGCGGCTTACCCTGGCGCGGTTCTGACCCACGCTCCTAGAACAGGGCGGGCCACCCGCGGCGTCGTGCAGACCCCGGGCCGGAGCACAGCCACCCGGGGCCGGGGCCCGTCTCGCGCGTCGACCTGCTCCAGCGCGCCGTTTCTCCTCGGCAACCGCCGATGCGTTTCGTGCCCGTCGCGGTTGACGTTGACAAAGTGTTGATCTCGCAGCGACTTTGAAGTGACAAAGCCGTCGTAAAACCGCGGGCGGAGAAGTGGTGGACGCGTGCCACCGGGAGCGGAGATCGGTCACCTCGGGATGTCCGTCATCCCGTGCGGCTTCTCCGCTCGGAGAGGGCGGCCGATGGGAGCATGCCGACGAACGGCCGTGGAGCTGGGCGGTTCGGCGCCGCTGGCGCCACGTACGATCCCCGCTCCCGACCTACCACTTCCGTCGCTCCGCGAACGATCGTCGTGGGCTCGTCACGCAAGAGCCTGTCGAAGAAGCCATTCATCGGGAGTTGGAGGCGGCGAAACACCATGGACCCCCGCAGCGCGCGTCTTCGCAGGTCAGGGCGGTTGTCGGGGTGCCTGGGTACGCAATGATGATTTCTTCTTGCGAACTTTTTGTCCTTCTCGGTATCAGGGTCGACCCGCGGTGACTCGTCCGGGCAGCGATAGGCGCGTCTCGCAGGCGAGGGTGTCGGTCTTGACTTCTTCATCGGGAGTTCTTCGGTCTTCGGTCCCAGGCGGAGGTTGGTCACAGACTGTCGCTTGCCAGTCCCTGGCGGGTGGACCGATGAAGGTGGCCGGTGAGGTCGGTCAGAGTGCCGCCGCGGGAGCCCCCGCTCGTGCGGGAAGCCGGGATGGCACCCCCGTCTCACCGGCCACCCCTCTTCGGGGGTCGCGGCCAGATGACCCAGGTCTCCTACCAACCCGATGGCGGCGTGGTGGTCGAGCTGCCGACGGAACCTCCGCCAACCCCAGTGGTCGAGCAATCGGAGTTGCGCTGATGGCAGGGGACGCTCCTCTCGGCCTTCGGCCTTCGGCCCTCGGCCCTCGGCCCTCGACCTCATAGGCATCTACGGGAGTGCGAGCCAAGCGCTGTCGCCGGTTCGCGGGGGGAGTCGACAGAGGTGGCCGGGTGGGGCTGGGACGAGTGCCGCTGCGGGAGCCCCCGCTCATGCGGGAAGCCGGGATGGCACCCCCGTCTCACCGGCCACCCACTTACGGAGGGACCGGATGATGACTGGCGCTTCTCACTCGGCAGTAGGGACGATCGCCAGCCCCGAGGCCCCGCGCCTCCCAAGGTCGAGGTCCGTCGCTCGCGCTGGCAGAGCTTCGGCATCGCCGTGGGCAGCCTCGTCCTCGTCTACGGGCTAGGGGCTCGTCGTGATGCTCCTGGGCGGCGTGATCATCCAAGCCCTCGACCCCCAAAGGGTCTTGAACATCTTCGCCTCCCTCCACAACCGGTGGGGGCGCACTTCTCGGGATCACGGTGCTTTGGCTCCTTCCTCCACACCCGTGGGAGAAGCGCGTCATCGCATCGTTGCCCCGCGAACTACCGGCACGGTTGCCGGTGGGAAAGGGGACGGTGACGAAGGAGTCGTCACCACGGTGTGGGGGCGGTTAGTCAGCTAATCGCAGCGTCACATAACCAACCGCCCACCGGCCGCACAGATATCAGTCCGACCGGGGGCGAACCAAGAAAGGAACCGAATGATGATACGACTACCCCGTCGATTCGCCCTCTGGGGTGGAGCGGCGGCCATTGCCATGGGCGGCTTCGCCTTCATGGCCTCGAATCACGTCGACGCCAGTAGCGCTGGCGCCGGTGCTGGAAAGGTGAGCGGTTACACCGTCGCCAACCAGAGCTACAGAATCACAAATCGCTGTGCAACAGGAACAACGAGCCCGACGTGCACGGCGACACCCTACATTAAAGGCTTCACCTTTACTTTGACCGCGAATAGCGCGACAGCAAACGCAAAGGTGCAGCCCACCACCGTCCTGGCCTACCCCGAAACCAACACAGGCGGGCGCCCGTGGGGGCACACCACAAGTTGCACGGTTACCACGTGGAATGCAACAACAGGTACTGGGACCGTCACATGCACAGCAGCAGCCCACCCATCACAGGCGCCAGTTGCGACATTCGACCGACTGTACGTCGAGGCGAGCCAGTAGCGACCAACTAGCACAAGTTGTAGAAACCGAGCCGCTGCTGCCGGGGTGGGGTCAACCACCCCGGCAGCAGTCCTCGAACACGTGAGAGGAGGCCCGTGAACTGTGGTGCATCTCGTTCCCCGTCAGGGGATACCGGGGCCGATGAGAAGAGGGGGTCGGTTATTGGCAGCGTTGGCGGTCGTTCTGCGCCGTGACCACGCCTGACGTCGATCGCACACGAGCCCCATGACCGCCATCGAAATCGAAAGACCAGCGGACCCTGCTGGCGCTAGCACCGATGCAGTGTCGCAGTCGCCGTCAGCACCGCAGCGAATCAGGGGGAGTCGATCTCATCTCGTCTCCAAGGTGGTCCTCGCTGGCGTGATCGCCCTCGTCGTGCTCTTTGCCGGACTCCTCCCTCAGCAGCTCGGAGGTCGGATGTCCTATGTCATCACGGACGGCATCAGCATGCTGCCCAACTTCCACGCGGACGACCTCGTGATCCTCCGCCGGGAGCCGACCTACCACGTCGGCGAGGTCGCCGCCTATCACAATCAGCAGCTCCACGTGATCGTGCTGCACCGGATCGTCGCCATCCGTGGCGACCACTACGTCTTCAAAGGCGACAACAACGATTACGTGACACAATACGAACCCACGAAGTCCCAGATCGTTGGGGCCGATTGGGTCCACCTGCCTGGCGCGGGACGCATCGTCCTCGACCTGCGGGTGCCGGTCGTCGCCGCGGCCCTCCTCGGCGCACTGTGGCTGTACTCGTTCTGGCGTCCGCGGAGCCGACGGCAGCGAAGGAGACACCGACATGCCAGATGACCCTCGATCTCGCGCTCCCAAGCACCGCGCGCCGAGTTCGAGACCGGAAGTCTTCTTCGCATTCACCATCGTCGCGCTGTGCGCCGCGGGTCTGGCCGCCTTGTCTTGGACCCGGCCCGCCACGACGACCTCTTCGGTCGCGTACGAACAAGTCGGACAGCTTTCCTACAGCGCCAAGACGGCTGCCTCCTCTCCCTATGGGACCAAGGGCGTCGTTACCGGCGAAGGGGTTGATCTGAGGTCGGTCCCGGTGCTCTCCATCTCTTACTCCTACCGGCTCTTGGCGACCGCCCCTAAGACGCTGCAAGGGACGGAGCAGCTGGTGGTCAAAGTGCGCGAACCCATCGGGATCGTCCGCGACATCCCCCTTCAAGCGGTCGGGCACTTTTCTGGTGACGGGTTCTCGACGACGGCGACCGTGACGTTCTCGTCGATCCAAGCGATCATCGCGTCGTGGACGCCGATGTCAACGGGAGCCGCATACACGGTCTCCATCGTGCCCAACGTGAGCGTAAGTGGGAATGTCGCAGGAGAACCCGTCAAGACTGGCTTTTACGCCGCGACGGGCTTCACGCTCAGCCCCACGCTCTTCGAGCCCTCGGCGTCGCCGGGGGGCGGGACGGCAGCGATCACCACGAAGCCGTCGTCCGTCGGACATCCTCTCACTCAGCGCACCAGCGGGTCGGTGCCAGGGCCCAGGCGTCCGGCCACGCTGTTCAGTCAAGTCTCGGTGCGCGACGTCCGCTACGGCTCTTTGGTCCTCCTGGCCGCGGCGCTCGTTGGGATGGCCCTCTTTGGCCGAAGGTGGTTCAAGGACGCGACCAGCGACGACGAGCGGGTGCGGATCGCGACGCGCTTCGGGTTGTCGCTCCTCTCGGTGGACGCGCTTCCCGCCTTATACGACCTCGCGGTCGTCGAACTCAGCTCCTTCGAAGGTCTTGTAAGGGTCGGGCAGCGCCTTGAGTGCCCCCTGCTCCACCTGGAGACCGGAGTCGCCGACGAGTACGCCGTCGTCGACAACGGCACCCTCTACCGCTACACGCTCGCAGAGCGCCACGTGCGGGGCGGCGTCGCCGCGATCGGAGCCGCGGAGCTTGGACCGACGTCTCATACGCGATCGCGCGCGATCGCGAACGGGTCGTCCGTCCTGGGGGGATCGGTGGGACCTGATGGACCGTCGAGAGTCGGCGCGCATCGTTTCGGAGCCAGTCGATGACCGGTGACGCGCCCGGCCTCCCGTCCCGGGGCGAAGTCAGCGTTCTCGCCAGAGGCTCGGGAGGGAGTGAAGCCTTGATCGCGTTCGAGGACTAGGTCTTGTGACGTGCACACCCTGCGCCGAGTCCTCATGGCGCGAGCAGCGTCCCCGACCGCGTCAGACAGATCGTGCCGGAAAGCCGCAGGGAGCAGCGCAGGTCGTGCCACACGACACCGTTCTTGATGACCGACCGCGGTGTTTGTCACCGTCGACGTGTTTGTGGACTTCACGACCACGTCGTAGGTGATCGTGGTGGTGCCACCGCTCGCCAGCGTGTGGGTGGCCACGAGCTTCGAGCCTGGGACCTTCACCGAGCAGGTGCGTGCACAACGGCGCAGCGCTCGTCGAAGGTCACAAACCCGGTGATGGTCCTGAGCGTGGTCAAGTCCTCGTTCCCCGCTTGCGGCTCGATCGTCCCCCTCACAACCAAGGGCACCTCACGCTCACCGACTCTCGGATCGAGGCAATGCACGACGATGGCTGCTGATCAGTTCACCTACACGACACCGGCGCCGGTGACCGCGTCGGATGGCACGTCGGGCGGTACACAGTGAGTGCGACCATGAGCCGCGACCTCGCCACCTATCTCGACGCCATCGACGCGCGCATCGACGCCGACCACGAAGTGGACCTGGAGCGCTCGGATGACGACCTGCGTGAGGTCCGGCGCTGCGCGGTCGCCCTGCTCCGGGGAACCATGATCCCAGAGAAGGTCCACGAGGACTGGCCGGACTTCTTCCGCCTCGTCCTCGCCGTCGTCCTCGCCCACGGCTCACTGCGGCTCTGCCACCTCCAGCAGGAGTCCTCCCTCTTCGAAGGCTGGGGCGACGACCCGCTCACCGACTACGACCGCGTGTTCCTCGAGACCTTCATGGACGAGGTGGACGGCGTCCTTGATGAAGGTGGCGTCTGCACGCACGGTGGTCTTGCGAGGCGTGAGGTGGAGGGGACGAGATGAAGGTGAACCGCTTGGAGCAGGTGCGACAGGCGCTCACCACCGCAGGAATGGGTCCTCCTCGTCACCGCGTTCTCCTACACGGTCTCGGGGATCCTCGTTTCCCCCCGGCCCGCCTCGGTCCGCCGACCCCCCTCGGCGCGCCGAGGCGCTCTCGCGTTCAGGGCTCGGAGAACGCCTGATCCACCGCGTCGGCGAGGTCGTCGTCTGAGAGGTGGAGGTAGCGCTCGGTGGTCACGAGCTGAACGCCGGCTCACGGAGCTCCCGGTAGCGGGCGACGGGCTTGCTCACCGAGTCACCTCGGCCTGCGACCGGGGGATGCCAGGCCGGTTCGGGAGGACCGGATGCCGAGATAGTAGGACAGTAGAAAGAGGCACCATCGTCTTGGGGTCGTCGGCACGCCGTTGGCCGAAAGATCGTGGGCACGGCGAGTGCCGAGGAGCTCGGTACTGTCGGGAACCTCATCTTCGACTCGTCGCTGCGGCGCGTCGGCGCGGTCGCCGTTGGTCGCGGGCGTAAGGCGACCATCGTCGAGTGGCACGCGGTGAGTGGCTTTGGGCCGGATGCGGTCATGGTCGCCGCAGACGCCGCGCTGCGCTCACCCGCCAACGACCAAGAGCGCTTCGCCGCTGGGAAGCTCGACCCCGTCGGCAAGCGAGTCTTGAGCGCACAGGGGAACGAGCTCGGCGTCGTGGACGATGTTACGTTCGACACCGAGACCGGTTCGGTCCACGAACTGCTGGCTGGCGATCGAGAGATCTCGGCCACCGCCATTCTTGGGTGCGGCACCTATGCCGTGGTCCTGGAGGCAACGCAGGATCCGAACCCATCAGCCCCCCCTTCGACGGCTCGGTAGGGCACGCCGACCGTGCGCCCATCCAACCACTCCGGAGACCATGAGGGCCCGTTCCACTGACGCGCGGCGTACGCGTCACGCGTCGAGCGGATGAACCCACCGGAGCCCGGGGAACCTCGCGAACCCGCGGTCCGCTGACACCCAGCTCGCCCCCGCCTCCATCGCCAGTGCGGCCAAGAACGCGTCGGGGACCTGGTTCCCACGCGCTCCCGCATGCCTGCACAGCTGGGAGAAGATCGCCCAGTGGCGCGGGCCCGGCTCGAGCGGCATCACCGCCGGTGAGGACCTGACCGCGTCGACGAATTGCAATGCGGCATCTACAGGCGTCGGGTCGCGGAAGACCCTCGGATGGGTCACGATGCGGAGGAAGCCGCTGAACACGAGACCGCTCAGGCCGAGCGGTTCGTCGCCACGGTTCGCTTCCTCGAGCCAGTCCCGGTACTCCGAGTGACGTTCCGCGTCGGCCCGATGCGCGAACACAAGAACGTTGACGTCAACGCCTCGCATCGACCGGAACGCCCTCGTCCAGCAGCTCGCGCGTGGTGGCGTTGTCCGTGAGGTCAACTCCGGGCATGAGGCCGCCGCGACCGAAAGTCGGGAGCGGGGGAAGTCCGCCCCTCGGCTCGTCCGGAGTGACGAGACTGCCGCGAATCGCGTCCTCGATCACCTCTGCGGCCGGTCTCCCGCTGCGGGCGGCCTTCACCTTCACCTGGCGGTACAGCTCGTCGTCGAGCTTGATGGTGGTTCGCACAGCGGCATCTTAGCATCAAGCGGTCGCATCAAGATGTGCATCTTTAAGTCTACGAGCTGCTGTCCTCTCTTCCTTTGAGGGCGGCGCGCGGCGGTGGCCGCCGGCCACCATGCGCCGCATCGTCGAGGCCGCCGGCGTGCGCCGGCCCTGCGTTCGGCTCAGCGCGCCAGTGGCCCTTCACCTCGGTGCCATCTCCGCGCCGGTACGGCTCGACCCAGACGTCGCCGCCTGCCGAGCGGGGCCCGTTCCCCGTCGCTGAGACCGCGAAGGTCACGACGGCGCCGGCGACGCGCTCGCGCAACGCCCGCGCACGGGCACCCAAGAGCTCGACGAGCTCGGGCGGCGACCAGGGCGACGCCACGGCCTCGGCGTCGATCGCGTCGGGCAGCACCTGCGCGACGCTGCGAACCGCCTGCCACGCCGTGGCCTCCGAAAGCCCCCACGACACCGCCTCTGCGACGAAGTCCTCCGGGCGGACCTCGTCCACCGACCGCCTGCTGTTCACGAACATCCCGGGGACAGACGACACGTGCGGGTACCCCCGCGTGGACATGACGTCGTAGAGCGGGGCAAGACGGATCGATCCCTCCCGGTCGTGGAGCACGCTCACGTTCTTGCCGTGGCGGTCGGCATCGCCGAGCGTGATCGTGAACACACAGGCACGGAGCAGCTCGACGACGTCGTCGCCCGGCGCGCGCCAGCGGCGGAGGACGCCCGCCACCTCGCGGAGCGACGGGCCGCCACGCTCTTCGTACTTGCGCTCGGTCGGGACCGAGAGCGCCTGGCACATGTCTTCCTGATGGACGCGGGAGACCTCGCCAGAGGACGTCGCGCGGTCGAAGCGTTCGACGACGAGCACGCGTCGACCCCCGATGACCGCGACCTCGCAGTTTGCCGCTCGCAGGCCGACGCGCCGGGCGAGTCGCATGCAGAAGGCTTCGTTCTCGACCGAGCGGTCCAGCCCGGGGATCGGCGGCTTCAGGAGGTGCGTCGACGGCACGCCGCCTGCTGGCAGTGCCCAGCCGCCGTTTGCGAGGCGGGTGAGGAGGAGCTTGTGCTGGAGCCCGGGCAGGGAGAGCCGGACCAGGTCGTCGACGCCGAGCGGCGCGACGCGCAGCTGCTCGATCCGTCGCGCCACCTCCCCGTCGTCGACGGGCCGGGCGTCGTCGAGGCGCGCGTGCCGTGGCGGAGGCTCTGTCAGCGGTTGGATCACGAGCGCGCCCGCGCAGTCACGCCCGAGCGCGCCGAGGAGGCCGAACGTGTCGGTGTCCCTCAGGCCGAGGTCGAACGCGACCATGCGACGGACCTCGCCTTCGGGCAGAAGCCCGTCGAAGAAGGGGAACACGCGTCGGTGCCGGTGCGGTCGGAGGCTGAGCGGCAACGCGAGGGAGACGAGCGGGGTGTTGAGCGGCCATCGTCGCCGGGCGATCTCGGTGTAGGCGAGCGAGAGCTCATCGCGGCGCGCCTCGAGCGTCGCCACGTGCTCGCCGTGGAGCCAGACCGCGAGCGGCACCGCGGCGGCCACGGGTCAGCTCCCTTCGGCGACGAGGAGGACGTCGACGCCGAGTTGGTGGAACGCCTCGAGGAGGCGGGCGAGCTGCTCGGTCACGCGCCCGCGCTCGAGCTCCGAGAGGTAGGAGCGGTGGACGCCCATCGCCTCGGCGAGCTGTGCCTGCGAGAGGTGGCGCGCCGCCCGGAACTCGCGGACCGCCGCTCCGAGGGAGGCGGCGTCGTTCACCCGGAAGGTGAGCGGCTGTGGCATGGACCCTGCACCTCGTTGTCTGGATCTCCCGACATCCTATCAGATACGGCCCGACGTCGGGATTCTCCGACATAGTGGCTCAACCGGGGAATTGTCGGGATTCGAAGACGAGCGGGCCGCTGCGGATGCCCGTCCGGAAGTTCACCCTGATCGCGTTCGCGGTGCCCGAACCGGGGCACCGCCGCACCGGCACCGCACCCCATCGATCGCGGCACGGCGGGTCACCGGCTGGTCATGAGCGGGTAGCGTCGGCACGGAGGCGGCGACCGCTCACGCGCGTCGAAGGGTTCGACGTCGGACGAGACCTCGTCGGCATCGACCGCCCCGTCCAGATCCTCACCCCCGAAGGAGAGCGGACGCGCACGGACTGCCCAGCCGGCCTCGGTCCGGATCGTCGCCGTCGCATGCTCACCGACATGGGCGTCTCACCCGCCGGCTCGACACCGAGCTCGTGAACCTGCAGCGGCAGGGTCAGCTGGCCCTCTACGCCTCGTGCCTCGGGCAGGAGGCCGCGCAGGTGGGCGTCGCCTCCGCCATGTCGGAGCAGATCGACCTTCCGGTCGTCGTGCGGATCCCGTCGTTCGGGGGGATCGGGTCCCCCGAGCACCACTCCGAGTCGCCCGAGACCTACTACGCGCACACCGCCGGATTGAAGGTCGTGACGCCGTCGACCCCTGCGGACGCCTACTCGCTCCTGCGAGAGGCGATCGAGCGCCCGGACCCCCGTCATCCACCTCGAGCCCAACCCGCGCTACTGGGCGCGCGAGGACGTCGACCTGCCGGTGCGGACCGTCGATGGACCGCGCGGTCGTGCGGAGGGCCGGTGGCGCCGTGACGATCGTCGCCTACGGGCCGACGGTCGCCACCGCGCTCGAGGCCGCCGACCTGCGGTCGCTCGCGCCCCTCGACCTCGACGCCGTGGTCGAGTCGGTGCAGAAGACGGGACGCCTCGTCGTGGTCCACGAGGCGCCGAGGACCCTCGGCGTCGCAGCCGAAGTCACGGCGGCGGTCCAAGAGCGCGCCTTCTACCACCTCGAGTCGCCCATCTTGCGGGTCACGGGGTTCGACACCCCCTACCCGCCGGCGCGGCTCGAGGACGGCTGGCTGCCGGGCGTCGATCGCGTCCTCGACGCCGTCGAAGAGGCCTGGTCCCACTGATGCCCGAGGCGGGCGTGTAGTGGAGCGGGACCTCCTCCTCCCGACGTGGGCGAGGGCCTCGAAGACGCCACCGTGGTCGAGTGGCACGTCCGCGAGGGCGACGCCGTGGCGCTCAACCAGCGACTCGTCACGATCGAGACCGCCAAGGCCGCGGTCGAGCTGCCCGCGCCCGTTCCAGGGGCAGATCGTCCTCCTCAATGCACGGCCCGGGGAGAGTTTGCGCGTCGGGGAGCTGCTCGCCCGGTTCGACATCGACGGCGGAGCTCCTCCTGCGGGACCCGGCCGTGAACGTCCAGCGGCTGCGCCCGCCCCGTCGCCGCGGGGTGCGGTGCCCGCCGCCGGTCGGGAGGCCGGCGGACGTGCAGCCGCCACCGCCCCGGCGTCCCCCGGAGCGAGCCAGGGGACCGAAGGCCTCGACGGCGGCCAGGAGGACCGGGTGCACGGCGCCCGGTCTTCGTCGGCTACGGCGTGAACGACGACGTGCGGGCGGCACGAGGCGGTCGCCGGTGGCGCGCCGAGCGCCCGCCGGGGACGAGACCCGAGCCGCCGCCGGAGCGCCCGCCGTTGCCGGGGACCGAGGTGCCGGCCGCGCCAGTGCATCGGGACAAGCCCCTGACCAAGCCGCCGGTGCGCTGGCTCGCTCGGACTCTCGGGGTCGACCTCGCGCAGGTGCGCCCGAGCGGGGGCCGCGGCGAGGTCACGCGCGAGGACGTTCGTGCCGTGGTGGAGGAAGGGCGGGGGACGGGTCGCCTGCGGGCGGCCGGCGAGGGCGACGCCGGGAGGGCGCCGGCGGCGGCCGAGTCCCGCGAGGAGGTCGAGGAAGTCGAGGAGATCGAGGTGGTCGGCATCCGGGCACGCATCGCCGAGCGGATGAGCGCCTCCCGTTCGACCATCCCCGAGGCGACCTGCGGGCTTTGGGTGGACTTCGAACGGCTTCTCGAGCTGCGGGGGACCCTCCGGGACGACATCGGTGACGCCGGCGCCGACTTCCTCACCCCCTTCGCCCTCCTCGCGTGGATGGTGCCCGCCGCCCTGCAGGCGTCGCCGCTCCTGAACAGCACCTACGACGGCACCCGCAAGGTGATCCGCGTCCACCGTCACGTGCACCTCGGGATCGCGACGAGCACCGGGCATGGCTTGCTCGTCCCCGTGGTCCGCGACGCGGACGCGCTGAGCCTCGTCGAGTTCGCATCCGAGCTGGCCCGGCTCGGCAGGAGGGCGCGTGACGGAAGCCTCGCGCCGGGCGAGCTGATGGGTTCGACCTTCACCCTCACCAACTACGGAACGCTCGGCCTCGACGACGGCAACCCGGTCATCAACGCCCCCGAGGCGGCCATCTTGGGCGTCGGGACGGTCCGCGAGCGGGCCGTCGTGTGGGAAGGGAATCTCGCCGCCCGCAGGACGGCGAAGCTCATCTGCGCGTTCGATCACCGCGTGGTGGACGGCGCCGAGGCGGCGGCCTTCCTGGGCCGGCTGCGGGCGACCGTTGAGCGCCCGGAGCTCCTGCTCGCCCGGGGCTGAAGCCTCGGGCGGGGCGGGGTGGCCCTGACCTGATCTGGGACGGTCTGTCCTCCCATCGTTCGAGGGCGACGACGTGAATCGCCGACCAGCAGTCATGGCGCGCCCGGCTACGCCAGCTCAATCCCCTTCGAAGGTGTGTGGGGCATCGTGAAGGCCGAGGAGCTTGCCAATCTCTGTCCCGAACCGTCGACGACATGGAGCAGGTCCGCCGATGACGGGCTGTGCCGCATCGAGGCAAGGGGCGTCCATCTTGGTCCCGTCGAGTGCGACGAGGCCGACGCCGGTCATCCCGGCCTTCGCACATAGCGGAGCGACGTCGTGAAGAGGGTCTTCAAGGCCTCTTCTTGACGTTCACGGAACCGGCGGATCGCGTGTGGTCCGGGAACGGCCCGGTACAGATCACAAGGAAGGCGACGTCGACCTGGCAGGCCTGCTCGATCTGGCGGGAGGACGGGTGCAGAGACAGTAGGCGAGCCACCATCGTCTTGGGGTCGAGCGCTGCGCCGCCTCAGCCGTCGTCGAGGTACCCCGCGTAGAACGCGGTGAGGTCTGTCTCTTCCTCCGCGTCGAGGACGAACCACGCCAGGTGGTCTTGGTCAAGTCGCGCACTTCCCGCGCGCGCTGCCAGGGATCATGCAGATCGATCCGGGGGTTCGTGCAACAGCGTCGATTGACAGGAATTTGGCCTCGCAAAGATTCTCACGTGACATACAGACCGTAGAACCTTTTCGGAGCGGTGGACTCGTGCCACCGGGAACGGAGATCGGTCAACTCGGGCGCTGCTTCCCGTGCGATCTCGCCAATCGGGAGAGGGCGGTCGATGGGAACACGGCGACAGGGGGTCGCGGGTCTGCGGGGATCGGCGACGCCGCCGATCCGCGCGGACGCTGCCCCCGACGTGCACCCCTCCCCGTCCTCCCCCAAGGGCCTGCGACGGGTGCTCCTCCGTCGCCGCAACGAGCGGACCATCGGCGAGCAGGCGCTCGTCCAGGTGCGCCGGATGCCGGTGTGGAAGTCGATCCTCGTCGCCGTGGCGACGCTCGGCTTCGTCCTCGGCATCGCCCTGGCCGAGATGGTCGGAGTGGGGGCGATCCTCCGCACGATCAACCCCGCCAGGCACGTCGACATCTACCACGCGCTCCACAACCAGCTGGTCGTGGGGTCCCTGATCGGCATGTCCCTCCTCTGGCTGCTCCCGCCCCACCCGTGGGCGCAGCGGCTCGTCGAGGCGACCCACCGAGAAGAACCGGCGCAGACCGCCGGCGCGGCGGGAGAAGGGGACCGCAAGGTCGCCTCGCTCTCGGTGTACCCGCGGGGGGACATGCCTCCCCGGCGAGACGAAGCACAGGGGGTCGGCGGATGAGATGACGACCTCCTGAAACCGACTACGCAGCACACGCAATTCGAACAGCACAGCAATCGAGCAACACGAACATCCAAGTCAACCGAAAGGAACATCGAGTGAGACTTCCGAAGTTCAGCAAGAAGGTGATGGCCATCGGCGCAGCCGCTGGCATCGCGATGGGTGCGGCCGGCATCGCTGCGGCGTACTTCCCGACGACGGGAAGTGGCAGCGGTACAGCAACCGCCTCGATCCAGGGAGTGAAGCTGGCCGTCAACGGGACCGCGACCGTGCCGGTCGGGACAACGATCCACGTGCACATCAACGCGTACAACCCGAACCATGCGAAGGCGACAATCGGCGACGTGACGCTGACCAACCTGGAGCCCGTTAAAGTTACATGTCCTCCAGGGTCGTTCACGACCACGGCAGCGTCCAACCCGCTCTTGGTCACAGCCGGGCCCGGGAGCTTCAACTACACGACAACAACGGTGACGCCGACCATCACCCTGAACACAATCACAGGGCAGACACAGGCGAGCTGCCTCACAGGCGTCACGTTCACAATCACAAGCTGAAAGGTGTTGCCCGGGCTGGCGCGAGAGCGCCTCGCCCGTCGAGCTGGTCACACGATCGGGTCACGGAGGGTCGGCTCCGTGGTCCGGTCGACCAGCAAGTGTGTGAGCACAGCGTCGAGTCCCGGAACACCTCCGGGGTTCGCCGGTGTCCTCACGATTCACAGGGACAGGAGAAGACATGAGGTTCGCGAGAAGCGAGGAAGGGACAGAGTGGACGGCGGGCATGGCTGCCGCGCTCTCCACCCCGTTCGCCTCGACGCGCCCCGTTCCTCGCCCTGAGGACCTCGAC
>Ga0307374_10007156_pt1 | contig 17144 bp, 13 predicted proteins | sample OX3MG_FD_202532 | JGI IMG/M metagenome (GOLD analysis project Ga0307374, IMG submission 202532) | Soil microbial communities from Risofladan, Vaasa, Finland - OX-3 | ecosystem: Environmental > Terrestrial > Soil > Coastal area > Acid sulfate soil | place: Finland: Risofladan, Vaasa | collected... | reverse complement strand
TGCCCAGATCGAAGAGCGCGAAATAACCCACCACCATCCAGGCGAGCGACAGCAGGCCAAAACGGTCCGGCCCCAGGTGGCGGACCACATAGGGCATGGTAACAATGCCCACCAGCAGAGGCGCTACCCGGCCGATGATGTTCAGCAGGGTGTTGCGGGCAAGCATTCGTCCGCTGACGTGGAGTGTGGGCGCGGCGGCAGTCGCGGGTTGAGATGGAGTTTCAATTGATGGCATAAGTTAGTGAGCGGAAGGAGCGGCGAGTGGCGGCGCAGCCGGGTGCAGGGTGCGCTCCGTCAGGACGGAAGACAGAATGGAGCGCACCTGATCGCGGTCTTTGCTGGAGAAATACCAATCGGTCGTCGTCCGGAGGCCGTCCATGAACTTGACTTTGGGCTCCCAGCCGAGCAGGTTCGCGGCCAGGGCGTTATCGGCCACGCGGTTCAGTGGGCCCGTGGGCATCTCCGGGTGGAACTCGATGCGGGCCTGCTGTCCCGTGTAACGGAGCACTTCACGGACGGCGTCAATGACCCGAGTGCGCTCCATGGTGCCGAGATTGACGGCCGTGCCGTCGTCGATGACCTCCGCCGCCCGGATGGTGCCGGAAACAATGTCACTGACATGGGTCCAGTTGCGGATCTGCTCGCCGTTGCCCCAGACCACGAAGGGATCCTGGCGGATGAAGGCGCGCGCAATCATGGCAATGACGGCATGGTTCTCATGCCCGCGGTCGCCGTAGACGGTGAAATAGCGGCAGGAGGCGGACTTCATGCCACTGTCTTTGTAATAGGCCTGCAGGGTCATCTCCGCCATCAGCTTGGCCCAGCCGTACATGTTGTCGGCGTCGTAGGGCGGCCCCACCATGTCTTCGGTGAGGTAGAGAATTTGAGAAGTGTCGGTTTGGAGGTGGTTGGGATAGACGCAGCCCGATGAGGCGTAAACCACCTTCTCAACACCCGCCTGGCGTGCGGCATGGAAGAGCATGCCATCGAGCGTCAGGTTGGTGGCGCAGGCCGCCTGGTGGAGGTCCACGTAGCCCCGGCCACCGTGATCCGCCGCCAGATGGAAGACGATCTCCATGCCCTTCACCGACTCCCCGGCCACACCCGGCTGGAGCAGGTCAGCGTGGCGGAACACGATCGAGCCCGCGTCGAGATGGGGCTTGAGGTTCTCCAGCTTGCCGCTGCTCAGGTTATCAACCACCCGGACGCGCGCGCCATGTTCGACCAGCGAGTCCACCAGGTGGGAGCCAATAAAGGAAGCTCCACCCGTGACAAGAACGCTTTTGTTATTCCAGTTCATGTTTGCCTCCTCCTTCAGTCGTAATTTCGGAAACCTTTCAGCTCCAGATAAGAATGCAAAGCGAATTGAGGGCCATAAACGAGCGCCCGGCGCCAGCACTTTTTCGGCTCGCGCAGAAGGCGCCACAGCCACTCCAGGCCCAGATTGCTGACCGCCCGCGGTGCTGGTTTAACCGTGCCGGCAACGAACTTGAAGGCGGCGCCCACGGCCACGGTGACCGGAACTTTAAGCCGATCTCGATGCTCGTAAATCCACCGCTCCTGCTTGGGAAGACCCAGACCGACCCAAAGCACGTCGGGCCTGGCTTCGTTGATCGTCCTGACGATTTCAGCGTCTTCTTCCGGGGTCAGGGTGCGGAACGGCGGTGAATAAGCTCCCGAGATTTTCAGCGAAGGGAATTGGCCCATCAGCTTGGCACTGAGTAACCCCAGGACCTCTTCCGTGTCACCGTAGAAATAGTTCGAATAACCCCTTTGATTGGCCAGTTCGCAGAATTCCAAGAGCAGGTCTGCACCACGAACGCGCCGGGGCAGGCTGGACAACTTTTTCCCTGCGATCGTCGCGGTCCACATCCCGTCAGGGACCGAGAGCGAGGCGGACTCAATGATGTTTCTGAAATCGGCTTTTTTGAAGCCTTCGACGATGCCGTGGGAACTCGTAACGGCGATCCATCGCGTGCGATCACGTTTCTCGATCCACTGGCTCATGCAGGCAAGCGTGTCCTGGACTTCAATACTATGGACAGGAACGCCGAGAACACGAGCGCAGGCTGGGAGAGGCGTTTCCCTCAGAATGCCTGGGCTGGTCAAGACGGAGGCCATTGGTTTTGTCCCCTTTCTATTGATTTTTGGCGGGCGAGAGAGAGGGCCCCGGCAGAGGCGCTCTGGCCCATCGGGCGTTGAGCCTGCGCACGGACCCGCTTGCCGAGCCAGGGAGGAACTTTGCTGGCGCGAACCTCCCAGCCGCCCATAAATGTAACGAGGAATGAAAGAGCGATCAGGCGAAGGTCGATCCATAAGCTCTGCCGCTTGATGTAGAGGCGATCGTAGCGGAGCTTCTGCCGCCTGGGAAGTTCGCTATCTCCGTAGACTTGCGCGAAACCGGTCAAGCCGGGCCGCACGGCGTGGCGCATGTCGAAGCCGGAAACCTCTTTTCGGAATTGCTTCACCAGCTCGACCCACTCGGGCCTTGGCCCCACAAAGCTCATGTCGCCTCGCAGGATGTTCCAAAGCTGGGGAAGTTCGTCCATGGCGGTGGCACGCAGAAGGCACCCGACACGCGTGATGCGGGGATCTTTCTCAGAGGCCGGAATGGCCCCCCACTTTTTGTCTGAGTCAGCCCTCATGGAGCGGAATTTGAAGCTCACGAATTCCCGGTTGCCTTTTCCAACCCGGATTTGCCGATAAAAAATAGGGCCGCCGTCGTCCAGCTTTATCGCCAAGGCAATCAGCGCCCAAAGCGGAGAGGACCAGATGAGGCCGAATCCCGATAAGAAAATGTCAAAGGCCCGTTTGGCCATGGTATACACCTATGAATTTGGGGTTTTCAGAACAGCGTGCAAGGCTGCACTCGGGGTCAGGAAGTAAACAGATGCTGGATAGCAATCAAGATGGCTTTGTAATGCCAGTCGAATATTAAATTGCCGTTAATCCGGCCGAATAGATCAATCGCACTGGCTTTTTCAAAAATATTGTCAAGCAGCGAGTCCGGAAGCCTTGCAATCATTTTTCTGAAAAAGTAGCCCATTTCAAGTTCCCTGCTGAAAGCGGAACGGCAGCAAGTCTCGAAGGCGCTCAGGACTTGCTCAGATAAGTCGTTTCGTTGAAACGCATGCGTCATGACATCCGCCGCCATTTCCGCAGAGAGGAGGCCGTAGTAGATACCCCCGCCGGTGGTGGTCTTGACGTGGCCCGCTGCCTCTCCGATCACCAGGATCCGGTCGGTTGCACATTTGCCCTGGGGCCACTGGGTAATCACCTTTTGACAGACCTTGTACTGGTTTGGTTGAAGGTGCGGGGCAACTCTCTTTAGGAGCTGCTTGAAGTGCGGTCGCGGGTCCTCGCTGCTCATGAGACCCACCCGGACACGTCCATGGCCGAGAGGTATTTTCCATCCGAAGGCGCCAGGCGCCACGGACTGCCCCGCGTAAATCTCGGTGGGACGAGACATGCCATCCTTGCCCAGGGGGATATCGGCCTGAATGCCGCGCAGAAAATCGCGAGGGCGGACCAGTCCCAGCCTTTCAGTAAGAGAGCGGTTCACCCCAGAAGCGATGATGGCGGCCCGGGCTTTTGCGCTGTCCTGCTGATGGCTGTCCTTTGACCGGTATCGAACCACGACACCCTGCTTTTTCTGCTCGATGGATTCGACGAACTTGCCGAGCTCTATTTCGGTCCCTGCAGCAACCGCGCGGTCCGCCAGAGCACGGTTGAATTCCGCCTTGTTGACCACATGAGCTAAAGGTTCTTCTCCGGTGTGTTCGATTTTCCGCCCAGCCGGAGAAATGGCCTGAATTCGCTTGATCGTATTCAGGACAGATCCTTTGGGCAGCCCAAACCGGGAGAAAGCCTCAATACCGATCACGCCTGAACAGACGGCCTGTTCGCCGATTTGCCCCTGAGCATCAAACAAGCTCACCTCAAGTCCTGCTGAGGCCAATTGGTAGGCGGCATGAAGTCCTGCCGGTCCGCCGCCTACGATGATGACGTCCTTCACTTATTTCCTCCATTTGCAACAACAGGTCCGGCTGCTCTGACCAAGCTCAGCGGGGCCGGGATTCCCAGTCGTAGTTGATGTCAGGGTCATCGAAGGGAATCCGCCCTTCGTCGCCTGGGTCGTAGAAGTGGTTGGTCGCGTAGAGCAACTGTGCGGGTCCAACCCCGACCACCTTGTATCCATGAGCGACGCCTGGAGGGATTCGCACCTTCCAGGGCCGCAGAGCACCGATGAATAGTGTGTTGATACAGCCACAGTTGCGGGACCCATCCCGAAGGTCGCAGAGAAAGACCTGAAGCATCCCCGCCAGGGGCGCCCACAAATCAGTTTGCTCAAAGTGGTAGTGGATGGCCTTGATCACGCCGGGATAAGAAACCGTAAATGACACCTGGATCTGATGAGAGTCTTCAGAAAGAAAGTCGCGTGCGATGCCCGGTGCGCCGAAACGGAAAATCTCGGCAAAGGAGCCACGATCATCCGGCCATTGGATGGACGGCTCAATTTCGACCCCGGCAATCAGACGCGAGGACTGGGGATTGGTGATCACGTCGCCAATTCCCCCGCCTTCCCGGCGTGTTACTACCAGCCGCAGGCCCGGGCGCTCCTCGATGACGCGCTTTTCAGCCGCAGCTTGCATGAGTTGAGAGTGTCCCGGTTGTTTTTCCACTCCACTCCTCCCCGTGTTGAACTTCTTCGAGATAATCCCGCAGGCCCGTCGTCCAGCACGGCAAGAGCGCGATCCCGAGGTCCATCAATTGCCGGTTCGCGAGGACGGAGTAAGCCGGCCGAGTTGCGTCGCAAACATGCTCGGAGGAAGAGACGGGCGTCAAACTCACGTCCTTCATCCCGCTCAGCTCAATGATCGTCTGCGCGAATTCGAACCATGTGCAGCTTCCCGCTCCGGTAATATGATAAACCCCGTATTTTCCGGTCGTCACAAGCTCTTCGAGTTTTCTGGCCAGGTGCCGCGTGTAGGTGGGCGATCCCCGCTGGTCGTTGACAACTCGAAGCCCCTTTTTCTCCCCGGCAAGCCTCAGGACCGTCGCCACAAAGTTCTTCCCGTGGGGGCCGAACAGCCAGGAGGTCCTGACGATAAAGTAGCGATCAAGAATCTCCTGCAGGGCCCTCTCTCCCATCAGCTTGGAGCGGCCATAAACGTTCAGAGGATTGGGCGCGTCGTCTTCCTGGTAGGGGTCGTCGCGGTCACCGGCGAAGATATAGTCAGTGCTTGTGTACAGCATGGTGGCCCCAACGTGCTTCGCGGCCCTGGCGACATTTCGCGTAGCGACCTCATTCTGCTCTTTGGCTTTTTGAGGCTCGCGCTCACAAGCGTCAACATTGGTGAAGGCTGCAAGGTGCATGACCGTGTCCGGTTTTCCGAGCTGGAAGATCTCCCTGACCGCGTCTTCATCACAAAGGTCGCAATCGCTCCGGGTCAGCCTCACAACCTGATGGCGCTCTTCGAGGACCGGAACCAGGGCGCGCCCCAGCATGCCGGCAGCGCCGGTCACAAGGATACGCATTGGGAACTTCCCACGGGGTTCAAGGCCTTTGCCAAAGTTTCTTCCCGTTGCTCGTATTGCTCCCGGTAATAAGAATGGTAAGCCTGGTTCTGGATATTATCTCGCCACTCGACATTCGTCACATACCAGTCAATCGTGCTGGCCAAACCTTCCTCAAAACTGGTTTCCGGTTTCCAGCCCAGCTCGGTTTCGATCTTTCTCGAGTCCAGCGAATAACGCCGGTCATGGCCGGGACGATCTTGAACATATTTAAGTAACGAGTCAGGCTTGTGGAGCCTCCTCAGAATTTGGCGTGCGATTTCGAGGTTGGGCCACTCGTTGCCGGCCCCGATGTTGTAAATCTCGCCTTCACGGCCGTGGTGCAACACGGCATCGAGCGCCCGGCAGTGGTCCGCCACGAAAATCCAATCCCTTACCTGGAGGCCGTCGCCATAGATGGGAATGCTTTGATTCTCCAGGGCCCGGCTAATCAGCAGAGGAATGAACTTCTCCGGGAATTGATAGGGGCCAAAGTTGTTGGAGCAACGCGTGACGACGACCGGGAAGCGGTAAGTCCGGTCGTAAGCGCGGACGACGAGGTCGGAGGCTGCCTTGCTTGCCGCGTAAGGGCTGTTGGGCGCCAGCATGGAATCTTCCTGAAATTTCTCGCCGTCGCGGGCGCTTCCATAAACCTCATCCGTGCTGACGTGGAGAAAACGCCGGACACCCGCTCGCCTTGCAACTTCCAGCAGGCATTGGGTCCCCAAAACGTTGGTCTTAATAAATTCCGAACCATCCAGGATGCTGCGGTCCACGTGGGATTCGGCGGCAAAGTGCACCACCGCATCGACCCCTTCCGAGAGGGCCTCCGCAAGTTTTTCGCGGTCGCAAATATCGGTCCGCAAAAATTGATGGCGGGGGTCCCCCAGGATGCCGGCGAGGTTTTCAAGGTTCCCGGAGTAGGTCAGCTTGTCCAGGTTCAACAGGGAATAGGAAGGGTATTTCTCGAGGATATAGCGGACGAAATTCGCACCGATAAAGCCCGCTCCTCCGGTAATTGCCAGTTTCATATTCAGCCTCGATTACGCCTGCGTGCTTACCGCAGCCGCCAGTTCTTCCGGGATTTGCAAGTTGAGTTTGTTCGCGCCGGTCTCTGCGACCAGGTTGGTGGCCATGCGCAGAGACTCGAACGTTCCGGCATCCGTCCACCAGCCTTCCAAAACGCTGTAGGTCAGAATGCCGTCGCGCAAATAGGAGTTGTTGACGTCGGTAATTTCCAGTTCGCCGCGCCCGGAGGGTACAAGTTCATTGATTCTTTGGAAAACGGTCGAATCGTAAAAATAAATCCCGGTTACGGCGAAGGGGCTCTGAGGCTCCTGCGGCTTCTCTTCGATGCGGAGGATCCGGTCACCGTCGAATTCCGGCACCCCGAAGCGCTGGGGATGGGAGACTTCTTTCAGCAGGATATGAGCGCCCGCAGGCTGGCGCTTGAACTGCTCGGCGGCCTGGAGGATGTTTCCCTCGATGATGTTGTCACCCAAAACGACGCAGATCTTTTCGCCCCCGGCGAAATACTCCGCCAGTTTGAGCGCCTCTGCAATGCCGCCTTCGCCTTCCTGGTAAGTGTAGTTGAGATGGCGAAGGCCGAATTCCTTTCCGTTGCTCAGCAGACGGAGAAAATCGCCCGAGTTGCGTCCTCCCGTAACAATCAGGATCTCGGTGACGCCGGCATTGATGAGCGTTCTTATCGGGTAATAGATCATGGGCTCCATGTACACGGGCAGCAAGTGCTTGTTGGTGATCTTCGTCAGCGGAAACAAACGGGAACCCGTTCCTCCGGCAAGAACAATACCTTTCAAGGGTTGCCTCCTTCTATTGCGTCAAGATGTCAAGCATTCGAAACAGCCGGTCCCGAATGTTCCCTGGCCGCCATCGTGCTCAGAGCAACCAACACGGCAAACCACGCGGCGTTGGCGGGAATGTGCAGGTTGAAATCGACAAAGCTGTGAACGAGCAGTCCACACACCCCAACGGCAGCTCCCAACTGAATCCAACCCGCTTCCCGCTCAAGCCGGTCGCGCAAGTTCCTGAAGGCCAGGCGGAAAAACAGGACCAGGGAACCCAGGATGACTAACCCGCCGATGGCGCCGGTTTCGGCCAGCGCCTGGGCATAGTCATTGTGAGCGTACGGGTAGAGCTGATTTGTGGGAAAACTCTGGTAGGCCGGAAACACCGAGCCGAAGCTGCCCAGACCGGTCCCTATTAACGGATGGTCGCGGAAGATGCGCAGCGAATCATAAGCCACATGCATCCGGTCACCGTAGGTCGCCTCCGGCGCGTGCAGGACATTTCCCAGGCTCCCAAGCCGGCTTGAAACACTTCCAGGAGCCATCCAGAAGAAAAACAGCGCAGCGGCCGCAACACCCAAGGCCCCAATAAATAAGGGCTTATAGGAGTTCTGGGCCTGAATTCCATTCCAAAGGACCCAAGCGAAAATCAGAGTTTCAACTAGGAACGAGACGAACCCTCCTCGCGAAGCCGACAACAACAACGAGCCGACGGGGATGCACACCGCAAAAGCCAGGAGTAACCTCTGGTAATCGCTCCGCGGCCGGGAAAGAACGTAGGCAGCCGCGATAGGGACCAGCATCTCCATCAATCCCGCGTAGTCGTTGTGGTTCACATAGGGGCCGAATGTTCTTCCAGGAGATTTCACCACCCAATAGATCAGTCCGTGGCTCGAAAAAAATTGCAGGATCGCAAAGAGTCCCATCAGGAATGCATATGCCGTGACGACCAGCCCGAGCGTTCGCCACACCTTGTCCGGACAGCCTGCAAAGAGCTGGCCGGCAAGGAAGAACAAGATGACGTCAGTTACCAGCTTGATTAAGGCTTCCCGGGCGCCATAACTGCCCGCCGTGAGATGCCCGAAATATTGGACCGCCCCCAAAAGGAGGAACAACGCGACAGGCCAGTAGAGCGGTGACCAGACGATTCTCATGGCCCTCTGCCGGACATTACCGATCGCCCACATGGCAAGCAATAAAAAAGACAGAACGTATAGCACGGCCCACGCCCACGGCTCGACAGCCCCGAACGCAAGGGGCGCTGCCAGCAGGGTAGCGACAAGGAGAATCCGGGCCGATGAAAACCACCGGCTTTCTCTGCTTGCCGTTGATGTTTCTACTCTCCACAAAACAGCGAAGGTTTCTGCATTGCCCGTTGAATCGCTCATGATGAGTGGGACGATACCGTTGTTTCCTTGTTTGCGACCGTTGTGCTTTTCAAACTGACAGCGTCCAGCCAGAAGGTGCCGCTGATATCGGCAGGAAACGCCAGACTCCGCGGACGCCAGACGGAAAGGCGCACCCTGCGTGTCTGGGGCCCCGTCGAGAACGATAAACTCACTCGATGCCAATTTGTTGTCCCCAACGTCCCCTCGGTCGAAGCGTCGAGGGAGGCCGGCATGGCCGGGTCGAGGACCCGCAGGCGCGGGCCGCTGCCGGAAGTAATGCTATCTGATCGAACGTATGCCTGGAGGCGGTAGGTGTGGCTTGGCGACACTGGAACGATTTCATAAACGGCTTCGTAATCCCCGTTTCGGCTGACCGTAAAATCCACCCTCAGGCAGCGATGCCCCTGATAGGCTCCTGCATCATCAAAGCCGACTCTCGTATAGAGCTCCTGTTGAATACGCCAGTCGAACCCCGCATTCAAAGGGGGCTGTTCGAAACCGCTGTTAAAAACCAGGTTGCCGGGGGTATCGGCAGAAGACCTCCTGATAATTCCATGCAGCTCCAGGTCTTGCCAGGCGTTTACCGCCTCTTGATCCGGGCCGTAAGAAAGAAGCCATTCGATGTAGGGTCCAGCTAAGGAGAAGGAGAATCGCTGTTTCAGGGCAAGGGTTGCCTGCCACACGGGGTAGGCCTTCTCCCCCTGGTCGTGAGCGACCAGATAGTTGATGTAGGTAAAATTCAGGAGCACGTTTTTCTGGCCCGCCAGGACCTTCTGGTAAACACTCCATGGGTCAGGAACTAGCGTCAGGCATAGCCGGTAACTTCCAGCCGCGTATTGTGGATCGAGTTCGAGGAGCCGCCGAAACTGGGCCAGGGCTGCGCTCGAACGGCCTTCGGCCAGATCGTGGTTGGCAGCATCCCACCGGTAGCGGGGCGTCATAGGGGCCAGAACCAGGGCCCGGTCGGTGGCATGATCGGCGCAGGCACTGTCACCAAGTGATTCGCATGCTGACGCCAGCGCCGACCAGTATACTGGCTGAGTCGGATCGAGTTCCGTGGCTTGCCGCAGTTCGCTCAATCCCTCCTCGGGCTGAGAATGGTCGAGCGAGTAGCAATCAGCTAAGCCCAGCTTGAAATGAAGCTCCGGATTCACTGGGTCCAAGGTCACGGCTTTCAGAAGTCCACCACGGCCGGACGATTGCCCCATCGTTGCGGCGACGGTGATCACAACGGTCTTATACGCCAGTAACAAACCTGGAACACCGACCGCGAGCAGAAAGATGACCACCCTCCCCCGTGAACGCAGGGGAAGATCAAAGGCGGAAATCGCCACCAGCCGTTTAACTTGCAATGTGGGACCTATTTTCAGGTTCTTCTGCGTGAACGTTTTCGGACCACATCAGGTTTACAACCGCTCTGTGCTGCCGACCGGACTTTCAACCGGCTCTTCGGCCCCGGAACCTTCCGCGTGATGATAAGTGCCGTAATAATGCCGATAGCTATATCCGTAATACCCGTCGTGGCGAAGATCCATCTTGTTGATCACCGTGCCCAATACTCTTCCCCCGGCGTCCTGCAGCATTCTGAATGACCGAACCAAAGCATTCCGAGGCGTCACGCCGCTCTCGACAACCAGGATGACTCCATCCACAAGGGCAGAGAGCACCGTCGCGTCGGTAACGGCCAGCAAGGGGGGTGAATCGAGCAAGATATAGTCATAGCGGCCGCAAAGCTCCTTCAACAGCCTCTCCATCGTCGGCGAGGAAAGCAACTCGGCCGGGTTCGGAGGATGCGGTCCCGACGTTAGCGCCCACAGGTCGACAGGGGCTTCAACGTGGATCAGTGCTTCATCGAAGGTGTAGGCTCCTGTCAGCAGCCCACTGAGGCCTTTCTTTTCTTTTAGGCCCAACGCCTCCGCAATACCGGGCTTACGGAGGTCACCGTCAATGATGAGCACTTTCCCCCCACGCTGGGCAAGGCTTTGAGCAAGGTTGAGGGAAGTTGACGTCTTGCCTTCGCCGGGTTGAGAGCTGGTGACCAGAATCGTTTGAGGCGGCCGCGGGGCAGTCGAGAGCAGGATCGAAGTACGCAACGTCCGGAAGGACTCGGCGAGGGGCGAGGAGGGAGTCTTCGCTACAGCCAGCGCTATACTTCCGTTCCCAACTGGAAAGTTTCTTCTGTTGCCCGGCAGCCAGGAGCGGCGGGGCCTCACCGAAGCAGCCAACGGAATGACAGCCAGCGCGGGTGCAGGGATATAGCGCTCGATGTCCTCGGCGTTCTTGACGGAATTATCCAGACCCTCCTGAACAAAAGCAACGGTAATGCCCATCATCAGTCCAACGAGTAGACCCACGGCAATCTCGCGTCCTTTCCTGGGCCGGACGGGAGTGCCGGGAACCAGCGCGTGGTCAATGACGTGGACGTTATTGGCGTGCATGCCCGCGGACACCATCGCGTTCTTAACGTGCATGAGCAGGCCGTCATAGAGGTCCTGGTTGGTTTGAAATTCGTGCTTCAGAATATTTTCCTGGATCAGCAGTTGGCTGGCATTGCCGATGGTAGCCGTTTCCCGGTCCACGGCCGCAGCCAGGATTTTCTCCCGCCCCACTGCCGCCAGGTCATCGTGACGCACGCGCTCAAGCACCTGTTTTCGCTCCTGCTCCATCAGCGAGCGGATTTGTTGCATCTGGTCGCGAAGCCTCACCACTTTGGGAAAATTCGGGCCGTACTGGGCCAGGGTATTGACATACTCGGTTTGCAAGTCGCCGATTTTACCCTGGAGTTGCTGCAGGAGAGCGTCCTGGACCAGCACGCCAACTTCCGCCGGGTTCGCCTGCGCCAGTTGATAGAGCGATTGCTTCTGTGCCAGGTCGTTCTGCGCCTCCGTCAAATCCTTGCTCAGGCTGCCTAAACGCTGCTCCATGACGTTCTGGTTTCCGCCGATAGCAACGATGGAATGGTTCCTTTCGTAGTCCACCAGGGCCTGCTGCGATTTTTCGACCTTGGCCTTCAGTTCATCCAGCCGCTGTTCCATCCATGCCGAAGCCTGCCGCGTGGCATCGTACTTGGTGCGGAAATTGTATTCGGTATAGTTGCGCACCAGCGTATTGACTACTCGGGCGGCGAGTCTGGGGTCAGGACTTTCAAAACTTACCTGGATGATGCGGGTCCCATCGAGAAGCTGAACGCTGAGCGCCTTCTTGAAAACCTGTACCCAATAGCTCTCGATCGCGTCGGGGTTATTGGAGTTTGAAAGCACTTTGGAAGAAGGATGGGCAGTCTCCGGGTTTGCATCCAAATGCAACTGCTCAATCGTTTCCCATGCCAAATCGTTGCTTGACAACACATTAACCTGGGTCGCCAGGAAAGTGTCGTCGGTCGGTTGCGGCACATCCAGGTTCTGTACGGTTTGAAATTGGGCCGGTTCCGCTTCTATGTCAACATTCGACGTGGCTTGATAAATGGGTTTTGTCTTGAAAGCATAGATTGCCACCAAGGTCGTAACCACAAGCGTGAGGGCCAGGATCGTCCATCTCCGCTTGAGCAGGATGTTCCAGTAGGTGCGGAGATAGGAAGAGATCTCGGAGCCGTCGGCCTCTTGGGGGAAGGCCCGGTACCGCTGTATCAGGTTCCGCTCGGGCAAGTCCGGTTCGGGCCGGGTCAGATCTTTGTATTCTGCCATATTTGGGGTTGCTTTCCTTAGGTCTTACAGGGGAGCATGATAGATGAGCAGGTTGGATCCCACTCCGAGAGCAGTTTGGAGTCCCTGCCGCAACGCCTTCTTGCCGGCACTCTCAGGAATAAAAAGAATGTCGTTCGCTTCCAGCGCCTGGTCCGGGGCCCGGCCGGCGAGAATCTTTTTTAGATTGACCGGAATTTGCTCATGGCCGCCGGGGGCTGAGGAGTCCTTCCTGATGATGATGGCCTTCTTTCGCTGCGCGGTGGAGGTTACATTGCCCGCCAGCGCGACCACTTTGAGGACGGTCATATCCTCCCAGCTTCTCGCCAGTGTGTATCCTCCGGCGCGATTGACGGCCCCGACGACATAAACAAGGCCCGCTCGCTGAACGGTAACCGTGTCGCCGGGATAGATGGGAATGTTGGACTTCGGGTCCCCATCTTCGAAAAGCTTTTTCAGGTTTACTTTGATCGTCGTCGGCAACGAAGATGCCGGCGCCCCTGTCGAGCTGTCCTGCAACCCAATAGCCCTCATGGCCGTTTCGCCCCGTGTGACCACTGCCGTATCCGCGGCATCGTCAGCAAGCCCGCCAGCCTGCGAAAGCACGTTGAGCAGGTTGGTCTCCCCAAAGATCGGATAGACCTGGGGGTTACGAACAGCCCCGCTGATCGCTATCGAATGCCCACGCGATGCCTTGACGGAGACGGTGACATCTGCGTGAGTGACCATGCCGGCACTGTGTAGCTTCGCCGCGATAACCGCTGAAAGCTGGTTTGGACTCAGTCCTGCCGCCATGATGGGTTCAGAAAGCAAAGGGAGCGTGATGGTCCCATCGGGGCTGACAAGATATTCACGACTAAGTTCTGGCACGTCAATAACGTAGACTTCCAGCAGGTCATCTGTCGCTATGACGTATTCCAGGTTTTCACTGCCAGGAATGGCCTTTGTGGACTGGTGGATGTCGGGTCCAGGGATTTCAGGCTCTTTTGCTGTGGCGATGGCCTGAGCGCCTGCAACCGCCGTCGAACCCAGCAGGGCTAACCCTAAAAACAGGAACCCGGCGAAGCGCACCCTGCCGCGCAGCATTGAATCCATCACCCATGAGATTGGCCAGGCACGATCCATCAACAGCCACCCGGAACGGTCACGAATGCGCCATCGGACGGTGTAAGGACGAGGCCCTCAGCAACGCGCTCCACATCGGCGACCTCCACTTCGACGGAAATCGATCTCACCACGAGTTCGACCGAGAGAATCAGCCGATAGAAGCCCTTCTTCCGGACCAGAATCCCTTCCAGACCTTCCAGCGGTCCTGATTTCACCCGGACCTGGTCGCCCGACTTCAGAAAGGGATGAGGCTCGGCGTTCAAACCTCGCTCGACCACCTGCCGAACGGCCTCAATTTCTTCTGCCGGGATGATCGCTGGCGCCCCCCCCAGCCGCACAAAGTCATAGACTCCCGGAGTTGAAAGGGCGAGACCACGCTGGTCGAGGCCAGCAAAGACAAATACGTAATTAGGAAATAACGGCAAAGACAGTTCCTTCATCCGATCCTTCCATCGGTGGGCCGTTTTATAAAGAGGCAGGAAGGATTCTACCGACTTTCCGGTAAGGACCTCGGCAACCGTCTTCTCATGCTGGTGGCGGGTGTAAAGTACGAACCACGCTGGGGATTGCGTCTTGATCTCCATTTGTTCCATAATTTTGGGCACAGCTCCGCTATGTGACTTACAGGAATGCTCTTCCTGAATAAGTCTTCCTTGTTTCCTTTACTCTCTTTGCGCCAACTGGAGGCGCCCCCTCCCCCAGCGTTAAGTCCTTAGTTAATCCAGTTACCGCTCTTGTTAATCTGTATCCGTGGTAAACCTTTCGTAGATGAAAAGGCCTCCACATCATTCCGGCAAACGCCATCATTACCGGCAAACGTCGCATTAAATTCTTCTCATTGGTAACTTTAATTCTCGATCAATTTCGCGTCTGTACTGTATTGCTCATGCCTCTGTTCACAATTGCTCACGCAGCTGTTCCGCCAGACCCAAGGCACCCACAGGGAGCCGGCATAGGGGCATGTCAACGCTAGGAGTGTGTCGGAGATGGGCCTTCTGAACTTTCCGTTTTTTCGTCCTGGGGTCTTTGCGAGCGGGATTTTGAGCCTATGACTCTGGCATGGCCGCCCGGGAAGTGAGTCGGGCGGGTCAGGCTTCCGTCTTCAGGCGCTCTGCGGGGTCCATCCGGAGCGGAAAAGCTTCAGCAGATTGTGCGTGGCGCAGATCAGCTTTTATTCCGCCGCCACGTTCGCCACCCCGCGGCAGTAGCCGTAAAGCAGCACCATCATCCGCGGACCGTACGCCGCCAGCCGCGGGCTGATCGCCCGGTTCGAGAAGAAGATACAGGCCACCCTCGCCCGCATCTGGGGGCAGTAGGGGGAGGGCTCGCCCTCCCCTCATGGGCGTATCGACCATCGACCAGGGTAGGGCTCGCCCTACAACTGCACGGCCGGCTGGTCAACCGGGTAGGGCAAGCCCTACCCCTACAACTGCACGGCCGGCTGGTCAACATGGAAGAAGCTGCCGACCTCGTCAACGACCTGCCGCTCTCCTTCAAGACCCCGAAGGAGCAGGAATATTTAGAATTTCTGCGGGACGCCTGGCGGCGGGAATACGCTCGCCGGTTTGCTGCGTTTGTGAAGGCAGGCGGAAAACCCGTCACGGTAACCGCTCCGGCTCTGCAAGCCTAGCAAATCGTTTTGTGCCCTGGCGGGACAAGGTCGTCCTTCTGCCTCCTTCCGAAGCCAACTACAATACGAATTCTCAGATTTAACCCGAAGCGGGAGGTATGCTGGATGAACTCAGGAGGCTTTCAAATATGGACAGAAGGCAATTCATGGCCAGTTCTCTTACCGGACTGAGCGTGGCATGGGCGCAAGGGCAGGAGCAGGGCGGCGGCCCGAAAGAAGCGGAGGGTTTTGCTTCCGTTGATGCCGTTGCTCAGCTTCCCGCGCTTCCCGCTGATAAGGACCTGAATTCTGTTTCGTCGGATTGGCTGGTGACGCCCTTCACGCAAAAGACCGACATCTACCGGACGGCGCACAGGGATGAAATTGCCATGACGAATGGCCTGATCCGGCGTAGCTGGAGGCTGCGTCCGAACGCCGCCACCGTGGGCTTTGACAACCTGATGACCGGTGCGTCGATCCTCCGTGGCGTCAAGCCGGAAGCCTACGTCGAACTCAACTGGCAGGAACTGGCCGTCGGAGGATTGAAAGGCCAGCCCGATTATGCCTATCTGAAACCAGAGTGGGTGGACCGGATGACGGCCGACCCGCAGGCGATGCGATGCACCGGATTCAAAACCGGCAAGACACAAGCGCCCTTTGCCTGGAAGCGGACGCGCTTTTCCGGCAATCAGCCGTGGCCGCCGCCCGGAGCCTCCTTAATGTTCCGCTATGAAGCGAAGGACAAGACCTTGGCGGGAATCACCGTCTACGTCCACTACGAGATGTACGACGGGATACCGCTGCTGGCAAAATGGCTGACGATCCGCAATGGCTCAAGCTCGCGCGTGCGGCTGAACCGGTTCACCAATGAAATCCTGGCCGCCGTTGAATATGAGTCGGCGGTGAGCTCCGGGCGATGGCAGTATCCGAACATTCATGTGGAGAGCGACTACGAGTTTGGGGGCGGGATGACTTCCGGGACCTGCAACCAGACGGCCCACTGGGCGCCCGACCCGGACTACACGACGCAGGTGAATTACAAGCTGGAGACGCCCTGCCTGCTCCAGGTGCAACCGCCGCTCGGTCCGGACATTGATATTCTTCCCGGCAAGACTTTTGAATCCTACCGGACGTACGAACTGGTCTATGACAGCACGGACCGCGAGCGCAAGGGCCTTGCCCTGCGGCGCATGTACCGGGCCATCGCTCCCTGGGCGATGGAGAACCCGATCTTTATGCACGTGACCAGCGAGAAACCCAAGGAGGTGAAATCCGCCATCGATCAAGCGGCTGAGGTGGGCTTCGAGATGGTGATTATTTCCTTCGGGTCCGGCTTCGATCCTGAAAACCAGGACCCGAAGTTTATCGAGGAAATGAAAGCCCTCAGCGACTACGCCAAACAAAAAGGGACCGTGCTGGGCGGATATTCGTTGCTGGCCAGCCGCAACATCAGCCCTGAAGACGATGTGATCAATCCCAAAACGGGAACGACGGAAGGAGCTATCTTTGGATATTCGCCGTGCCTCGGCAGCCGGTGGGGGATTGCCTACTTTCAAAAACTACGAGCCTTCTTTGAAAAGACCGGCATGGGAGTTCTGGAAAACGACGGCTCGTATCCGGGCGACGTTTGCGCCTCAACGCACCATCCGGGACACCGGGGGCTGGAGGATTCGCAATGGACCCAGTGGAAGGAAATCACCAGCTTCTACCGCTGGTGCCGCGCGCGAGGAATTTATCTTAACGTTCCCGACTGGTATTTTCTGAACGGATCGAACAAGGACGGGATGGCCTATCGGGAAACCGACTGGTCGCTGCCGCGAGCGCAGCAGGTGATTATCGGCCGGCAAAACATCTTTGACGGCACCTGGGAAAAGACCCCCAGCATGGGCTGGATGTTTGTACCGCTGGTGCAGTATCACGGCGGCGGGGCGGCGGCTACCATCGAGCCGCTGCGGGAACACCTGGAAACTTACGGACAGATCCTGGCGCAGAACCT
>Ga0307374_10007155_pt1 | contig 17146 bp, 14 predicted proteins | sample OX3MG_FD_202532 | JGI IMG/M metagenome (GOLD analysis project Ga0307374, IMG submission 202532) | Soil microbial communities from Risofladan, Vaasa, Finland - OX-3 | ecosystem: Environmental > Terrestrial > Soil > Coastal area > Acid sulfate soil | place: Finland: Risofladan, Vaasa | collected... | reverse complement strand
CGTACACCCCATCTTACCCCCTCCGACTGAGCAATTTGATGCCCGCACCGACACCCACTTCCGAGATCCTCTCGCCCGAGCTTCTGGCCCAACTCGAACGGCTCGAATTGGTGAGCCGAAAGGTGTTCCGCGGCCGGATGAAAGGCGAACGGCGCAGCAAGCGCAAGGGGCAGAGCGTCGAATTCGCCGATTTCCGCAACTACTCCCACGGCGACGACCTGCGGTTCATCGACTGGAACAGCTACGCCCGGCTCGACAAGCTGTTCCTCAAGCTCTTCTTCGAGGAGGAGGACCTGCACTTCTACGCTTTGATCGACGCAAGCGCTTCGATGGACTTCGGCGATCCGACCAAGCTGGCGTACGCGAAGCAGTTGGCCGCGTCGCTGGCCTTCATCGGGCTGGTGCGTTCCGACCGTGTGAAGATCGAGACGGTCGGCCAGCCCGCCCGACAGTCGGGCCCCATGTGGCGCGGCCGCCGCAGCCTGTGGCCAATGCTCGACCACCTGGAGCACATCTCGCCGGGCGAGCCCGCGCCCTTGGCCGAGGGGGTCAAGAATTTCTGCCTCCGCAACTCGGGCAAGGGGATCGTGGTCCTGATCAGCGACCTGATGGACAAGCACGGCTACACCGACGCGCTGCGCTACCTGATGGCGCGGCAAATGGACGTCTACGTGATCCAGGTTCTGTCGCAGGAGGAGATCGAACCGGACGTGAAGGGTGACCTGCGGCTGATCGACTGCGAAGATGAGGACATGGCCGAGATCACGGTCAGCGCCCCGCTGCTGAAGCGCTACAAGCAGAACCTGGCGGCGTTCGTCGAAGGGGCGCGAGAGTTCTGTAACCGGCGCGGCATGTCGTACATCCTGGCCAAGAACCAGCTCCCGGTCGATCAACTCGTTTCGAACTACCTGCGGCAACGGGGGTTGGTGCGATGATGGCGGCGTTGCGAAATATCGTCGATTCGGCGCGGAACTACGGCGCCAAGGCGACCGGGCTGCTCTTCGAGCGCGCTGAAATGCTCGTGGTCTGGCAATGGCTGTTGTTGGCCCTGGTGCCGCTATTGATCGTGCTGCTGTACTTTCTCAAGCTCAAGCGTCAGCCATTGCAAGTACCCAGCACGTACCTCTGGCACAAGTCGATCGAAGATCTGCACGTCAACAGCGTCTGGCAGCGGTTGCGGCAGAGCTTGTTGTTGTACTTGCAATTGTTGTTCATCGCCCTGGTGGCATGGACCCTGCTGCGACCGACGATCCAGGGCAAACGGCTGATCGGCGACCGGTTCATATTTCTGGTGGACAACTCGGCCAGCATGGGCGCCACCGACGTAGCGCCCACCCGGCTCGACGAGGCCAAGAAGCGCGCGGGAGAACTGATCGACGAAATGCGCACCGGCGACGTGGCGATGCTGGTCAGCTTCTCCGACGGCGCGAAGATCGAGCAGTCGTTCAGCGAGGACCCGCGCGAGCTGCGCCGGCGGTTGGACGCGATCAAGCAGACCGACCGCTCGACCTCGCTGGCCGAGGCGCTGCGCGTGGCCGCCGGCCTGGCCAACCCCGGCCGATCGAGCAACCGGGAGGACGCGGGCGACGTCCAGGTGGCCGAGGCGGAACCCGCCACGCTCTACATCTTCAGCGACGGCAAATTCCCCAAGGTCAAGGATTTCTCCCTTGGGCACCTGGCCGAGAAGGGCCGCGAGCCGAATTACGTGATCATCGGCGAGCCGGACGCCACGAACGTCGCGATTGGCGCCTTCACCACGGGCCGGCAAGAGGCGAACCCCGACCATTTGCAGGTCTTCGCCCGGCTCGACAACCACTGCGCCGAGAAGGTATCGGTCATTGCCGAACTTTCGCTCAACGGCGAGCTGATCGACGCCAAGCCGATCGACATCGAGCCGGGCGATTCGACCGGCGTGGAGTACGATCCCGATAAAGTCGAGACGGGCGTGCTCAAGCTCTCGATCGACGCCAAGGACGCGCTGGCGATCGACAACGTCGCCTGGACCACGATCAACGCCCGCCGCCGCGGCAAGGTGCTTTTCGTCACCCCGGAGAACAAACCCCTCGAATTCGCCTTGAACACCGACCGGGTGCGCGAGCTGGCCGACGTCACGCAGCGGACCCCCGATTTTCTTGCCCAGCCCGACTACCGCAAGCAGGCCGACGGCGGCGGCTACGACCTGGTGATTTACGACCGCTGCCGGCCCGAACAAATGCCCCAGGCCAACACGCTGTTCATCGGCCGGCTGCCCCTTTCCGACGGCTGGAGGGCCGGCGAAATGGCCGACGTGCCACAGATCATCGATGTCGAGCAGGGCCATCCGTTGATGCAGATCGTCGAGATGGGCAACGTGCTCATCGTCGAGGGAACACCCTTGTTTCCGCCGTCCGGCGGCACGACACTGATCGACAGCCAAGTTGGAGCGATGTTCGCCATAGGTCCGCGCGAGGGGTACGAAGACGCGGTGATGGGCTTCATGATCGTCGATCAGGACAAAATGGGCACGGACTGGCCGAGATTCGCCAGCTTTCCGGTGTTCGTGCTCAACACGATCGAGTACCTGGCAGGCACGCGCTCGTCGCTCGATTCCGGCAGTGTGCGCCCCGGGCAGCCCATCGCCTGGCGCTCCGACACACCCGCCGAGCGAATCCAGGTCAGGCCCCCCAAAGGCGCGCCGTTCGAAGTCTCACGAGGCGCCTTGAACACCTTTAACGTGACGAGCACCGCCGACGTGGGGGTGTACGAGGTCCGCGCGGGAGACCAGGCGTTGGGCAGTTTCGCGGTCAACCTTTTCGACGGAAACGAAAGCGACGTTCGTCCGGCGCTTGAGCTTGCTGTCGGGGATTACAAGGTTGAGGGTAAGACCAGCCGCGAGCCCGCGCGCCGCGATCTTTGGAAGATCGTGCTCCTGGCCGCACTGGCGGTCCTGCTTGCCGAGTGGTATATCTACAATCGGCGCGTGTATGTCTAGCTCCCTGGGAAACGCCCTGGAGCTCTGTAAGGAACGCCCTCCGTGGCGTTCCGTGAAGCCGGCGCTATGTGTTTTGGCGGGACGGCGAAACGCCGCGGAGGGCGTTACCGATTCGTCCCGCTCTTCGCATCCCAGGCTTTGATCGGGTCGATCTGCCAAACGAAGTACCATCTCGATGATCACGAAATACCCGTTACGCAAACCCAAGAAACGCCGTGCCGCCGGTAACTCGCGGAAAAAGAACGTCATCAACAAGATTGTGGAGAACGACCTGATCCGGCGGGTGAGCTACGAAAAGTACCGCGAGAAGGTCCGCGACGTGTACGACGGGCCCCAGGGGGCGATGCTGGCGATGTGCAGTCTTCTTTCGTTGCACGTGACCCTGGGCGACCGCCTGCTGCGCGAACGACGTTTCGACCTCCGTGGCGCGAAGAGCATTCTGGACGTGGGAAGCGGGGCGGGCCAAATCGCCAAGCACCTCCTGAAATACGCCGACCGTGGCGCCCAGATCACCTGCTTCGATCTTTCGTTCGAGATGCTCCGCCGTGCGCGCCACCGGCTCAAGAGCGACGTCCCCAGCCACCTGGTGGCCGACCTGACACGGCTCCCTTTTGCCAACGCCAGCTTCGACTGCGTGACCTGCGGCTACGTGCTGGAACACCTGCCCGACGCCCGGCTCGGCCTGGCCGAACTGGCGCGCGTCATGGTGCCTGGAGGCCGGATGCTGTTATTGACCAGCGAAGACACGTTTTCCGGCGCTTGGACCAGTCGCGTCTGGTGTTGCCGGACGTACAACCGCCGGGAGCTGTTCCAGATTTGCCAGTCGGTCGGGCTGAGCTGGAAGAAGGAGCTTTGGTTCACTCGCATGCACAAGGCCCTTCGGGCGGGCGGGATCTGCGTGGAGATCGAGAGGACGTAGCCATGCCCGGCATCGCAACTCTCTGCCTCGGCCCGACGCCCGCGTTTGGCCTATCCCGCCGCAGTTTCCTCAATCGCTTCGGCATGGGTTTGGGTGGCGTCGCCCTGGCCGAACTATTAGGCAGGTCGCCCGCCGCCAGCGCGGCAAGTGTGCCGGGCGTACTGGCCGCGCCGCACCACCCGGCCAAAGCCAAGCGCGTGATCTACCTGTTCCAAAGCGGTGGACCGTCGCAGTTGGAGACGTTCGATTACAAGCCGCTCTTGAAGGAAATGCAGGGCCAGCCGCTTCCCGACGAGGTGCGCCAGGGTCAGCGGCTCACCGGCATGTCGGTTCACCAGGCGTCGCTCCCCTTGGTCGGTTCGATCTTCCCTTTCCGCCGGCACGGCGGGTCGGGGGCCTGGATCAGCGACCTCTTGCCGCACACGGCCAACGTCGTCGATCGGCTGTGCGTCATCCGCTCGATGTTCACCGAGGCGATCAACCACGACCCGGCGATCACATTTTTGCAAACCGGCTCGCAGATTTCCGGGCGGCCGAGCATCGGCGCCTGGCTCAACTATGGCCTGGGGAGCGACAACGAGGATTTGCCCGCCTTTGTCGTGCTGATCACCAAGGGCAAGGGGGACCAACCCCTCTATTCGCGGCTCTGGGGCACGGGCTTTTTGCCGTCGCGATTCCAGGGAGTGCAGTTCCGCGCGGGCAAGGACCCGGTGCTTTACCTGAACAACCCGGGGGGCGTGGAGCGCGCCAATCGACGCAAGCTGCTCGACCGGCTCCGTGAACTGCACGAGCTGGAACTGGCCGCCACCGGCGACACCGAGTTGAACACGCGGATCGAGCAGTACGAGATGGCCTTTCGCATGCAGGCCAGCGTGCCCGAGGTCACCAACACGGCCGACGAACCGGCCCACGTCGTCGATCTCTACGGACCCGATGCGCGGACCCCCGGCACGTTCGCCGCCAATTGCCTCTTGGCGCGGCGCTTGGCGGAGCGAGGGGTGAAATTCATCCAACTATACCACCAAGGTTGGGACCAGCATGGCGGGTTGCCCGGCGGCATCCAAACCCAGTGCAGCGAGACCGACCAACCTTCGGCAGCGCTATTGACCGACCTGGCGCAGCGGGGCCTGCTCGACGAAACGCTCGTGATTTGGGGAGGTGAATTCGGCCGGACCAACTACTCGCAAGGGAAGCTCACGGCCAACGACTACGGCCGCGACCATCATCCGCGGTGTTTCAGCACCTGGATGGCCGGAGGCGGTGTGAAGCCCGGACTGGTTTACGGCGAGACGTGTCCCTTCGGCTACAACGTCATCACCGACGGCGTCCATGTTCATGACTTCCACGCCACGATCATGCACCTGCTGGGCCTCGACCACGAGCGGCTGACGTATCGCTTCCAAGGCCGCGACTTCCGCCTGACCGACGTTCACGGGCGAGTGGTGAAGGAAATCGTGGCGTAGAGGCTTGCGGTCATGACCACCCCGCGATTGCAGTCGTTCGCCGAGTTCTGGCCCTATTACGTGCGAGAGCACAGCCGCCCGGCGACGCGGATGTGGCACTTCCTCGGAACGACGCTGGCCCTGGTTGTTCTGTTGACGGCGCTTGCGCTGCGAGCATGGTGGTACTTGGCGGCGGTTCCGCTGTGCGGTTACGCCCTGGCCTGGATCAGTCATCTGGCGATCGAGCACAATCGTCCGGCCACGTTCACGTATCCCCTCTGGTCGCTCCTGGGTGATTTCAAGATGTGGGGTCTCATGGCAACCGGCCGGATGAGGGCCGAAGTCGAGAGGGTGCTCAGGAAATAGACGTTGAAGCCCTCTGGCGTCCCGCGGCGAAAATCGCTACGATTCCACCCCACGACGATGGCCAAAGCCGGGCCTTTGGCTCCTGACGCCTAATGCCCAACGCCTAAAGCCTTTAAGGAGATCGACCATGTTGGGACGGATTCCCTACCGATCGTACTGGATGGTGCCGACGTTGCTGGTGGGGTTGGCTCTTGGGGCACTCATGCCGCACTCACCGCTGCACGCGGTGGCCACCGACCGGACTGACAGCTTCGCCCTGGCCACAGGCGCCTTGGACGATGTGACTGAAGCCGTTTACCTCCTTGATTTTACGACCGGCGAATTGCACGCGTACGCGATCAGCTCGGTAACTCGCCGATTCAATGCGTTCTTCCACGCCAATGCGCAGGGCGACATGGGAATCGTCGACGCGAGAAACCCGCAATACCTCTTGGTAACGGGCAACTCGCTCTTTCGCCCCAACGCCGGCGCACTTCAGCCGGCCAACTCGGTGATCTACGTTGCCGAGCTGACCTCCGGCAAACTGGCGGCCTACAACATCCCCTGGTCGCCGAGTTTCTCCCAATCGGGCACGCCGGTCCGCAAGGCGATGAATTGCCTCGACGTGATCCCCTTCCGCGCCCCAAGTGTCGCACGCCGATAGTCCGGGGCGGCGGGGTTGAAATAATCGTGGATTGCCGTCTAATGGGCGGATGACCCATGTCACGATCCTCGTCAACGGCGAGCCGCGCCAGGTGGCGGCCGATACCACGGTGGCCGCCCTTTTGGGCGAACTTCGTTTGGACCCTCGCCACGTGGCGGTCGAGGTGAACCTCGAACTCGTGCCGCGCGGCGCTCACGGGCGGCGAGCGCTGGCAGACGGGGACCGGCTGGAAGTCGTGACCTTGGTCGGAGGAGGTTGAACGCGTGTCCTTAGACCAGGTTTCAGTCCCCGTCGCCGAAAAACCCCTGCGGCTGGGTAAGCACGTCCTATCCAGCCGTTTGATCGTCGGTACGGGCAAGTACGCCAACTACGGCTTGATGGCCGAGTCGCTCGCGGCGTCTGGCACCGATTGCATTACCGTGGCCATTCGCCGCGAACGCCTGATCGACGCCCAGGGGCGGAACCTGCTCGACCACGTCGACACCGGCCGCTACGTGCTGTTGCCCAACACGGCCGGCTGCTTTACGGCCGACGACGCGGTGCGCGTCGCGAGGCTTGGGCGCGAGATCTTGCTGGGCCTGGAAAACCCCGGCTCCGATTGGGTCAAGCTGGAAGTGCTGGGCGACACCAAGACCTTGCTCCCCGATCCGGTGGCCACGCTGGCGGCAACGGAACGGTTGGTGGCCGACGGGTTCCAGGTGCTGTGTTACACGACCGACGACCCGATCACCGCCCGCCGGCTCAAGCAGGCGGGCGCCACCAGCGTGATGCCCGCCGGCAGCCCGATCGGTTCGGGGCAAGGGATATTGAACCCTAACAATATCCGCATTTGCCTGGAGTACCTCAAGGAAGGCGACCCCGAATACCCGGTGATCGTCGATGCGGGCGTGGGAACGGCAAGCGACGTGACGATTGCCATGGAGTTGGGAGTCGACGGCGTACTGTTGAACACCGGGATTGCCCATGCGGCCGACCCGCTGATGATGGCCCGCGCCATGAAGGCCGCCATCGAGGCCGGCCGGCTGGCATACCTCGCCGGCCGGATTCCGAAGAAGCTCTACGCCACCGCCAGCAGCCCCGACGAGGGGACGATCGCGCCGGCGAAGCCGCGGTAACGGTTGCGCAGTCGCTATTTGGTCTTTTCTACCTGGCCTGATTGATGACGACCGCGATGATCGCGCCGTAGAACACCACGGCGATTCCACAGCACACGAACATTGGGATCAGAACCGCAAGAGCGGCCTTTCCACCCGAAATCTCATGAGCGCGAGAGAGTCCAATGATCGTATATACGATGCTGACGATTGCATTGATCAAACCACCACAAAATGGGATGAAGGACAACAGTCCCGTCGTCCCTTGGCAGTAAGCGACAACGCGGAAGGTTGTTTCAAACGGGAATCTGGCGCCGCCAAGCATCATGAGCATTAAGTGGTACAAGCCGGCGCTGAAGAACATGCCGATGATCAACGCGATGGGCAAAATGACCGCGCCACATGCCAAGCCCACCACTGCCCCGGCGGCACCTCCCGCCATCTGCGCCGCGAAGGGGTTTCCCATGCCTGCGCCGAGCAACATCTGCAGGATCGTCTGAAAGACGAGGCCACCCATACCACCGATCATTCCGCCGGTCAATGCATACCCGATCGGCGCCCCAAGGCCGCCTTCACGGCGCATGTCATCGAAGAACAGGGTGCCCGATCCAAAGAGCTCCTTGACGGTCGCGATGAACGAACTGGCCGACGGACGGTCGCGCTCCCACGGAGGCCCAGTTCGAGGGCCCGAGGGACCGCGAAACTCAAACGGGGCGGCGCCACCTGCAGGTGAGGCGTACGGATTGGGGTCGAAACCCGAGGGAAGCGGCGCCGCGCCAGACGGATCGGACGCGGCAGGGTCAGTCGGCTGCGACTGGAACGGACTATCGGGAAGGCCACTGGGCAGGGGCGGAAACGCGCCCGGCGCGGGTGCCGCCCCTTGCGAGGACATCGGGATCGCCTGGATCGACCCGCACGACGGGCATTTCGCCTGTTTACCCGCCGTGTCGTCGCCGGTTCGCAACAGTTTACCGCATTGGCCGCAACGGAATTCGATAGGCATGATTGATTCAGCGCCCAGATGAGTACGAAGTAGGTTGACAGTGTAACAGCATGGCCGGTCGCTGGCCATTTTTCCAGAACCCAACGAAATTTTTCCCATCGACCCGCCAAATCGCCAGGATTTGCACCCGAACCCACCGCCCACCAACGGCACCTTTCCGTCTTCCGCCTACTGGCCTCCGCCCCGGCGTGCTATATTGCCGAAAACCTTCCCGCAGCGCCACTGCCGCCTCCTATGACATTCACACCCGCCGAGATTCTCGGACCGGAAGGGCGGATCGCGGCCCGGCTGCAGCATTACGAGCGCCGTCCGCAACAGCTTGCCATGGCCGAGGCCGTGGCTAAGGCCATTGCGAGCAAGCGGCACCTGGTGGTCGAGGCGGGGACGGGCGTGGGAAAGAGCTTCGCCTACCTCGTGCCGGCCATTCAGGCCACGATCCCCGAGACGCCGGAAAAAAAGGGGCCTGAGGGGAAGCCGCCGCGGCGGCGAGTGGTCGTGGTTTCGACGCACACGATCAGCCTCCAGGAGCAGTTGTTGCACAAGGACCTGCCGCTTTTGAATGCCGTAATTCCCGATGAGTTCACGGCGGTGCTGGTCAAGGGACGCGGCAACTACGTGAGCCTGCGGCGGCTCGACGGCGCGCTCGGCCGCGCCGGCAGCCTGTTTCGCGACCCTGAGGAATTCTCGGAGCTGCGGTACATCGACCGCTGGAGCCGCGAGACGACCGACGGCTCGCTCTCGGATCTCGATCACCGCCCGCTCGGGACCGTCTGGGATGAGGCACGCAGCGAACAAGGCAACTGCATGGGGCGGCAATGCCCGACCTACAAGAAGTGCTTCTACTACGCGTCCCGGCGGCGCATGCAGCACGCGCAGATCCTGCTGGTCAACCACGCGCTCTTTTTCAGCGACCTCGCTCTGCGGCGCCACGACGTGAGCATTTTGCCCGACTACGACGTCGCGATCTTCGACGAGGCCCACACAATCGAGGCGGTGGCGGGCGATCACCTGGGGATGAAGGTTTCGTCGAGCCAGGTGGAATACGCGCTCAACAAGCTCTACAACGACCGCACGACCCGCGGCCTCCTGGTGCACTACCACTATCGGGAGGCCGAGGAACAGGTGGGCGATTGCCGCGCGCGGTCGGAGGAGTTCTTCGAGACGTTGCGGCTCTGGCAGGCGGCCTCGGGACGCAAGAACGGCCGAGTCGATCGGGCCGGAGTTGTCGAGAATGCGCTCAGTCCGGCATTGGTCAAGCTGGCGCGCATGCTGCGCGCTTTCGGCGAAAAACGACCGACGGCCGAGGAACGGCAAGATTTCAGTTCGGCCCACGACCGGCTCACCGCCTTGGCGGGCGAAATCGAAGAGTGGCGGACGCAGAACATTCCGGCCTCGGTCTACTGGCTCGAAGCGCTGCATGGCCGCAGGCCAAGGACCGTGTTGGCGGCCGCGCCCGTCGACGTGGGACCGGTGTTGCGAGAGCATCTCTTCGGGGTCGTCCCCAGCGTGATCATGACCAGTGCCACGCTGGCCGTGGGAAAAGCCGATTCGTTCAATTTCTTCAAGTCGCGGCTCGGGTTGACGCAAGTCGAAACCCTATCCGTCGGCAGTCCGTTCAACTATCGCGAGCAAGCCAGGCTCGTGCTCGTCGAAGGCATGCCCGATCCGACCGCCGAGCCGCGTGAATTCCAGCGGCAGGCAATGAAAATGGTCCGTCGCTTCGTCGCTCGGACCGACGGGCACGCCTTCGTGCTCTTCACCAGCTACGAAATGCTCCGTCAGGCGGCGGCCGATTTGACCCCCTGGTTGGCCGAGCGCAACCTGGCGCTCCACGCACAGTCGGACGGATTGCCACGCACCCAAATGCTCGAGCGGTTCAAGGCCGATCCGCGAGCCGTGCTGTTGGGCACCGACAGCTTTTGGCAAGGGGTCGACGTGCCGGGCGACGCCTTGCAGACGGTGATCATCACCAAGCTCCCATTCGCCGTCCCCGATCAGCCGCTTCTGGAGGCGCGGCTCGACGCGATCCGGGAGTCCGGCGGCAATCCCTTCGCCGATTACCAACTGCCCGCGGCGGCGATCAAGCTCAAACAGGGCTTCGGCCGGCTGATCCGCACGCAGCACGACCGGGGGACCGTCGTGATCCTCGATCCACGGGTACTGACCAAGCCCTACGGTCGGATGTTTCTCGATTCGTTGCCCGACTGCCGGCGCGTGCGCGAAAGCGTCGATGGGAGCGAATAACTAAGACGAATTGGACCGTTGACGGAAACGATTGTCGATCCACAGATTACGCAGATTTCACAGATTATGAATGAGCATGGACCAGATGCACCGTGCTAAACAATCTGCGAAATCTGCGGATAACGTCCGTTGAAACCCAGCCCGCCTCGTGGGGGTACTTTCGAGGGGGGGCGGTGCGCACCGGTCTGGACGGCGCCACGTAGAAGGGGTATCAAGGGCGAGGAAAAAAGGAGCCTCACGAAAATGCGTGCTTGCCTTGCAACTATTTTGGCCTTCTCGGTTTGCGTACCGTCCGTCTACTCCGCCGACCCCGCCGGCCCGATCGTGGGCCGTAAGATCGACGATTTCGAGCTGCGCGACTATCGCGGCACGCCGCACAAGCTGAGCGACGTCGCAAAGAGCAAGCTGGTTGTCGTTGCTTTTCTGGGGTGCGAGTGCCCGCTCGCCAGGCTCTATGGTTCCCGGCTGGGAAAGCTGGCCGGCGAGTTCGAGTCGCAGGGAGTGGCCTTTCTGGGGATCAATTCGAACCGACAAGATTCCATCACTGACCTGGCGGCCTACGCCCGGCTGCAAGAGATCGCCTTCCCCTTGTTAAAAGACCCCGGCAACGTGATCGCCGACCGCTTCGGCGCGGTGCGGACACCTCAGGTGTTCGTCGTCGATCAGGATCGCGTCGTACGGTACTCGGGGCGAATTGACGACCAATATCTTGTGGGCGTGCAGCGGCCGCAGCCTACGCGCCGCGATCTGGCGCTGGCCTTGGAGGCCCTCTTGGCCGGTAATCCGTTAGAAGCGGCTGAAACGACGGTCGCCGGCTGCGTCATCGGTCGGATAGCACGGGGTGAACCACACGGCGATGTTACGTATTCGAACCAAATTGCCCGGCTGTTCCAGCGGCGGTGCATCGAGTGCCATCGCGAAGGAGAAGTCGCCCCGTTCCCAATGACGAATTACGAGGAAGTCGTCGGCTGGGCCGATACGATCCAAGAAGTGGTCGACGAGGGTCGGATGCCCCCCTGGTTCGCCAGCCCCGAGCACGGAAAGTTCGCCAATGACGCCCGGCTAAGCGATGACGAAAAGCAGCTTGTGCGCGACTGGCTCAGCGGGGGCTGCCCCGAGGGAGAACCATCGCAATTGCCCGAGCCACGGCAGTTTACGCTGGGCTGGCAGATTCCTGAACCCGACCAGGTCGTTCATATCCAGGACGAGCCGGTCGCCGTGCAAGCCGAGGGCGTGGTGAAGTACCAATACTTCCAGGTCGATCCGGGCTTCACCGAAGACAAGTGGATACAGGCGGCGGAGGCCCGGCCCGACAACCGATCGGTGGTGCACCACATCGTGGCTTTCTTCGTACCGCCGGGCGAGAAGGCCCGCGGCGGACGCGGCGCGATGATCGGCTACGCCCCCGGCATGCCACCCAACAAGTTTCCGCCGGGGGCGGCGTTGTTCGTGCCGGCCGGCTCGAAGGTGGTCTTCCAGATGCACTATACGCCCAGCGGCAAAGAGCAAAAGGACCGCAGCTACATCGGTTTGAAGTTTGCCGATCCGGCCCAGGTGAAGTACCGCATGGGTGGAGGCATGGTGCCCAACAATTTCTTCGAGATACCGCCCGGCGCCGATAATCACGAAGTGCGTTCGACGCACCATTTCACCAACGACGCGCGGCTGTTGACGCTCACGCCCCACATGCACCTGCGGGGCAAGTCGTTCCGCTACGAGGCCGAATATCCGGACGGCACGCGCGAGATCCTGCTTGACATCCCACGGTACGACTTCAACTGGCAACTTCGGTACACGCTGGCCGAGCCGAAACTGTTGCCCAAGGGGACCCGGCTGGTCTGCACCGCCCATTTCGACAATTCCGAGAAGAACCTCGCCAACCCCGATCCGACCAAGCCCGTCCGCTGGGGCGACCAGACCTGGGAGGAGATGATGATCGGCTACTACAGCACGCTGCCGATGGAAACGGTTGACGCGGGCCAGACCAGGCCGGAGGAGACGACCGCGGGCGAGGGCGGGAAGTGAGATGGAAGGATGAAGGCGGAAGGATGAAGGATGAAGCCAGGAAGTAGATGATCGTGCCTGGCGGTTGAATTGCGATGTGCCATGGCCCCGAGCGCGCGCATCGAAACTGGTGATGGTTCCGATACCCTTCTCATGGCTCGGAATTCGGACGAATTCTGCTACCCCAGCGGGTGCGCGCCTCTGAATGCCACCAGCCCCTCGTCGCCGCCGCCTCTAGGCGTTAGAATTCTCGCGGGTGGTGGTTGATCCATCCCCTCATCCTTCATCCCTCATCCTTCCTCCTTCCTCTGATGCGACATCCTCTGCTGGCACCGGATCTGCGCGAGTTGATCGCCGAGCGAAGTGAAGAACCTCTGCGCGACTTTTTCGCCTCCCACCACCCGGCCGATTCGGCCGAATTGCTCGACGACCTCAAGCCCGACGAGGCCCTCTTCGTCCTGAACCTGCTCAACGGCCGCGACCGGGCCGCCGTCTTCTCCTACCTGGAGCCTGAACTGCAAGACGGCGTGGCAGGGCTGATGGAGCGCGGGGCGCTGGCGGCCTTGTTGACCTACATGTCGCACGACGAGCGGGCCGACCTGGTGAGCCGCCTGCCACGGCAGCGGACCGAGCAGATCATGCCGCTATTGGCCCATGCCGAACGCGAGGACATTCGCACCCTGGCCTCTTACCGCGAGGGGACCGCCGGGGCGGTGATGACCAGCGACTACGCCACGCTGCCGCCCGAAATCACCGCGGCGGCGGCCATCGACCGCCTGCGTCACGAGGCGCCCGACCGCGAGACGATCTACTACTGTTACGTCCTCGACGACGGCCGGCGACTGGTGGGCTTCGTGTCGCTCAAGGACCTGATCCTGGCCCCCCCCGCGCGGCTCGTCTCGCAGATCATGCAGACGGTGGTGGTCTCGGCCACGGTCGACGAAGACCGCGAGTTGGCCGCGCAAAAGCTGATGGAATACGACCTGATCGCGCTGCCGATTCTTGACGCCGACTCGCGTCTGGTGGGTATCGTCACGCACGACGACGTGATCGACGTGATCGTCGACGAGGCCACCGAGGACGTCTATCGCATGGGCGGCGTCGAGCCGCTGGGCGAGAGTTACCTCCGCACCCCTTTCGCCACGCTGTGGGGCAAGCGGGGCTTTTGGCTGGCGATCCTGTTCGTCGGCGGGTTCCTGACCACCACGGCGCTGGCCAGCTACGAAAGTCTGTTCATCCAGATTCCCGCCCTGGTGTTGTTCGTACCCTTGATCATCTCAGCCGGCGGAAACTGCGGTTCGCAATCGGCCACGTTGATCACCAGGGCCCTGGCGCTGGGCGAGGTTCACCCTCACGACTGGTTTCGCGTGCTCTGCCACGAGATTCTGATGGGAGCCTCGCTCGGACTGACATTGGGCCTGGTCGGGTTCGCGCGGGCATGGTTGACGCCGGCCGATGTATTGGATGAATTGGACCCCGTGCGGCTGGCCACCGTAGTGGCCGTCGGCGTGGCCGCGGTCGTGCTGTGGGGCAACCTGGTCGGCGCGCTGTTGCCGCTGGCCTTGAAGCGAGGCGGACTCGATCCCGCGCTGATGTCGAACCCCGTCGTGGCCAGCATGGTCGACGTGACGGGGATCGTGGCCTACTTCGCGATCGCGAAGGCACTGTTGACCTGAATTGACCTTCGCCGGAACGCGGATGTAGCGGAATTCGTGAGAATTCCGAATTTCAAAGGCGGGCGGACTTTAAGCTAACGAGTTCAGCTACTTGCACGTTCCGAGGTGCAACACGCGGAAACCGATGGGGATGAATGGGTGGTCCAGTTCGTTTTCGATCCTGCGAATGGTGCGGATTATTCCGCGGACATTGCAATTGTGGTTGTCGACAACGCAACCGGCCACGCTCGCCTATTCGAAACCCTCTGCTCCACGTTCGGCTGGCTACTTTTTTCTCGTCGTGCTGATGAACCTCGGCGTCTGTACCAGCACGTACGGACGAATGTGGTCCGCGGACAACTTTCGCCCAGTGCTGACGACGACCAGCGCCGTCTTATTCGGACGTGGCGGAGCAATTCTCGTCAGACTGCGGATCAATACCGTGGTGGAGCAGCTACCGTCCGCCGTTTCGGTGATGGTCACGCCATCCAGAATGCCCCAGTAAGCTAGATCCCGGATCGCCTCCGCAGGGGCAAAAATTACGGGGACCAGCCTTCCGGACTTTCGAGCATCAATCAAAAGTCTCTTCGCGGCCACCCATTTCCTGCCTTCCACAAACTTGCCGCCCCGCTTGCGGCGAAACAAAGAGGCAAGGGCTTTCGAGTGCAAAATGGTGTAGACGCTCGTTTCGGCATAGTTGGGGCCTGGTTGTGGAGAAGAAACGGGCGGCCGCTTGGCGGGTGGCTCGCTATCGTCTTCTTCCTCGGCGCCTCGGTTCTCGCCGTCATCAACGACGTCGGTGGCTCCGTCTGTGATAATGATGAAGCTCTCTTCGTCGTAAGCGCTATTGCGAAGAATCTTGAGTCTTTAGCATCAAAGGTGACAGTTGACCATGACTCGAAGCAGCAAATCCCGTAGATTCCTGGGCCGAATCATTGGGCCAAGGAGGGCTTTGCTGTGTCTGGTCCTGGGCAGTATTTTCCGGATCCCACCGAGGGCATTACGAAGCCAGAGGATTTGCCGCGAGCAAAGATTGTTCGACGCACGCGGAACTTCGCGCATCGCCCGTGTCCCCGTTGTCGGAAATCGTGCTTTCGACACAAGGTGGTCGCCCGCGTTTTGCACGACGTGGGCGACTTGGTGGCCGGTCGGCCACGCGACATCTACTTGGTGTACTCGCGGCATCGCTGCACGCAATGCGACAGCTTCTTCAACGCGGATACGTCCGAATACGCGCTGCCCAAGTCCCACTATACGCATCGCGTCGTGTCCTTGGCGGTGCGACTTGTCGTGGAGGACGGCTTGCCGTATCAAGCCGCCAGTTGGCATCTGTGGCGCGATCATCGCATTTTTGTCCCTTTTGCCACCATCCAAAACTGGGTGGAGGCCGGGGGGGAAAAAGGCGGCACGGCGAATGTGGACGAGTTATCTGGATTGGGGCCTGTCTGACTTCTCGGGATACATCGCGGCCGACGAGTTGTACGACGGTCCGTTTTGCGTCTTGTCCATCGTGGACAACCGCACATTCAAGCGCCTCCTTTACCAGGTGCTCGATCACGATCCCGATCACCAGGACATCACGGCGTTCTTCCACCGCTTCCGCATGGCACTGCGGCTGCGTGGCCTGAAGCTGCAAGGCGTCACCACCGACGCCTCGACCCTGTATCCAGAGCCTTTGCAGGCGGTGTTCGGCGACGTCCCCCACCAAATCTGCGAATTCCACGTCATCAAAGAGCTGACGAAGGCGATCTTGCGCGCTGTGGCCCAGGTTCGCAAGAAGTTGGCGGCGCAAAAGCCAACCGGCCAGCGGGGTCGGCCCACGACGACAGCGGCCAAACGTATTGCCCGCCGTCGCCAGCAGCTGCAGCGGAAAGTCGCGGAGTTGTTCGAACATCGTCATCTCTTTGTCCAGCACAATTTGACGCCGGCGGAACGTCGCACGCTGCAAGCAATCACGCGTTGCCTGCCGCAATTGAGAACCTTGCGAGACCTCATGGAGGAAGTTTACCGCTTGTTTGATCGTCGTTGCCGCACGGACACCGCCTTGGTGAAGCTGGCCAAACTGCGTCAGCGCGTACGGCGCTTCAAGCAGATCGGCAAGATTTTGAATAAGCTTCGCTCTCCCAGCCTGGACAAGGCACTGACGTTCCTCGACGACAAGCTGCTTCCGTCGACCTCCAACGCCGTGGAACGGGGCAACCGTCGCCACCGCAAAATGCAGAAAACCGTCTATCGCGTTCGCACCAGGGCGCACATCCATAACCGCATCGCCCTGGACATGCTCCGTGATTCGCAGAAGGATGGCCGGACAAACACACTAAAGACTCTCCAAAAGAATAGAGCCGCGTAACGACCTACTATCACCTTTGATGCTAAAGACTCGTTTTTTTACGGCTTTGAGCTGACTGACAATTTGGGCTAAATCTCCGTCCAAGCCGATTAGGCCGTACATGACAGATTTCTCGCCCGCGGGCAGCGTTTTGGTGCGTACACCCTTGAATTCGACATCGCTATAAGACATGGAAGTCTCTCCTTGGAGTTGACGTAGCGGCTGCGACAGGCCATCATTAGAGCATGCCTTGCCGCCCAAGCAAGCGCCGCAATCAACTGGAGTCGGTCGAGTTGGCCCGCAACGTCGATCAAGTCACCGGCGACGCGCCAAAGGAAGCCGCGCCGATCCCAGATGAAGGCAAGAACCCCGCCGCCGTATAACTACCCACTACCGGCATCGCCGATATCGTCGGCGGTGATGACTCGTTCGCGCTCGAAGGAATCGGCTAGGTTCTCGGCTTCCGGTCTGAACAA
>Ga0307374_10007147_pt1 | contig 17152 bp, 16 predicted proteins | sample OX3MG_FD_202532 | JGI IMG/M metagenome (GOLD analysis project Ga0307374, IMG submission 202532) | Soil microbial communities from Risofladan, Vaasa, Finland - OX-3 | ecosystem: Environmental > Terrestrial > Soil > Coastal area > Acid sulfate soil | place: Finland: Risofladan, Vaasa | collected... | reverse complement strand
GCTGCACCGCCAACGCATTCGCATCGTGATGCTGACGGGCGATAGCCCCGCCGCCGCCGAGGCGATCGCGCACAAACTCGGCATCGATGAGGTGCATGCCGGCGTGCTGCCCGGTCAAAAGAGCGAAATCGTCAAGCGATTGCAAGCCGAAGGTCACATCGTCGCCATGGCCGGCGATGGTGTGAACGATGCCCCGGCGCTGACGCAGGCCAACGTGGGCATTGCCATGGGCACGGGCACCGATGTAGCCATCGAAAGCGCCGGGATTACGCTGCTGAAGGGCGACCTGCGCGGCATCGCCCGCGCGCGCGTCCTGAGCCGGGCCACCATGCGCAACATCCGTCAAAATCTGTTTTTTGCCTTCATTTACAATTCCGTGGGCGTTCCCGTTGCGGCCGGCGTGCTCTATCCGTTCTTCGGGCTCCTGCTCAGCCCCATCATCGCCAGTGCGGCCATGACCTTCAGTTCAGTCTCCGTTATAGGCAACGCACTGCGCCTGCGCCAGCTTACGCTATGAACGCGCATCCACCGCAGCCGATGATATAATTCGAGCCATGACGTTCATGACCGTAACCTACGAACTGCAAGACCGGCTCAAGACGGAGCAGTACCTGGCTTTGGGACGATTCGCCAACACCTACGGACTCCAAAGATTTCGCGTCGACGAAAAGAGCAATCTGCTGCACTTCGACTACGATGCCTCACGGTTGAAAGAATCCGTGGTCGAGCACGTATTGCGCGAAGCAAGGATCCCCGTGCTTCGCCGCGTCCCGGCCGCATAATGGCCGCTCGGCCGCCAAGCCTGCACGTCCCGCCTCCACCGGGATTCGACCCCCTTCCCTTCAGCAAAGGCGTGCTGGCGGCAACATATGCTGCTTGGCTGGGCATATTGGCGTGGATCCTGCCACGAAGGAAATTCCCTCGGAACTCGATCGCGAAATTCAGCTTTTGATGGAAAGTCTGCGCGATACGCTCGCAAGGGCTGGTTTGACGCTACAGCATCTCGTCTCCGTGCAGGTCTTTTGCCCCGACGTTTCTCTCATCGAGCGCTTCAATGCCGTCTACCGCACCTATTTCGAGGAGCCATTGCCCGCGCGTGCCTTCCTCGGTTCGGGCCCGCTGCTATTCGGTGCGCACTTCGAAATTCAGGGCATCGCAGTGAAATCCTGACAACTGCACTCCGGATCGCACAAGCCGTTTGGGATAAGAACACAGTGACTCGGGGAATTTAGAACGTCGGTGCTTCCTCAACTTCCGATACTTTGAACGAAATCAGAATATGGCGGGTTGTTTTTGTGCTGCGGCGAAAGTCAGAGTCTTGTACAGTCTGCTTATCCAGGGAAGATTCAAATGTGTGTAGCCTTTGAGCACGAGATGTGGTGTGCGAGGCTTCACGAGAAACGCACGAAAGCCTTAGAGGAACTATTCAAGCGGACCATTGCGATCAAATGCTCTTCAACAGTTAAACAAATTGCTACCCAGCCATGGAAAAAACTGCCGGAAAACTTTAATATTTCCGCTCAATTCATACAGGGTTTTCTTAATGAGCTTGGCCTGACGCGCTTAAGCAGATTACTCAATGGTATATAGACCAGCCAATTTGGAGAGTAGTGGGTTCTCCATATCGTAGCGGGTCACCAGGAATAGGTTTTGATTTATGGAATCGCTTGTGCAACGATAGCCGCATCGCCCCCCGCAGCGACTTAGCGATTTGGTGTCTCCGCATATGCTTCCTGACGTTGATCAGGAGTCCTGATGCTAGACGAAGAAGAGGGACAGGTATATCGCAGCCTAGACGAGTACTGGACCATCGTTTGGCGGCGCCGCTGGTACATCGTGCTGCCAGTGTTTGCTTGTTGGGCGATCGCGTGGGCGGGAAGCTGGGTGGTGCCCTCAACCTTTCAATCCGAGGCGCTGATCCTTGTGGAACAGCAAAAGGTTCCCGAGCAGTATGTCGTTCCCAACGTCACCGTGAACCTTCAGGACCGCTTACAGAGCATGACGGAACAGATTCTTAGCCGCACCCGCCTGCAGGCCACGATCAACCGTTTCCATCTTTATGGAACGCGCCGCCGGTGGGATTTCATCCAGGCCGCGGATCCGGTTGACCAAATGCGAAAGGACATCAAGATCGATCTCGTGGAGGCACCCGACAGGCCCGGGCAACTTACGGCGTTCAAAATTCGATATTCGGCGGGCACACCGCAACTTGCACGGCAGGTGAACAGCGAGCTCACCACTCTGTTCATCGATGAGAATCTCGAAGCCCAGCAGCAGCTTTCCGAAAGTACGACAGCCTTTCTCGAAAGCCAGTTAGCGGATGCGAGCGCAAAGCTTCAAGAGCAAGAGGCTAAGGTCCGAGCGTTCAAGGCGAGTCATTTCGGGGATTTGCCCAGCCAGATGGAAACGAATGTCCAAATCCTGGCTGGCTTACAAAATCAGTTGCAAGCTACTCAGCGGGACCTAGATGGAGCAAACCAGCAGAAGCTGTATCTAGAATCTCTGCTGCAAGAATATCAATCGATCGAGGCAAGCCTAGGCAACGGGGGCGCGACGGCGACAACCCCGGACACCTTCAACAAGGATCTTTCAGATCTGCGCCGGCAGCTTGAAGAAGCTCGGTTGCGATATACCGAGGACTATCCCGACGTCGTTCAGTTGAAGGACAAAATCTCCAAGATGGAGAAACTGAAGAAGGACGTGGATTCCGAAATAGCGGCCAACCCGAAGCCAACGACGCCGACAAGTGGCGCTGACCCTGGCTCTGCGGCGGAGGTGGAGCATGGGGCACCGTCTTCCATGATGCAAGTTCAAAGCCAGCTTAAGGCCAATCGTTTGGAGATTCAGAATTATCAGCAGCAAGTGAAGAAAATTGAGACCCAAATCACTGACTATCAGGCCCGTCTGAATTTGACGCCCGCGACGGAACAGGAGCTGGCGGATATCTCTCGAGGGTATGAAGAGTCGAAGGCAAATTACGATTCCCTTCTCCAGAAGCAAAACCAGTCACAGCTCGCCACGAGCCTTGAAGAGCGCCAACAGGGTGAGCAATTTCGTATCCTGGATCCGCCGAGTCTTCCGACGAGACCGTCGTCTCCCAATCATTTGCTCATCAGCCTCGCAGGGTTGCTGGTGGGTTTCACGGCGGGAGCCGTTTTAACGGCCTTCCTGGAAATCACCAATGTTCGGGTTCGGCAAGAAAAAGATCTCGAAGAGGCAGTCTCACTTAGAGTATTGATCGGGATTCCTCATCTAGATGCTCCTGGAGAGGGCCGTACTCGCTCTCTATTTCGGCGACTAGAACTTGGTGCGTTGGTGATCATGGTGATTTTGGTAGTGGTTGGAAATCTTTACGCGTTCTACAAAAGTTAGGGACGATGTACAAAACATTTTACGGGTTGGCGTGCAATCCGTTCGAGGTCAGCCCGGATCCGTATTTCTTTTGCCCGACGCCACGTCACACAGAGGCACTAGCCAATCTGGCTTATGGCGTGCTTCGCCGTAAGGGATTTGTCGTGCTCACGGGCGAAGTGGGTACCGGGAAAACTTTGCTCTTGCGATGCCTGTTCGATGCACTGACCAGAAACAAGGTGGCATTCGCATATATGTACAATCCGATGATTTCCGTACAAGAATTCTTCGCCCATGTCATTAACGAGTTTGGCCTCCTTCCCTCCCAAGCTCGAACCAAGAGCGATGCCCTCGCACGCCTCAACAATTACTTAATGGAGCGTTCGCGTCACGATCTCACTACTGCACTGATCGTTGATGAAGCCCAATTGCTTAGCTGGGAACTACTGGAAGAAATCCGCCTACTTACGAATCTGGAGACTACCAAACACAAACTCCTTCAAATTGTCCTCGTGGGGCAGCCGGAGCTCGAGCAAAAGCTCGATTCACCACAACTTCGACAACTGAAGCAACGGATTGGCTTGCGCTGCAACCTGAAGCCCCTGGATATGGAAGAGCTGAAAGATTACATTCATCGAAGACTACAACTCGCTGGGGCTAACTCGCATGCAGCCACTATTTTCCCAGATGAAACGATTGCTTTCATTCAAAAGGTTTCGGGAGGTATCCCGCGCTTAGTCAACACAGTTTGTGAGAATTCCTTGCTGCTGGGCCTCAACCATAATCAGCACCAGATTACGCCCGATATCGTCCAGGAAGTGGCTGAGGATCTTTGTTTGAATAGGGTGGCAGAAGATTTATCCGGATCGTTTGACGAAAGTAAATCGCAATCGGGAGTGAAATCTGAGTGAGCCGACTCTACGACACGTTACGAAAAATGGATAGGGAGAAACGGCTGCCAGGTACCGTGGCGCCCGAGCCGGACCAACCCTTCGAAGTGCTCAATAACATTGAGCCAGGGCCCGTCGAGACGAAATACGGCCCTGCCGTAAGAATCAAACCTGGCAGGACGTCGCGTTTGGTAGCCCTTACAGACCCTAAGAGTTTAGGTGCCGAGAAATTTCGCGCCTTAGCGGCTCGACTGGAGAATCTTCGGCAGAAGTCCGAGCTAAAAACCCTACAAATCACGAGCGCGGTGGTCAACGAAGGCAAGAGCTTAGTCGCCGCAAATCTTGCGGTCACAATTGTGAAGCACTTCGGTTACAAGACGCTTTTGGTTGAAGGGGACATGCACAGGCCAACCCTCTCGACATTGCTTGGATTGACCGGCCTTGAAGGGATCAATCAATGGTGGTGCAGGCGAGAGGAAGACCAAGAGATTGCTCACTACATACACAGATTGGGCGATATGTCACTGTGGTTTCTGAGTGCAGGCTCCGCGTGCGACCAGCCATCCGAACTTTTGCAATCGGCCCGATTTGCGGAAACGTTCATGCTTTTAGTCGGTGGTTTTGACTGGGTCATAATCGATTCAACCCCTATGTCCCCAGTCGTCGACGCGAATCTGTGGTCAAGACTGGTGGACGGCACGCTGCTCGTAGTCCGTGAAGGCGTTGCGCCGATCAAAGCTCTGAAAATGGGCGTGAAAGATTTGGATAATCCGAAGTGGCTCGGGATCGTGCTGAACGAGGCTTCGGAATTTGATCGCGTGAATTATACAGACCAATATTACGGCGTCCAGAAGAAGGCAGAAAACCGGCCGTAAAGACAGATGAGATCAAAGGCCGCCCCGTGATCCGTGTCCTAAATGCCTACTTTCCAAGGCGCACCCTCCTCTTGGGAATTTCGGAAGCATGCCTGATCGCGCTTTCTTTCGTTGCGGCGGCCGTTCTCCGTCTGGGGACAAACGATGCCACCCTGATGCTCCACGACAAGCAGGGCTTTTTGAGGATTCTCGTGCTCTCGGGAATCTTCCTCATTTGTATGTATTACTTCGATCTCTACGATTCCTCCATCCTAAGCAATCAACGCGAAGTGCTCAGTCGTCTGATCCAGGCGCTGGGCACGTTGTGCATTCTCGTAGCCATAGTCTACTATCTTGACCCCCACTTGGAATTGGGCCGCGGCATCACCCTGATAGGCGTACTCATAGTTGCGATTATCTTGGCGCTGTGGCGAGGCTTATTTTCTGCGTTAAATCAACGGCCTCGGTTCGCCGAACGAACCATGATCTTCGGCGACGGGCCGTCCGCCTCAAGACTTTTCCGAGAACTGGATTCCCGCCCAGAGTTGGGTCTCAGCGTCATTGGTCGCATTTTGGTTGGCGGCAATGGAAGCTACGAACTCAACTGGGAAACTGGCAGCCCTCACGGAGCATTTGATAGCACAATTTCCCACGAGGAACTTCCAACCTCTCTTGGTCGGCAAGGAGTCAATCGCGTCATAGTGGCCCTAGATGACCGTCGCGGAAGACTCCCGGTGGAACTGTTACTCTCCATGAAAAGTCGTGGTGTGCGCATCGAGGACGGCACGGAGGTCTATGAGCAGGTTACGGGGAAGATCCCGATAGAATCGCTGCGCTTGGGTACGCTTCTTTTTTCATCTGGTTTTCGTCTCTCCCGCTTTCTAGTGATCTACAAGCGCACCGCTTCCATCGTGGTGTCGATAGTTGGTTTGGTGCTCTGTCTGCTCTTCGTTCCTTTTGTGGTCCTCGCCATCAAACTGTCATCGCCTGGATCTCTTCTCTACCGACAAAAGCGTGTTGGAAAAGACGATGTCATTTTTTGGTGTTATAAGTTTCGGACCATGCGCGCCGACGCAGAGGCTGACACAGGTGCTACTTGGGCCACTGATGAGGATCCTCGGATTACTCGCGTGGGGCGTTTTCTGCGGACCACGCGACTTGACGAAATTCCTCAACTGTGGAATGTGCTGAAAGGCGACATGAGTCTTGTTGGTCCACGTCCTGAGCGTCCCGAGTTTATCGAATGGCTCAAGCAAGAGATTCCGTTCTACAACCTCAGGCATACTGTCCGGCCTGGAATCACTGGCTGGGCACAAATCCGATACAAGTATGGAAGCTCTGTAGAAGATGCCAAGGAAAAGCTTCGCTATGATCTCTTTTATATCAAGAACATGTCGCCGGGACTCGACGCGTTAGTCTTTTTCGATACTGTAAAAACCATTTTGCTGGGACGAGGAGCGCGGTGAAGCTGCTCTTTTGGTTCTCGATATTTCTGATCTTCTATGCTTATTTGCTTTATCCGATCTGGCTGTTTTTGCGGGCTCGGCTGTATCCGCAGCCAGTGCGTCGGAAGCCGATCTTCCCTAAAATATCGATCGTCATGGCTGTGCGAAACGAAGAGAAGCATCTCGGAAGCAAGTTACATAACCTGCAGCAGTTGGATTATCCAGGAGAGTTGGTGGAAACGCTCGTTGTTTCCGACGGCTCGACGGACCAAACCAACGAGATTCTGAGCAATTTTTCAGATACCCGAGTACGCTCGATTCTTTTACCAGCGAATGTTGGAAAAGCTGATGCACTCAATCGCGCCGTCGAGGATGCAAACGGGGACATTGTTGTATTTATGGATGCTCGGCAGCGCGTCGCCACCGATTCTCTCGAAATGCTAGTTGAAAGTTTTGCTGATCCGGCTGTGGGATGCGTGAGCGGAGCCTTGATCTTGGGGGACGGAGAAGAAACTTCCCCACGGGGAGTGGGATCGTATTGGAGAATGGAAAAGGCAATTCGGTCTTGGGAAAGCACCGGCGGCTCAACCGTGGGTGCCACCGGCGCGTTGTATGCAGTTAGGCGAACCCTCGTCCCGCATCTTCCCACCGGCATCATTTTGGATGATGTTTTTATTCCCATGGAGGTGGCTCGGCGCGGTGCACGAGTGATTTTCGAGCCGCGAGCTCTAGTGTGGGATAGCCTGGCATCAACGCCGAAGCAAGAATTTCGGCGTAAGGTGCGGACCCTCTTTGGAAATTACCAACTTCTCCGCATGACTCCATGGTTGCTTACCGCTAGAAACCCGATCCGGTTCGAATTGGTAAGTCATAAAGTGTGCCGGTTGGCTGTCCCGTTTGCCCTCATCGGGGTCATCCTGGCGTCTGTCTTTCTTCCAGGATTCATTTATCGGCTTCCGCTCGCGGCTGCTATCGGCGTAGGCACACTAGGGGCCCTGGCATTCGTGCGAGTGCCTGTGCGCCTCGCCTCCCGTCTAGCTGATCTCGCGTTGGCATTTGTTCTTCTAAATACCGCCGCGATCGTTGCATTTTTTTATTTTTCAGTGGGGAAGAAGCGAGTGTGGATCAACTGACACCAGGCAGAAGTTTATATCGCATGACTCATCCTTCATTGCCAGTCGAACGAGGCGTTGAGATTGGGGAGCAGGTTTCGAATTCAGCCGTCAAACACGAGAAGCGGCGCGAGCCTCTCGGATTCGCGTTTTTCGGGTTATTTCTCTTCATGGTTGTGTACTTTGCCCGCCCAGAAGATTGGATACCCGGATTGGCGGCCATTCCTCTGGCGAAAATAACTGGTATCCTAATCTTTTTGGCCCTGACTTTTTCGTTCTGCAGTATCCGCTGGCGCATGTCCCTGGAAGTTATTTTTCTCGGTCTACTCCTAGTTCAACTTTGGCTCACTGTTCCTTTCTCTTCTGTTTGGAGAGGCGGCGCATTCAACGTTATGCTTGACTTCTCCAAAGTGTTGCCATTGGTCATCGTCATCTACGGAGCTGTCCGCTCGCTGAAACGGCTTCGCTGGATCTTGTTCGTCCAATCTGCTTCCGTGTCCGCAATCACAATCATCAGTATTGTCAAGGCCCACACACCGGGTGGACGTCTGCAGGGTGTTCTGTTCGGGATGTACGGGAATTCGAACGATCTTGCACTCATCATTGACATAAGCCTCCCTCTTTGTTTAGCAATGGCACTTACCAGCAGAAGCTACTGGATGAAGCTCACATGGACCGCTGCTATGCTTGCGATGATTTATGCAGTTTTTTTAACAGCGTCTCGTGGGGGAGCCATCGCACTTCTTGTCGCCGCGCTACTGTGCATTTGGCAGCTCGGTCTCAAGAGTCGTCGCTTCTATTTACTATTGCTCGTACCCTTCGCGATGATAGTCATCTGGCTATATGGCGGGAACTCCCTGCGAGAGCGATTTGACCAAACAAATTTATCTCCTGCAACAAATAACCAAAGCACTGAGGCTTCTAAGTCAGCGCAGCAGCGCGAAGAACTCTTGTTTCAAAGCTTAAAAGTAACCGCCCAACATCCGCTGCTCGGCATTGGGCCAGGAAACTTTGCGATTGAATCTGGGGTGTGGCTTGTCACCCACAACTCTTATACGCAGATCAGCGCAGAAGGTGGTATTCCGGCATTTCTCTTGTACATGCTTATCTTCTGGCGTGGATTTGTCAATCTCAAAGACATCAGAAAGTGCTCAAAAGAAAGAAAGGGAATTCGACTATTCTCAATGGCGCTTGAGGCTAGTCTCGCTGCCTATCTCGTAGGCTCCTTCTTCGCAAGTGACGCGTACCAACTGTTTCCATACTGTTTAGTTGCCTACACCAGTTCGTTGCTCGTAATTGCGCAGAGAGATGGAACAATTTCGAATGGGGCGTCAAAATCACACCTGTTACCTGCCCAGATTGAGGTGACAGATTGGCAGTGAAAGCCAGGGCCGTTATCACTCATGGTCGCTGCCTTTGTTCTTATGAGCGCGTCCCGTTTTCTCAAAGAGGACACTGATCACTGGCAGCCCAAATCGGAGACCGACAAGGCGACACGCTGTGGGGAAGTTGATTGTAGGCTCAATCAGATGGGTATTGGAAGTGTCTCTCCAGAATGGGAATTGAAACCAGCTGTGTGGGGTGGGTAGCCGATGCGCGGTTCCCCTCACTGACTACAAATGCTGTGTCGAGGACCCTGGTTGTTAACCAGGTTTTGAATTTCCGGCAGGGTCCATTCAGGGTGTCGCTCGTGGCTTGCTCTTGAGGTAGAGTCAGGTTTCTCCGCTAAGCGACTGCTCCGTTTGCGACACCAGGGAAAATGGTCGAACTACCCAGAATCACCTGGGTATTCTTGAGAACTTTGCGGGATCGGGATGAATTCTTCAGGGAGAAAGAATACTGTGCCGGAGATGCCTCGCACAGACAAGGTTCTCAACAGCATGCGCTGGCTTCCCGCCTACCTCTGGCAAAGAATGACCCGGACGCAGTCCCGGATCGGGCAGAACCATCTGATTCTTGCACTGGCTGACCATTTTGAGCCTTCCTTCCTGCCCGAGACGCCGGGTAGGTGGGCGCCCCGAGAGGTGCAACATCGACGACTCGAGAAATGGTGCCGCACCTATCCGAAGATTTTTGACGCATGGCGGGATTCGGCTGGATTTCCGTTCGTCCACACCTATTTCTATCCAGCAGAACAATATGACCGCTCCTTACTGGAGCGCCTTGCAGAGCATTGCCATGCTGGATGGGGGGAGATCGAAATTCAACTCCACCATGGAGTGAAAGTCCCGGACACTGCTGAAAATATGCGCCGGCAGCTCGTTGAATTTCGTGATTCACTAGCGAGCCTTGGCTGCCTCTCGCGGGCGCAGGGGAATCCAGAGGTCAGGTATGGCTTTGTGCACGGGAACTGGGCGCTGGCAAACTCTTGTCGGGGTCACTTTTGCGGTGTAGATGAAGAAATGCAAATACTCGCCGAAACGGGGTGCTATGCCGATTTTACGCTTCCTTCCGCACCGAATTCGGCGCAGGTTGCCAAAATCAACGCACTATATGAATGTGCCCTGCCGCTCAATTCCAGCGTGCCGCACCGCCGCGGACACAATCTGAGGATAAACGCACAGCCAAACACCTTCCCGCTGATCTTTCAGGGACCATTGATGTTCGATTTCGGACGGCGTGCTTTGGGTGCCTTGTCTCCGCGGATTGAAAATGGCGCGCTGACTGGCGCGAATCCTCCCTCCTTGCATCGCCTGCAACTTTGGATCGAGGCCACCATCACCGTCCAAGGCCGGCCGAATTGGCTTTTCGTCAAATTGCACTGCCATGGCATGGACCCGCGCGACGAATCCGCCATGGTGGGTTCAGCTATCCAGAGATTTCTGGGAGAGCTCATCGGATGGGCGAGGGAGAACTGCGTGATGCTGCATTTCCTGACGGCACGGGAAATGGTGAACGTCGCCCTAGCTGCATGTGACAGTCGCGAAGGCAACCCGTCCGACTATCGAGATTATCGCCTCCGGCTAAATTTTAGGCCGCTTTAACCGGAGAGTGATTAGTGACCACGCGCGGAGTAGATCAATCTGACCATGAATGACGGAACCGAAGGCATCGTCGGTCTGACCTTCACCCCTCAATCCGCGCAGAGGTGTATATGATTTCCCGCCACGGCGGGCAAGTCGCATTTGCGGAGAGGGGGGAAGATGTCCAAGCGAAAATACTCGGAAGTAGAGATGATCGGGGCGCTCAAGCAAATGGAGGCGCGACGCACGGCGGCGGACATGGGCCGCGAGTTGGGCGTGTCCAAGCACACCATCTACGCCTGGAAAGCGAAGTACGGCGGGATGAGTGTGGGCGAAGCGCAGCGGCTGCGGCAACTCGAAGACGAAAACCAGCGGCTGAAGAAGCTGATCGCCGATCTCAGCCTGGACAAGGACATGCTGAAAGCGGTGATTGAAAAAAACGGCTGGAGCTCGTAGACCGACGAGGGGAAGCGCGCTGGCTGTGGTCGCATTATCTGGTGAGCCAGCGACGGGTCTGCGGGCTGATGGTGCTGGCGGAGTCCAGCTTTCGCTACGTGAGCCGACGCAACGATGAGCCGCTGCGCGTGCGTCTGCGGGAAGCGGCGCGGGAAAATCCGTGCTTGGGCTACCGGCGATTGCAGATTGTGCTGGACCAGACGGGAGAGCATGTGAATCACAAGCGCATCTATCGCGTGTACCGCGAAGCGGGGCTGATGATTCGGCGCAAGGTGCGGAAACGCCTATTGCGTGCGGGCGTGGCGCGACCCGTGCTGGAGAGGCCGAACCAGGAGTGGGCCTTGGATTTCGTGCGGGACGCCGCCGAGAGCGGGCGGAAGTTCCGGCCGCTGAGCATAATCGATCCTTTCACGCGGGAATGCCTGGCGCTGGAAGTGGACACCAGCATGGGCAGTCGGCGCGTGACGCGGATGCTGGAAGGGATCATCGCCGAGCGCGGCGCGCCGCAGGCCATTCGCTCGGACAATGGGCCCGAGTTTACCTCGCGGCATTTCCTGGCGTGGTGCACGGAGCGGAAGATCGAAGTGGTGCATATCGAGCCGGGCAAACCGGTGCAGAATGCGCATGTCGAGAGTTTTCACGGGAAGTTGCGGGACGAATGTTTGAACGCGAGTTGGTTTGCGAATCTGTTTGAGGCGCGTCGGAAAATCGCGGCGTGGCAAAAGGAGTACCACGAACAGCGGCCGCACAGCAGTTTGGGCTATGTGGCTCCGGCGGCGTTCGTCCGCCGAATGGCGGCTCTGCGGTCGCCTACGGCTCCCTGCGCGCCGCCATTCGGAACCAACCCAGAACCAGAAGCTATAAGCTCAGGAGGTTCAAACGTCGTATGATCCACTGCGCAAAGTTTGGGGGCAGATCAGGTCCTGCACAAACGGCCTGTCCCGCTCTGGCCACTGCAGCTGCAAAACGCGGGATGCACTGAGACTGTTCGGTATTTATGGCACCCTTGGTACACGGTCCACGCCAATGGACGACGAGGCGAAAGCAGTGGTTACTACCGAAGCGGGAAACAGAAGCTAGGTCATGCGACTGACGACTGAAATGGAAAATGGTGGGAGTTCAGAAGGCAAGAGTGTCGGAGGGACAGGACGGAAACTCGCATATGGTTCAGCACTGCGGGTTGCAAGTCTGGGTGCCACCGGCTTGGTATCGGTCCTCATTATGCCTTTCGTTGTGCGTTCTCTGGGAGACCGGCTGTATGGGATTTGGACACTCGTCGCAACCTTCGTTGGTTACTACGGACTCTTGGATCTGGGACTATCGGGTGCTGTTAGCCGTTTCATTGCAGGCGCACTGGGATCGGAGGATGAGGAACAGTGTAATCGTGTTTTCAACACGGCTCTGATGGTCTTCTCTGCAATTGCCGTCGTCTTGGTGGTGTTTGGCAGCGCAGTAGCGGCACTTGCCCCATTGTTTTGCAGAAGTCCAGACGATGCAGCTCTTTTCTGGAGAGTCATTCTTATACTCACCTTCAGCCTTGCCCTCGGATTCCCTCTCAAGGTGTTTATCGGAGCGCTTGAGGCACATTTACGTTTCGACAGCACTGCGGCCCTTGAACTTCTCTCGTTGAGCATCCGCACCGCCCTGGTGATTGCAACTCTTCTTTGCGGCTATAAAGTAGTAGGCCTCGCCTGGGCTACATTTTTCGCTGGTATTCCCTCTGCTGTCCTATATGTGTATTTGTCACACCGAAACCTACCCTTTTTGCGTATCGACAGAAAATACTGGAGTCGCGCCACTGCGAAATCCTTGTTTTCGTACAGTGCTTTCAGTGCAATCCTGCAACTGGCAAATATCATTCGGTTTGATGTTGACGCCCTTGTAATTGCTGCATATGTGAGCTTGGCGGCTGTGACGCATTTCAGGATCGCAAGCGCCTTAGTACAGAATTTTCTAGGACTCATAACGGCGATCGTTGGAGTTTTTTCTTTCGTGTTCAGTCGGCAAGACGGCGCAAGGGACTTTGAGGCAATCAAGAAGACGTTTTTCTTCGCTACCAAGATTTCGGCTTGTGTCTCGAGCTTCGTCGGCTTTGGATTGATTGCCTGGGGCAAGCCATTTATCGCACGTTGGATGGGACCGCAGTACTTGGATGCCTATCCCTGTCTCGTGATTCTCGTCTTGGGCTATATCTTTGCCCTCTGGCAGACACCGTCCGTGAGTCTTTTCTATGGGATCTCCAGACACAAAGTATTCGCCATATTCACCTGTGCCGAAGCTCTAGCCAATCTGCTGCTGAGTCTGTTGTTGGTTCGGAGCTATGGGATATTCGGAGTGGCATTCGGAACATTCCTGCCGATGGTGCTGGTGAAACTTCTCATCCAGCCGTTATACGCGTGCCACGTCCTTTCCGTTTGCTATACAGACTACCTCTGCCGCATGGGGAAAACGTTGGCCCTCATCGCCGGGTCCTTGGTTGTTCCATTCTTGCTGTCTGCCCATTTCGCGTCGCCAGACTACAAGAGCCTGTTCGCTTTGGGGATTGCCTCAATGCTTTGCTATTCTCTGCCTTTGATGATCTATGAGTTCACACCTGCGGAAAGGACGATGCTGCAGCAGGCCATTTTCCCGCGTTGAGCGTGAATTGAAGCATCGCTATCTCTACCTAAGGACGACAACTGAGCCGAACAACTTCTAGTGGCCTGTACCAACTGATTGTGTATCGACATGGTGAGAGGCATGAGCATATCGTCAACCTGGTCGCGCCTATAATGGATTCGTTTACAGTCTATGTGTAGTTGTTACAGGCCATTAGTTCCGAGTATCATAGGCGAAAGATTGCATTTCGATGCGGACCATTTGACCATGTCCTTTGCCCAGCACCCCCTTCGTCGTGTAAATCTAGGCCTCAAACGCGCAGAGGTAAGACGCACCGTTCGCCTAGACCTTACCTGTGGGTATAATACTTGCCGAGAATGAGGTGCATCATAAGGCTAGAGAGCAACGCTGCAGGGAAAGGGAGGGTTTGAATCTCCGTGCGATCTCGATGGAACGACGTTTGAGGACATACTTAAATGTGAAAAAGCGCTCTGCCGTGGAATTACTGCGCAGAGTGATATTTCAGTCGGGTGTCCTCGCCCGTATCGCGCGGCGACAAAGATGCAGCGTAATATTGGTCTTTCACGAAATCCCAAAGGAAAGTGCGGAGGAATTCCACACTTTACTTCAATATTTGTCAAAGCATTTCGCTGTCCTGCCATTGGAAACACTTCTCGCCCGGGCAACGCGGAGCGATGCCGAAAGGTCCACCGCCCTTGCACTAAGTTTCGATGATGGCTTGCGGAACCACAGGTCCGTTGTTTATCCGGTGTTGACCGATCTAAATCTTCCTGCCACCTTCTATGTTTGTCCGGGTCTAATTGGCCGTACAAAAACCACGTGGACGTGGGAAATGTGGTGCCGCATCCCATGGTTGTCCGACGCACACCGAAGCGCAATTTGCGCACCGGACTGGATTGCAACTCCCTCACGAGTGGAAATTCTTCTTCAATGGATGAAAACGCTTACATTGGAGAGGCGCAGATTTATAGAACAGGAAATAAGGCTTCGAACTCCAGAATTTAACTTCACGGATGCCCAGCTCAGTCTATTCGAGCTGATGAGCTGGGAGGAACTCGCAGAACTAGATGCTGGACTCATCAACATCGGCTCCCATACTATGACGCATTGTGATTTACCACCGCTCAACCCCGAAGAGTTGGCGGTAGAAATTGAGGGCTCTCGCGTTGAATTGGAATCTCGCTTGCAAAGGCCTGTGCGTGATTTCTGCTATCCGGACGGACTCTATAACGAAGCCGTGGTTCGGGCTGTCGCAAAAGTATATCAATCCGGTGTGACGGCCATCTGTGGAAGTATAAGACCTGGCGACCGTCCGTACACTCTCAAACGTGTTGGAGCGGACCCGGACCCTCAATTGGTGAGTTGGCTCCTGGCGACTCATACGAGTCCGTCCCACCGATGTTGATTCCCTAAGATGTCCGAATGAAATCGCTAGCTTCGTTTTGAATCGGCTTCAGTACGCCGCAACTTCCGGCCAATTCTTTCGCATAAACCTTGGAAGTAGTTTTTCAGTCCGTAAACACCAGGACGCCAGTCCTGTGTCGCGAAATCGTCATACCGCACGTTTCGGCCCCAGAACTTGAGGAAGTTCACCAAAGTTGGGAGCCGGCGAGGGTAGGGCAGCCGCCATCCAGGAGATGGACCGCGTAGCACGCTCTCTAAGTGCGTTAGATCCCCGGCCAAATAGCGGCACGCTATTCCATGATGATAGGATTTGACTTCCTCGACGGTGTGACCGACAACCCCTCGATACCACATCAAAGGGAAATCTACGCCTGCTTCTACGGCAAGTTGCATCGAACCCCAAGGCCTGGGGTTAACCTCCATAAAATATGGCGTTCCTTCCGAGTCGACGCGGTACTCAACCATTGCAAGACCTTCCCATCCCAACGCACGAAGCAAGCGCTCGCTCGCGTCCATCAGGCTGGGATCACCTAGAGTGCTCACGCGCAAACTACTCCCGGACCCGGTCGGATTCGTATCTCGAATGCGCTGGTGTTGAAATCGGGCAAGAACGTTCCCTTTGTTAATCAAGAAAAAGCAGCCCACCCCGGTTCCAGGCACGTAGTTCTGAAGCATAGGCCAGGGAGTCTGCTCGCAGAGATGGCAATAAATTCTACGGAGCATGTCCGCATTAAAGGCATATTGTACGGAAACCGCAAACCGTCGACCATCCTTGCATGCAATGCTTGAGTGGGGCTTTATGACTAGCGGCCAATGACGGTTCTCTCGAGCGACTTTTTCGACATCCTCCCAACCATCAACAAAAGTCGTGGGAGGAATGACTAAATTTAGGTCCCGTGCCAAGCGCATTACGGCGCTTTTGTCGAACGCGATTCTGAGCCTTGTCGGGTCCGGGAGCGGTACACGGACATGGGGCTCCAGACATTGGCGCCATTCACTGATTAGCGGTATGGTGCATTCGGTCGTCCCAACGAGCAACTCATATTCGCTGCATGACACTGTGCGTATGAGCCACTTACGAAAGTCCTCCACATTATCAAGAGGAGAGGGATAGACCTTGAAATCAGCACAATAGCGTGATCGCCGCGCGGGGGCATCCCGTGAAGAAGCAGCAATTGTCGTCAGAATCCCCGCGCGACCGAGCGACCGAGCGAACGCGAGAGTTGCCAATGAACTTCCGTCTAGAACTAAAACCGACAGTTGTCCTCCTGTTTTCCTATGCTCTAGTGAGCCTGTGGAAGTAATCAATCGATTGGCCAATAGCTTCTGTTCCGAGGTCGGATCTCAGTCGAGTTCGCCCACACTTTAGCAATAGCGAACTCTGTCGAATCCAATACAACATCAGGAAATACGGAATCACCGATTCATCTACGCCGATTCTTCGTGCATAGTTCCTAATTAGATCAGACTGCACCAATTTTCCGCCAAGTGCTTTGTGAAGCGTCATCACGCGATGATTCAAATATACTTGATCAATATCTTCGTCTTTTTTAATTATACAATTAAACATATCAATGAATGGCAGTGACTTCGATTCATACGATTCCCAATGCAGCACACCTGCGACTTGCATCCCTGGCGTAACGAACAAAATATTGTCTTGCCAGAAATCACCGTGAATTGCGCATAGAAAACCGTCACTCTGGGGGGCTACTCTGCCAAGATAATCAGCTATATCGTTAATCTTATGCTTAACGTCATCCTCAGGAATGCCCCATCGTCGATGATAATTAGCCAGCCGCAGTCCGTATTTCCTAGCACTACGTCTCAGTATCTCAGCCCAACTCCCACCTACCTGCATTGAGCTCTTGCATAGCATCGAGAGATACTCAACGAGCCCCGAAAAAAAAACGCTGGGGCTCGTGTTCGCGACTAATTTCGTCATAACCTGACCTGGGATAAGAGTCTCGACACAATAGGCTTGGTCAAGGTACCTGTCACTAGCGACTGGACGTGGCATCAGGTAGATGTTCAAGTGCGAACCAACTGATCTGGAGA
>Ga0307374_10007146_pt1 | contig 17152 bp, 15 predicted proteins | sample OX3MG_FD_202532 | JGI IMG/M metagenome (GOLD analysis project Ga0307374, IMG submission 202532) | Soil microbial communities from Risofladan, Vaasa, Finland - OX-3 | ecosystem: Environmental > Terrestrial > Soil > Coastal area > Acid sulfate soil | place: Finland: Risofladan, Vaasa | collected... | reverse complement strand
GCCGGCGCTATCTGGAGAAGGCGCCGCGCGACTTCGTGACTTTCGAATACGTCATGCTCGAGGGCGTCAACGACGGCGACCAGTGCGCGCGCGAGCTCGTCGCGATCGCCGGGCAGGTGCCCTGCAAGTTCAACCTGATTCCGTTCAATCCGTTCCCCCAGGCGGGCTTCCGGCGCTCGGATCCGGCGCGCATTCGGCGCTTCGCGGAGATCCTGCAGCGCTCGGGCGCCACCGTCACCACCCGCAAGACCCGCGGCGACGCGATCGACGCAGCCTGCGGTCAGCTCGCCGGCGACGTCGCCGACCGCACCCGGCGCAGCCGGGGCGCGCACCCGGCACGCAAGGTCCACCCGATCACGGAGCTCCCTGCATGAAACGCTCGCTCGCATTCGTACTGCTCGCGCTGGTGGCCGGCTGCGCCACGCAATCGCCTTCCGAGAACGTGCCGTTGCCCGACACCGGGACGATCGTGGGCGAGCCGAGCAGCCCCCAGAACAGGGCCAAGCTGCACACCGAGCTGGCGTCGATGTATTTCCAGCGCGGCTCGATCGCCGTGGCCCTGCAGGAGCTGCGCACGGCGGTGAGCGTCGATCCGACCTATGCACCGGCGCACAGCATGCTGGGACTGGTGTACATGACGCTGCGCGAGAACCGGCTGGCCGAGGAAAGCTTTCAGCGCGCGCTGAAATACGCCCCGAATGACCCGGACATCAATCACAACTACGGCACGTTCCTGTGTCAGACCGGGCACGCGCCGGAGTCGATCGCGTATTTCATGCGCGCGATTCGCGATCCCCTCTACAGGACGCCCGGCAAGTCGTACGCGTCCGCCGGCGTCTGCGAGATGCGAAGCGGCAAAACCAAGGAGGCCGAACTGGACTTCGAGCGCGCCTTGACTCTGCAGCCGAACGAGCCGGTCGCGCTGCTGGAGTTCGGCGAGCTGCGCTACAAGCAGGGCAACTATCTCGAGGCGCGCAAGCTGGTGCGCCGTTTCAACGAGATTGTCGGGCCAACGGCCGGCTCGCTGTGGCTGGCACTGAGAGTGGAGCGCAAGCTCGGCCAGGCGGACGCGGAAGCGAACGACGCCGACGAGCTGCGGCGCCGGTTCCCGGGCTCGCCCGAATACCAGCGGCTGCAGCGCGGCGACTATGAGTGAGGCGCTCTTGGGCCAGGTGCCCGAGGCGAAGGCCGAGGTCGCGCCCGTGTCCTCGTCGGAAGAGAGCGTCGGCGGGACATTGGCGCAGGCCCGCAGGTCGCTCGGGCTCTCGCTCGAGGACGTCGCGCACCAGCTCAAGTTCGGCGTCCGCCAGATCGAGGCGCTCGAGCAGGGGAGTTTCGACCGCCTGCACGGGGCCACCTTTGCGCGCGGAATGGTGCGCAGCTACGCGCGCCTGCTCAAGCTCGACCCTGATCCGCTGCTCGAGCGCATTGCCGGGCGCGTGGCGCCACCCGTACCGATCACCGCGTCGATTTCCTTTCGGCGTCCGATCCCGTTCTCCGACACCGCGCGGCGCACGAACTTCGCTTACGTCGTACTCACGCTGGTGATCCTGGCGGTCGGCGTAGCGGTCGCGCTCGAGTGGCATCAGCAGCGCAGCGCACGCCCCGCCCGGTTGGCGTTCGTTCCGGCGGCGCAGGGCCCGCTCAGGGCGTCGCCCTCGATGGCGAGCGCGGCGGCGCCGAGCACGGTGGCGCCCGCGACCGCGACTGCGCCCGCGGCGAGCAGCCCCACACCGCCCGCGGCCAGCGTGTCCGGCCCGGGCCTCATCGCCGCGTCCGGCCCGAGCCCCGCCTCCGCGACCGGCCCCACCCCCGCTGCCGCGTCGGCCGCGGAGCCGGCCGTGGCCGCGCCAACGCCCGCGGCGCCGGTGACCGACGGCAAGCCCGCGGCGCACCCGGGCATGCGGCGCATCGTGTTCAGCTTCGACCAGGAGGCGTGGGTTCAGGTTAAGGACGCGAGCGGCAAGGCGTTGCTGTCGCAGCTCAACCCGGCGGGCGCGCGCAAGGTCGTCGAAGGCGATGCGCCGTTCTCGCTGGTGATCGGCAACGCGCAGCACGTGCGCGTGACCTATGACGAGAAGCCGATCGACCTGACGCCGTACATCAAGGTCGAAGTGGCGCGTTTGACGCTGAATTGAGCATGCCTGCCGGGATTCGTCGCATTTCCAAGAGCGTCATGGTCGGCGGCATCGCCGTCGGCGGCGGCGCGCCGATCGTCGTGCAGTCGATGACCAATACCGACACCGCGGACGCCGCGGCGACCGCGCAACAGGTGTTCGACCTGTGGCGCTCGGGTTCGGAACTGGTACGCGTGACGGTCGATACCCCGGAGGCGGCCGCACAGGTCGCGCGCATCCGCGAGCGCCTCGATGCGCTGGGCTGCGACGTGCCGCTGGTGGGTGATTTTCACTTCAACGGTCACAAGCTGCTGCGCCGGTATCCCGAGTGCGCGCAGGCGCTGGCCAAGTATCGGATCAATCCCGGCAACGTCGGCCACGGCAACAAGCGCGACGAGCAGTTCGGGACCATGATCGAGATCGCGGCGCTCTACCGCAAGCCGGTGCGCATCGGGGTGAACTGGGGCAGTCTCGACCCGGAGCTGCTGGCGCGCATGATGGACGAGAATGCCGCGCGCGCCGCGCCAATCGCCGCGGGCGAAGTGATGCGCGAAGCGCTGATCCGGTCAGCGCTCGATTCGGCCGCGCAGGCCGAGCGGTGGGGGCTGCCGGCCGACGCCATCGTCATTTCCTGCAAAGTGAGCGGCGTGCAGGACCTGATTGCGCTGTATCGCGAGCTCGCGCGACGCTGCAGCTACGCGCTGCATCTCGGCCTGACCGAAGCGGGCATGGGCTCCAAGGGCATCGTCGCTTCCGCAGCGGCGCTCGCGGTGCTGCTGCAGGAGGGCATCGGCGACACGATCCGCGTCTCGCTCACGCCCGAGCCGGGCGGCGAGCGCACGCGCGAGGTGATCGTCGCGCAGGAACTGCTGCAGACCATGGGACTGCGCGCGTTCGCGCCGATGGTGACCGCCTGCCCCGGCTGCGGCCGCACCACGAGCACCTACTTCCAGCAGCTCGCCGACACGATCCAGTCGTACTTGCGTGCCCAGATGCCGCTTTGGCGCGAGCGCTACCCCGGCGTCGAAGAGCTGCGCGTTGCGGTCATGGGCTGCGTGGTGAACGGTCCCGGGGAATCCAAGCATGCGGACATCGGCATCAGCCTGCCTGGCACGAACGAGGTGCCGGTCGCGCCGGTGTACGTCGATGGCGCGAAGACGGTGACTCTGAAGGGCGAGCGCATCGCCGAGGAGTTTCAGGCGCTGGTCGAGGACTACGTCAGGCGCAATTTCGGCCCGGGTGCGCGGCGCCGCAGGGCGCTGCCCAAGCCGATACCGATCAAGGCGGCCTGAAGCGCCGATTCCGATGAGCACGACCATCCAAGCCGTTCGCGGCATGAACGACGTATTGCCCGAAGAAGCCCGCGTGTGGCTCGACTTCGAGGCCCGGGTGCAGGCGTGGCTTGAGCGTTACGGCTACCACAACATCCGCATGCCGCTGGTCGAGCCGACGCAGCTGTTTCGTCGCGCGATCGGAGAAGCGACCGACATCGTCGAGAAGGAGATGTATTCCTGGCGCGACGAGCTGAACGGCGAGGACCTGACGCTGCGGCCCGAAGGCACGGCTTCCTGCGTGCGCGCGGCCATCGAGCACAACCTGCTCTACGAGGGGCCGAAGCGCCTTTGGTACGCCGGGCCGATGTACCGCCACGAGCGGCCGCAGAAGGGGCGCTATCGCCAGTTCTACCAGTACGGTGCCGAGGCGCTCGGCTACCCGGGCCCGGACGTGGATGCCGAGCTGATCGTGATGTGTGCGCGGCTGTGGCGCGAGCTCGGGCTCGAGGGCATCCGCCTCGAGTTGAACACCATCGGCTCGCCCGACGAACGCGCGCGCTACCGCACGGATCTGGTCAGGCACCTGGAGACGAACGTCGACCGGCTGGATGCCGACGCGAAGCGGCGCATGTACAGCAATCCGTTGCGCGTGCTCGATTCGAAGAACGCGCTGGTGCAGCAGGCGCTGTCGGGCGCGCCGACGCTGACCGACTACCTGGGCGAGGCGTCGTTGGCCCATTTCGCGGATCTGCGCAGGTTACTTGCGTCCGCCGGGGTCGAGTACGTCATCAATCCGCGCCTGGTGCGCGGGCTGGACTACTACAACCTCACCGTGTTCGAGTGGGTGTCCGATGCGCTCGGCGCTCAGGGAACGGTCTGCGGTGGAGGCCGTTATGACGGGCTGTTCGCGCAAATCGGCGGCAAGCCCACGCCGGCAGCCGGCTTCGCGATGGGCGTGGAGCGCCTGATCGCGCTGCTGCAGCAGGTGCGCGGTGCGCCCCGGCCGGGACCGCATGCCTACGTGGTGTTTCAGGGCAGCGGCACGCTCGAGTACGCTTTCACGCTCGCCGACGAGTTGCGTGCGGCCGGGTTCGCGGTGGTGCAGCACGCCGGGGGCGGCAGCTTCAAATCACAGATGAAAAAGGCCGACGCGAGCGGAGCCAAGCTTGCGCTGATCGTCGGCGAGGACGAGCTTGCCGCAGGCGAGGTGACCGCCAAGCCGCTGCGCACCGCGCAGCCGCAGCAGCGCGTGCCGCGCGGCGTGCTGGCGCGACGGTTGAGCGAATTTCTCCAGGACGGCTAATCATGGCATTCGAAAACCTCGATCTCGAAGAGCAAGAACAGCTTGCCGCGCTGAAGGCGTGGTGGCATGACAACGGCAACCTGGTGGCACTGGTCGTCATGGCAGCCGTGATCGCGTTTGTGGGATGGCGGGGCTGGCAGTGGTATCAGCGCACGCAGGCCGCGCAGGCGAGCGTGCTGTTCGAGGCGCTGCAGCAGGCGGTCCACGCCGACAACGCGAGTGGCGTGCACGATGCGGGCGGCGCCTTGCTCGAGAAGTATCCGCGCACGCTCTACGCGTCGATGGCCGCGCTCACATCCGCGCGCTTCGATTTCGACCACGGAGATCTGAAGAACGCCGAAGCGCAGCTGCAGTGGGTGGTGGAGCGCTCCGGCTCGGAGGAGTACAGGGACCTCGCGCGGCTGCGCCTGGCGGCGGTGCTGCTCGACCGCAAGGCCTACGACGAGGCGCTCAAGGCGCTCGACGCGAAGCATGCGAAGGCTTTCGACGCGCAGTACGCCGCGCTCAAGGGCGACATCATGGTCGCCAAGAAGCAGCCCGTGGAGGCCAAGGCGGCGTACCGGCTCGCACTGCAGGAGGCCGATCCGAAGGACGAAGCCTTCCGTGACAGCGTGCAGATGCGACTCGACGCGCTCGGAGACTGACGATGCGTCGCGTGCTTGGGCTTCTCCTGACAGTGGCGCTGATTCTGGCGGGATGCTCGGACATGCCGAGCCTGAACCCGTTCAGCTGGTTCAGCGGTGGATCGACCGGACCGAAACCAGCCGAGCTGCCGCCGCTCAGCAACCCGCTCCCGGTGAAGGTGCTGTGGTCGTCGCGCATCGGCAACGCCGGGGCGTTCATTTTCAGCCCGGCGGTGGCGCAGGACAGCGTATACGTTGCGTCGCGAGACGGCAGCGTCGCGCGCCTGGATGCCGCGACCGGCGAGCCGCGCTGGCGGGTGACGCTGGATGCGCACCTGTCCGGAGGGGTCGGCAGCGACGGCACGCTCGCCGTCGTGGCGACCGATGAAGGCGTGGTGTTCGCGTTGAACGCGGCCGACGGCAAGGTGCGCTGGCGCGCGCGCGTGTCGAGCGAAGTCCTGGCGGCGCCGCAGGTGAGCGGCGGGCTGGTGCTGGTACGAAGCGACGACAGCCGCATCTTCGCCTTCGGCGAACAGGACGGCAAACGCCGCTGGTACTACCAGCGCACGGCACCGTCCCTGCTGGTACGCTCGCCCGCAGGAATGGCGATCGGCGATGGCACGGTCTACGCCGGCTTCGGCGGGAAGCTGGTGGCTCTGGAGCTCGCCAGCGGCACGGTGCGCTGGGAGGCGACGGTGGCGTTGCCCAAGGGCACCACCGAGCTCGAGCGCGTTACCGACATCGTCGGCAATCCGGCGCTCGGCGGCGGACAGGTATGCGCGGCCGCGTACCAGGGGCGGGTGGCATGCTTCGACGCCGCGAACGGCAACCAGCTGTGGTCGCGCCAGATGTCCACCGTGACCGGCGCGAGCGTCGATTCGCGCGACATCTACGTCAGCGACGACAAGGGTGCGGTGTACGCGTTCGACCGCACCGACGGGCGCAGCATGTGGAAACAGGACAAGCTGGCCTACCGCCAGCTGTCGCTGCCGCTGTCGCTGGGTGCGGAGATTGCGCTCGGCGATCTGCAGGGGTACGTGCATTTCCTGGCGCGCGAATCGGGGGCTTTCGTCGCGCGCATCGCCACCGACGGCAGCGCGATCCGCGCCGCTCCCGTGCGCTTGCCTGGCCGCGGTTTTCTGGTCCAGACCCAGGACGGCGGCCTGTACGCGCTGTCTCCCTAGATCGCCGCTGCATGCTGCCGGTCATCGCTCTGGTCGGGCGCCCGAACGTGGGCAAATCCACGCTGTTCAACCGGCTCACGAGGCGGCGCGATGCCATCGTCGTCGACGTGCCCGGCGTGACGCGCGACCGCCATTATGGTGAGGGGCGGCTCGGGCCCAGCCCCTACCTGGTGATCGACACCGGCGGCCTGGAGCTCGAGGCCAAGGCAGGCATCTTCGCCGAGATGGCGCGCCAGACCGAGCAGGCGATCGCGGAGGCGGACGCGGTCATCCTGGTCACCGATGCGCGCGCCGGTCTCACCAGCGGAGATCGCGCGATCGCGCAACGGCTGCGCCGCCTCAAGTCGCGCATCTGGTTGGCGGTCAACAAGTGCGAGGGGATGGCCTCGGATGCGGCGGTGGCGGAGTTCCACGAGCTCGCCGTGGGCCAACCGGCGCCGATCTCGGCGGCGCACGGCGACGGCGTCGGCGATCTGATCGAGGCAGTCCTGGGTGAGTTTCCCGCGGCGCGCGCCGAGCCCGCGGTCGCGGGCGATCATCCCAGGGTCTGCATCGTCGGCCGACCGAACGTCGGCAAGTCCACCCTGGTGAACGCCTTGGTGGGCGAAGAACGGATGATCGCCTCCGACCAGCCGGGGACCACGCGTGATTCGATCGAGATTCCTTTCGATCGCGCCGGACGGCACTACACGCTGATCGATACCGCGGGACTGCGGCGGCGCGGCAAGCAGGGCGCCGACGTGGAGCGATTCTCGATCGTCAAGACGCTGCAGGCGATCGAAGCGTCGAACGTGGTAGTGATGGTGCTCGACGCGCTGGACGGGATCACGGAGCAGGACGCGCACGTCGCCGGGTACATCCTCGAGCGCGGGCGCGCGCTGACGGTCGCGGTGAACAAGTGGGATGCGGCCGGCGCGGAGGCGCGCGAGCGCATCAAGGGGGAGCTCAAGTGGAAGCTGGGTTTCCTGGGCTTCGCCGACACCCACTTCGTCTCCGCCAAGCAGGGCAAGGGGCTCGGCGCCCTCATGAGATCCGTGGACGCCGCCTACGCCTCGGCGATGGCCAAGCTCTCGACCCCTCGCTTGACGCGCACGCTAATGGCGGCGGTCGAGCGCCAGGCACCGCCGCGCAAGAAGGGCCCGATCCGGCCCAAGCTGCGCTATGCGCACCAGGGCGGCATGAACCCGCCGCTGATCGTGATCCACGGCAGGGCGCTGCAGGGGGTGCCCGACAGCTATCGACGCTACCTTGAAGGCGTGTTCCGGACGGCGTTCGATCTGCGTGGCACTCCGTTGCGGATCGAGTTGCGCACCGGCCGCAATCCCTATGTGAAATAGCGCCAGCCGGCTGCGCGCGCACCGGGGCTGATGTGGGAGTGGCGATGCGCGAGCGTCTCTGGTCGTGCGCTGTTATGTGATAATTGCACGCTTTCGCAGAGCATTTCCGGGCGCGGCGCGCAGCATGGGACAGACACTTTACGACAAGCTTTGGAACAGCCACCTCGTCCACGAGGGGGAAGATGGCACGGCGCTGCTGTACATCGACCGTCATCTCGTGCACGAGGTCACCAGCCCTCAGGCGTTCGAGGGCCTCAGGCTCGCCGGTCGCAAGCCCTGGCGCATCGAGTCCGTGGTCGCGACTGCCGACCACAACACGCCGACCACCCACTGGGAACTGGGCATCGACGGCATCCGCGATCCCATCTCGCGCATCCAGGTCGAGACACTGGATGCCAACATCCGCGCGTTCGGCGCCAAGGCTTATTTCCCGTTCCTCGACAGGCGCCAGGGTATCGTGCACGTCATCGGCCCGGAGCAGGGTGCGACGCTGCCGGGCATGACCGTCGTGTGCGGCGACTCGCATACCAGCACCCACGGCGCGTTCGGCTGCCTCGCGCACGGCATCGGCACCTCGGAAGTGGAGCACGTGCTCGCCACCCAGTGCCTGGTGGCGAATAAGATGAAGAACATGCGCGTCAGCGTCGAGGGGCCGCTGGCACGCGGCGTGACCGCCAAGGACGTGGCGCTGGCGGTCATCGGCCGTATCGGCACCGCGGGCGGGACCGGCCATGCGGTCGAATTCGCGGGCAGTACCATCCGCGCCCTGTCGATGGAGGGGCGCATGACGCTCTGCAACATGGCGATCGAGGCTGGCGCCCGCTGCGGCATGGTCGCGGTGGACGACACCACGATCGCGTATCTCAAGGGGCGGCCGTTTGCGCCGCGCGGGAGCGAATGGGATCAGGCGGTGGCGTACTGGCGCATGCTGAGCAGCGACTCGGATGCCAGGTTCGACCGCGAGACGAGCCTCGACGCGCGCGAGATCCGGCCGCAGGTGACTTGGGGCACCTCGCCGGAAATGGTGGTTTCGGTGGAGGACGAGGTGCCCGACCCGGACCGCGAGAAGGACCCGGTCCGGCGCGAGGGCATGGAGCGCGCGCTCGCCTACATGGGGCTCAAGCCGCGTACGCGTATCACCGACATCCGGCTGGACAAGGTGTTCATCGGATCGTGCACCAATTCGCGCATCGAGGATCTGCGCGCAGCGGCGGCGGTCGTGCGCGGCAAGCGCGTGGCCGCGAACCTGCGCGTGGCGATGGTGGTACCGGGTTCGGGCCTGGTGAAGGCGCAGGCGGAAAAGGAAGGCCTGGACCGGATCTTCAAGGACGCGGGCTTCGAGTGGCGCGAGCCGGGCTGCTCGATGTGCCTGGCAATGAACGCCGACCGGCTGGAGCCGGGCGAGCGCTGTGCGGCGACATCGAATCGCAATTTCGAGGGACGCCAGGGCGACGGCGGACGCACCCATCTCGTCAGTCCGGCGATGGCGGCGGCGGCGGCGGTCGCGGGGCACTTCGTTGACGTACGCAACTGGCGCTGAAAGTGGAGGCGGAATGAAGCGAGTCGTTCTCGTGTCGGCATTGGGGACGGTGCTGGCGGTATGCAACACGCGGCAGGGCATGGGCAAGGCTCTCCGGCAGGGCGGCATTGCGATCGAGCGTGCCGCGAACAGTTAGCGACATGGACAAGTTCACGGTTCTTGATGGACTCGTTGCGCCGCTCGATCGCGCGAACGTCGATACCGACCAGGTCATCCCCAAGCAATTCCTGAAGTCGATCAAGCGCAGCGGCTTCGGGGTGAACCTGTTCGACGCGTGGCGTTACCTCGATCACGGCGAGCCGGGCATGGATCATTCCAAGCGGCCGCTCAACCCGGAGTTCGTGCTGAACCAGGCGCGCTACCGCGGCGCCACGGTGCTGCTTGCGCGCAAGAACTTCGGCTGCGGATCCTCGCGCGAGCACGCGCCCTGGGCGCTGTTCGATTACGGCTTTCGCTGCGTGATCGCACCCTCGTTCGCCGACATATTCTTCAATAACTGCTTCAAGAACGGGCTGCTGCCGGTGGTTCTTCCGGAGGCCGATGTGGACCGCCTGTTCTACGAGTGCGCCTCGTTCCCCGGATTCCGGCTCCTCGTCAACCTGGAGCCGCAAACCGTCGCCACCAAGGACGGCGCCCAGGTGATGCGCTTCGAGGTCGATGCGTTTCGCAAGTACTGTCTGCTCAACGGGCTGGACGAAATCGGCCTGACGCTGCGGCAGGCGGACAAAATCCGCGCCTTCGAGGCCATGCGGCGCGAGCAGTTTCCCTGGCTGTTCCGGTAACGCCATGAAGATCGCAGTGTTGCCGGGCGACGGAATCGGCCGGGAGATCGTCGCGCAGGCGGTAAAGGTGCTGCAGCGGCTAGCCGGGGCGGGGCTGCGGCTTGAACTCGAGGAGGCGCCAGTCGGCGGCGCTGGCTACGAGGCCGCGGGCGACCCGCTGCCCGAGGCGACGCTGCGGCTCGCGAGGCAGGCCGACGCGATTCTTTTCGGCGCGATCGGCGGCCCGCAATACGACACCCTGCCGCGCGACAAGCGCCCGGAGCGCGGCTTACTGCGCCTGCGCAAGGAGCTCGGGCTGTTCGCCAACCTGCGCCCGGCGCGCGTGTACGAGGAACTGGCGGATGCCTCCAGCCTCAAGGCGGAGCTGGTGGCCGCACTGGACATCCTGATCGTTCGCGAGCTCACCGGCGATATCTACTTCGGCGAGCCACGCGGCATCTCGACGCTCGCCGGCGGCGAGCGCGAGGGTGTGAACACGATGCGCTACCGTGAGAGCGAGATCCGGCGCATTGCCCACGTCGCGTTCGGCGCGGCGCGCCGCCGCGCCAAGCGCGTGTGCTCCGTGGACAAGGCCAACGTGCTCGAGACTACCGAATTGTGGAGGCAGGTGGTGAGCGAAGTGGGCGCGCAGTACGCCGACATCGAGCTGTCGCACATGTACGTGGACAACTGCGCCATGCAGCTGGTGCGCAAGCCAAAGCAGTTCGACGTGGTCGTCACGGGAAACCTGTTCGGCGACATTCTCTCGGACGAGGCGTCGATGCTCACCGGGTCGATTGGCATGCTGCCGTCGGCCTCGCTTGATGCGGACAACAAGGGCCTGTACGAGCCGATCCACGGCTCGGCGCCCGACATCGCCGGCAAGGACGTGGCCAATCCCCTCGCGACGATCCTCTCGGCGGCCATGATGCTGCGCTATTCGCTTGGCGAGGAGCAGGCGGCGGAGCGCGTCGAGGCCGCAGTCAAGAAGGTCTTGCGTGACGGCTACCGCACCGCCGACATTTACACGGCCGGAACGAAGAAGGTGGGCACGCGGGAAATGGGCGACGCGGTACTCGCCGCGCTTGCGGTCTGAGCACGGCAGGTGGCTTCCAGGAAGAGGTAGATGTTGAGAGTTGGCATCGTCGGCTGGCGCGGCATGGTGGGCTCGGTGCTGGTGGAGCGCATGCGTGAAGAGCGCGACTTTGAGCACATCGAGCCGGTTTTTTTCTCCACTTCGCAGATCGGCGGCAAAGCGCCTGCCGTCGGACGGGACGTGGCACCGGTGCAGAACGCGCGCGAGCTGCAGGCGCTCAAGGCGCTGCCGGTCATCGTTTCCTGCCAGGGGGGCGATTACACGAACGAGGTCTATCCGAAGCTGCGCGAGCAAGGCTGGACGGGCTACTGGATCGACGCCGCGAGTGCGCTGCGGATGCAGAATGATGCGGTGATCGTCCTCGATCCGGTCAACATGGCGGTGATCAAGGATGCGCTCTCCAAGGGCGTCAAGAGCTACATCGGCGGCAATTGCACGGTGAGCCTCATGCTGATGGGCATGGCGGGGCTGCTGCGCAACGACCAGGTCGAGTGGATGACCAGCATGACCTACCAGGCCGCTTCGGGCGCGGGCGCGGCGAACATGCGCGAGCTGGTCGAGCAGATGGCCGCGATCGGCGAGCGCGCCAAGCGGCTGCTCGACGATCCGGCGGCGAGCGCGCTCGACCTCGACCGCAGCGTGACCGAGACGGTGCGCGACGCCGGCCTGCCGAAACAGAACTTCGGCTATCCGCTCGCGGCCAGTCTGCTGCCGTGGATCGACAAGGATCTGGGCAATGGACAGAGTCGCGAGGAATGGAAAGGCCAGGCCGAAACCAACAAGATTCTCGGGCGCAGCGAGCGTCCGATCCCGGTCGATGGCATCTGCGTGCGGGTGGGCGCCATGCGCTGCCACAGCCAGGCGCTGACCATCAAACTGAAGCGCGACGTTCCGCTTGACGAGATCGAGGGCATGATCGCCGAAGCGAACGACTGGGTGAAGGTGGTGCCCAATCGCCGCCAGGAGAGCCTGTCCGATCTCACCCCGGCAGCGGTTTCCGGCAGGCTTTCCATTCCCGTCGGCCGACTGCGCAAGATGCCTATGGGCGGCCAATACCTGGCAGCGTTCACCGTTGGGGACCAGCTGCTCTGGGGCGCGGCCGAGCCGCTACGCCGTATGCTGCGGATACTGCTCGATGCCTGACCCCCGGGGGCTGACGGCCCCCATCCGAGGGCAGGCGAGTCCCGGAGGGGGAAAAATTCCTTGCAGGCTACGGTCCAACCAGAAAGAATCAAGAAAATTCCTCAGTTTGCAAGCCTAACACTATGATGTTATGGTAGTCAGTCCGGAAAAAATGATTCAAGGTGCTACAGTGGGCAAATGCGTCACCGGAGTGAGGATGCTCGCGGCGGCACTGCTGGCGGTGCCGTTGCTCGTGCATGCAGCGGGCCTCGGCAAGCTGACGGTCCTTTCGGCACTCGGGCAACCGCTCAGCGCCGACGTGCAGATCGTGGCGCTTCAACCGGGCGATGAGGACTCCCTAAAAGCCAGCCTCGCGTCGCAGGACGCGTTCCACAGTGCCGGGGTCCAGTTCAATCCCGTGCTGCTGGGAATGAAGTTCGCCTTTGAGCACCGTGGCAGTCAGGTGGTGCTGCACCTTTCGACAAGTCAGCCTGTCAGTGACCCGTTCCTCGACGTTCTCATTGAGCTGCAGTGGGCGAGCGGCCGCCTGGTGCGCGAATACACCTTCCTGCTTGATCCGCCCCACTACGGCAAGGGGCCGCAACCGATCGCAGCCGTGCCGTTGCCGGCGCCCGCGGCTGCGCAGCCGCCTGCGCCGGCAGCTGCCGTAGAGCATCCGATTGCTCCGGTCGCCGACGTCAAGCCTGCCGGCACGTACGTGGTCAAGAAGGGCGACACGCTGGCGAAGATCGCACGCCACTACATGGGCTCAGGCGTGACGTTGAACCAGATGCTCATCGCGCTGTATCGCGCCAACACAGGCGCATTCATCCACGCGAACATCAACTTGGTTCGGGCTGGCCGCATCCTGAACATTCCAGGCACCGAAACGGCGTCCGCGATCGACCCTGACGAGGCGCGCCGAGTGGTCACCAGTCAGATGCGGGAGTTCGCCGAGTACCGGCGCAAGCTGGCGGCCGCGGTGGCGGCACGCGCGGCGCACGCGGCGCCTTCCGAGCGTACCGCGGCCGGCCGCATCACGGAGAAGCAGGCAGAGACCGCGCCGCCGGAGGGCAAGGACCGCCTGACGCTGGCAAAGATGGAGCCGAATCACCCGACCTCGGCCGTATCGAAGGCGGCTAGGGGAGACGACAGGGTGGCTCGGGAGCAGGCACTAAAGGAGGCTCAGTCCCGGGTCGCCGATCTGGAGAAGAACGTCGCGGATTTGAGGAAATTGCTCGATCTACGGAACGCCCAGATCGCAGAGCTCGAAAAGAAGGCCGTTGCTCCGGCGCCGACGGCTATCAAGCCCTCGGCGATTGCGAAGCCAGCCCCTGAGGCAGCACCACCGAAACCGGCAGTTGCGCCAAATCCGCACGCCGCCGCCGCACCCAAGCCGAAGGCTGTCACACCGCCGCCTGCGCCAAGCCTCGTGGACGAGTTCCTCGACAATCCGCTTGCGCTGGGGGGATTGGCAGTAGTCATCGTTCTGTTGGCCGGCTACGGTGTCTTGGCGTGGCGGCGCAAGAAGGCCGCCCAGAACCAGTTCCAGGAAAGCGTGAGCGGGGGCGTCGGCCTTGGGGGCGTTTCGGTGCTTGGTGCCGCTGCTCAGCAGGCGGCAGAGCCCGGTCTGGCGGTTTCGCAGGTATCGGTGAGCCCGACCGGCCTCGGACCGATTGAGACCGAGGAGGTCGACCCGATTGCCGAGGCCGATGTCTATATGGCTTACGGACGCGACGCGCAGGCCGAAGAAATCCTCAAGGAAGCGCTGCAAAAGGACGCGAACCGAACCGCGATCCACGCCAAGCTGCTCGAGATCTACGCGAATCGGCGCGACACCAAGGCCTTCGAACGGGCGGCGCTGAAGCTCAAGGAGCTGACGCACGGGGCAGGCGCTGAATGGGACAAGGCGACCAAGCTGGGACGGTCGATCGAGCCGCAAAACGCCCTTTATGCGGGTGCCCTCGACGACACCGTCAGACTCACGCCTGGCGCGCCGGTTCCGGCCCCGGCGCTGGACTTCGATCTGGGCGGGACGACTACGGGCGGCGGGCCCGATGTGACGGCCGAGGGCGTAAAGGCACGCGGTGCAGAGCCGGCGCTGGATTTCGATCTCGGCACGACCACGGCACCGGCAGAGGAAGAGAAGACCGACTTCGCTCCGGGTGGGACCCTGATCATGGGTTCCGAGGAGACCAAGGCCGCCGGCACAATTGATTTCGACCTCGGCTCCATGACAGACGAAGGCAAGGCAGAGGGTGAGGCCCCGCAGCCTTTCGCCCCGGCCCAGGGCCCGAGTGCGGTGCCAGCGGCGACAGCGGCGAGCGGCAGCGCCGGCGCGATCGACTTCGACTTCAACCTCGATTTGGGCGCAGAGAAAGCCGCCACGCCGCCTCCCGCTGCGGAGACGCCGCTGGACTTGTCCTCGATCAGTCTAGATCTCGGCGCGCCCGGCGGTACCGCTACGGCAGGCACCAACACCGATCCCAAGTGGCAAGAGGTCGCGACCAAACTGGACCTTGCCAAAGCCTACGAGGAGATGGGCGACAAGGACGGTGCGCGCGAGCTGCTGAACGAGGCGTTGAAAGAGGGCGACGCCGCGCAGCAGAGCCAGGCGCAGCAGATGCTCGCCAATCTCGGCTAGCCCACAGAACCAGACCGGAGTGAGCCACGGCCGCGGCGCCACAGCGCGCGAGCCCGTGGCTCGCGTCTTTTCGGCATGAGACTTGCGCTAGGCCTCGAGTACGACGGCAGCCGCTTTCTGGGCTGGCAGACCCAGCCCGGAGGAGGCACGGTGCAGGATTGCCTGCAGAGGGCGCTAGCCGTAATCGCCGGCGCGCCCGTTACGGTGACCTGCGCCGGACGGACCGACCGCGGCGTGCATGCACGCGGGCAGGTGGTGCATTTCGATATCACCGCCGAGCGTCCGCTGACGGCATGGGTTCGCGGAGTCAATGCGCTGCTGCCGGACTCGGTTGCCGTGCTTTGGGCGCAGCCCGTCGCAAGCGATTTTCACGCGCGTTACGGCGCGCTTTCACGCACCTATCGCTACGTGCTGCTCAATCGCGCCGTGCGCCCCGCACTTGCGGCGCGCCACGCGGGCTGGTCGCACTCACCGCTTGATGTGGACGCCATGCGCGAGGCGGCATCCTGCCTGACTGGCGAGCACGACTTCTCCGCGTTCCGCTCTGCCGAGTGCCAGGCGAAAACGCCGGTGCGCAGGCTGTTTGCGCTGCACATCGAACGCCGCGGCGAGCGCATCGATTTCGTGCTGCGCGCCAACGCTTTTCTGCATCACATGGTGCGCAATCTGGTGGGAACACTGGTGTACGTGGGCAAAGGAAAACATCCGCCGCAGTGGGTGCGCGAGGTGCTCGAGTCGCGCGACCGCGCGCGCGCGGGCGCGAACTTCGCGCCGCAGGGGCTATACCTCGAAGCCATCGAGTATCCGGCGCGCTGGGCAATACCGAGCGGGGAAGCGACGCCTGCGGCCATGGCGCTCGAAGGTTGACGTGCGGACGCGAGTGAAAATCTGCGGCATCACGCGCGTCGAGGACGTGCGTGCCGCGGCCGATGCAGGCGCCGACGCGATCGGGCTGGTGTTCTATCCGCACAGCCCACGGTGCCTGACTCTTGAGCAAGCGCGTGCACTGCGGCGCGCGCTGCCGCCGTTCGTCTGTGCGGTCACGCTGTTCGTGAATCCGGATCCGGCCGAGGTTGCGCGCGTGATCGACGCCGTGCGGCCCGACCTGCTGCAGTTTCACGGCGAGGAGTCGCCCGCCTTCTGTGCCCGCTTCGGCGTGCCCTATCTCAAGGCCTGCCGGGTGAAGCCGGCGGTCGATTTGCTAGAATACCTGCGCCCGTTTTCCGATGCCATCGGGTGGCTCGCAGACGCCTACGTCGACGGGTACGGCGGTGCCGGCGCAAGCTTCGACTGGTCTCTCGTGCCGGCTCAGCGCGCTCGCCCGCTGGTTCTTTCCGGCGGCTTGACGCGGCGCAACGTGGGCGAGGCCATCCGGCGCGTCAGGCCCTGGGGTGTAGACGTATCGAGCGGGGTCGAATCCGCGAAGGGCATCAAGGACGCGGCCAAGATCGCGGCCTTCATCGCAGAGGTCAAGAATGCAGATGTATGACTTACCCGACGCGCGCGGGCACTTCGGTCCCTACGGCGGCGTATTCGTGTCCGAAACGCTCAGCTTCGCGTTGGAGGAGCTGCTTCGGGCGTACGAGGACAGCCGCAAGGACCCCGAGTTCCTCGCGGAACTTCGCTACGACCTGAAGCATTACGTCGGGCGTCCGAGCCCGGTGTACCACGCCAAGCGCTGGTCGGGCCTGCTCGGCGGAGCGCAGATCTTTCTGAAGCGCGAGGATCTCAATCACACGGGCGCGCACAAGATCAACAATACCGTGGGGCAGGCGCTGCTTGCGCGGCGTATGCGCAAGCAGCGGGTAATCGCGGAGACCGGAGCGGGGCAGCACGGGGTCGCCACCGCGACCGTCGCCGCGCGCTACGGCATGCAGTGCGTGGTCTACATGGGCTCCGAGGACATCGAGCGTCAGGCCGCCAACGTGTACCGCATGAAGCTGCTGGGGGCGACGGTCGTGCCGGTCGAATCGGGCTCGAAGACACTCAAGGACGCACTCAACGAGGCGATGCGCGATTGGGTGACTAATGTCGAAAATACGTTCTATATCATCGGCACCGTGGCAGGACCGCATCCCTACCCCATGATGGTGCGCGACTTCCAGTCTGTCATCGGCGAGGAATGCAAGACGCAAATGCCCGAGCTCACCG
>Ga0307374_10007145_pt1 | contig 17154 bp, 18 predicted proteins | sample OX3MG_FD_202532 | JGI IMG/M metagenome (GOLD analysis project Ga0307374, IMG submission 202532) | Soil microbial communities from Risofladan, Vaasa, Finland - OX-3 | ecosystem: Environmental > Terrestrial > Soil > Coastal area > Acid sulfate soil | place: Finland: Risofladan, Vaasa | collected... | reverse complement strand
CAGCACGTCGATCCGCCCGAGCCGCTGCTTCGCCTCGGCGACGAGGGCGGCGCAATCGGCTTCGCGGGTGATGTCGGCGCAAAAGGCGCTGGCCGCGCCGCCCTCGGCCTCGATCATCGCCACCGTCTCCTCGGCCGAGTCCCGCCGCCGGTCGACGCAGAGCACGCGGGCGCCCTCGCGCGCGAAGAGGATGGCGCTGGCGCGGCCGTTGCCGATGGTCTCGCCGGGCGTCTGGCCGGCGCCCACCACCACCGCCGTCTTGCCGGCGAGGCGCCCCGCCATCAGGCGTCTTCCAGCTTCAGCCCGGCGAGGAAGCCGAGCACGGCGGCGTTGAACGCCTGCGGCTGGTCGATGTTGGCGGCGTGGCCGGCGCCGGCGATCACCGCCTTTTTCGCGCCGGGGATCTTGCCCGCCATGTAGTCGGAGGCGGCGAGGAAGGGCCGGTCGTTCTCGCCCACGATCACGATCGAGGGAACCTGGATCTCGGGCAGCGAAGCGATCACCCGCGCATCCTTCTGGGTCAGCATGCCCCGGGCGGCGCGCGCCAGGCCGCTGGCGTCGCGGTGCTGGGCGGTGCGCATCTCGACGCTGCCGGCGGCGAGGTTTCCCAGGCCGTCGCGCTCGTAGCGCTCGGCGGTGCGAAGCGCGTTGGCGTTCCAGCCGTCGCGGGCCTCGTCCTTGCGATAGCCGGGCCCGGTGTCGATGATCAGCAGCGCCAGGCACCGCTCGGGATGCGCCAGGTGGAAGGCCAGCGACATGTAGCCGCCCAGCGACAGCCCGCCGACGATCGCCTTCCTCGCGCCCGCCGCGTCCAGGATCGCCGCCATGTCCGCCACGGTGGCGGCCTCCGAATAGGCGTCCTGGCCCTCGGGGTAGTCGGACCGCCCGTGGCCGCGCATGTCCCAGGTGATCAGCTTGTAATCCCTGGAGAAGGCCTCGACCTGGCCGGCCCACATCTGCGACGTGGCCGAATAGCCGTGGGTGAGGAGCAGGGGCGTCCCCTCGCCATGCACCTCGTAGTGGATCTCGATCCCGTCCCGGTTCAGCCTGGGCATGCCTCGTTCCTCCGTCGATGTTCCTCCCTCCCCTTCATGGGGAGGGTGGCCGCCGCGAAGCGGCGGACGGGTGGGGGAGTCCGCCGCGTCAACGATCGACTCGAGGTTGGCGCCTGTGCACCGCCCCAGAGTCCCCCACCCTGACCGCTTCGCGGTCTGTCCCTCCCCACGAGGGGGAGGGAGGCGGTCGTGTTTCTCGGAGCCGACACCGTTTACGCCCCGACGAACCTGCCGGTCCGGCGTTCGTTGACGGCGCGGACGCCCTCGGCGAAGTCGGCGGTCTTGCGCAGCCAGGTCTGTTCGACCAGTTCGTGGTCGGTCTGGGCCTTCACCGCCTCGGCGAGGCCGGCGCGGAACGTCGCCCGCGTCGACTGCACCGCCAGGGGCGCGTTCTCGGCGATCTCGGCGGCGAGGCGCAGCGCCGCGCCCTGCAATTCCTCGAGCGGGACCAGTTCGTCCACCAGCCCCCAGGCCAGCGCCTCCTCGCCCTTCAGGCGCCGGCCGGTGAGGCACATCAGCGCCGCGCGCTGCGCCCCGATCAGGCGCGGCAGCGTCAGGGTGACGCCGAAACCCGGATGGAAGCCGAGCTTGACGAAGTTGGAGACGAACCTCGCCTCCGGCGCCGCGACGCGGAAATCGGCCACCAGGGCGAGGCCCAGGCCCGCGCCCACCGCAGCCCCCTGGATCGCCGCCACCATCGGCTTCCTGGCCGAGAACAGCCGCACCGCCTCGACGTAGAGCGGATTGATCCCCTGCATCCCGGTCCCGCCGACCCCGGTGGGCGAGACGAGGTCGGCGCCGGCGCAGAAGCTCTTGCCGGCCGAAGCCAGCACGCTGGCGCGAAGCTCGGTGGTTGCGTCGATGTCGGCGAGCGCGTCGGCCAGATCGGCCATCAGCTCCACCGAGACGTGGTTGTGCGGCGGCCGATCGATGGTCAGCAGCGCCACGTGGCCCTCGGCCCGGGCCGAGATGTCGCCGTATCGGGATTTCATCGCCTCACCGCCTCGTTCCCAGCAGATTCCTCGCCACCACCCATCTGTGCACCTCGGTGGGGCCGTCGTAGATGCGCATGGTCCGCAGCCTGGCCGCCATCAGCTGCAGCGGCAGTTCCTTGGTCATGCCCATGGCGCCGAAGGTCTGCATGGCGCGGTCGACCACCTCGAAGGCCATCTCGGTGGCGAAGGCCTTGATCATCGAGATCTCCAGGCGCACGTCGCGGCCCTGGTCGAGCTTCCAGGCGCAGTCGTAGGTCATCAGCCGCGCCGCATGGATGCGCGTCGCCGCGTCCGCCACCCACCACTGGATCGCCTGGCGTTCGGAAAGCGGCACGCCGAAGGTCACCCGCTGCGGCGCATATTCGAGGATCATGTCCAGCGCCCGCTGCGCCATGCCCACCGACCACGACGCCATCTGGATGCGCCGCGTGCCCAGGCGCAGCTGCATGGGCGCAAAGCCGTTGCCTTCGGTTCCCAGCAGCTTCCAGCCCTCGACGCGGCAGTCTTCCAGGGCGATCTCGTAGGTGAAGGCGCCGCCGATCATCGGAATGCGCCTCAAGACGTTGAAGCCCGGCGTGCCCTTGTCCACCAGGAAGGCGGAGATGCCGCCGCGGGCGCGCTTCTCGCGGTTGGTGAGCGCCATCAGGATGGTGAAATCGGCGTCGGCGGCGCGGCTGATCCAGATCTTGCGGCCGTTGATCAGCCAGTCGTCGTCGCCGCCATCCTTGCCCGGGACCCGCTCGGCGTGGGTGGTCATGCCGGCCGGATCGCCGCCGGCGCCGGGCTCGGAGATGCCGATGGCCGATATGGTCTCGCCGCGGACGTAGGGCTCCAGATAGGCGGCGCGCTGGCGCTCGTTCACCGTCGCCTTCAGCATGCGCAGGTTCGGCGAATCCGGCGGCAGGGTGTAGGGGGTGATCGTCCGCCCCAGCTCCTCCTCGACCCCCACCATGGCCAGCGCCGGCAGGTCCGAGCCGCCGATGTCCTCGGGAGCATCCAGTCCCCAGAGGCCGAGGCCCCGGGAGACCTCGTCGAGCCGCCGGTGTTCGTCGGCCCCCAGACCCAGGCCCTTGCCCTCGGCCTCGCGCGCCAGCACCGCCGGCTCCAGCGGCATCAGCTCGTCGCGCACGAAGCGGGCGACGAGGTCCTTCAGCATCCGGTGCTCTTCGGAAAGTTCGAAGTCCAAGCCCTTGCCTCTCCCGCCCGCGTGGCCTTGCGCCATTCTTCGGCCCATTCTAGCCAGACATGAGCGCGGGCGTCATGTCAGAAGCGACGCATCGGGAGGATGAGTTTGTGGCGCACGTGAGCGAACTGGCGCGCGAGGCGACCGGCCCCTTGAAGGGCGTGCGCATCTGCGACCTGACCAGCGTCGTCTTCGGCTCCTACGCCACCCAGATGCTGGGCGACCTCGGCGCCGAGGTGATCAAGGTGGAATTCCCCGGCGGGCGGCGCGGCGGCGGCGGCGACATCATGCGCTGGAGCGGCCGCACGCCCGAGGGCGCGTCCCCCGACCTCGGCCCCATCTACATGACCATCAACCGCAACAAGCGTTCGGTGCTGCTCGATCTGCGCGAGGAGAAGTCGGCGCTGGCCCTGCGCCGCCTGATCGCCACCTGCGACGTCTTCGCCGCCTCGGTGCGCTACCAGGGGCTGAAGCGGCTCGGCCTCGACTACGAGGGCGTCAGCGCGGTGCGGCCCGACATCGTCTATTGCCATGGCGCCGGCTATGGCGCGGCCGGGCCCTATGCCGGGGAGCCCGCCTACGACGACCTGATCCAGGCGACCTCCGGCCTCGCCGACCTGCTGCCGCGCACCGACGGCGATCCGCGGCCCCGCTACCTGCCGACGCTCGCGGCCGACAAGGTCGCGGGGCTGTTCATGTGCCAGGCGATCACGGCGGCGCTCTTCCATCGCCAGCGCACCGGCGAGGGCCAGTTCGTCGAGGTTCCGATGCTGGAGTGCCTGGCGAGCTTCAACCTCGTCGAGAACCTGTTCGGCCACGCCTTCGAGCCGCCGACCGGCCAATGGGCCTACACCCGCTCGGCCAATCCCAACCGCAAGCCGTTCCAGACCAGCGACGGCTACATCGGCCTCCTGCCCTACACCGACCAGCAATGGGACGAGTTCTTCCGCGTCGCCGGCTGGGCCGAGACCGTCGGCGCCGATCCGCGCTTCTCCGACTTCCGCACCCGCGCCCAGCACGTCGGCGAACTCTATGGCCTGGTCGAGGAGGTCACCCGCACCCGCACCACCGACGAGTGGCTGGCGTTGCTGAAGCCGCTGAACATACCGGTGGTCAGAATGAATCGCTTCGACGACCTGATGGACGATCCGCACCTGAAGGCCGTCGGGCTCTTCCAGCACTACGTCCACCCCGACGCCGGCGCCTACGTCGGCCTGCGTCCGCCGGTGACCTATTCGAAGACGCCGGCCAACGTTCGGCGCCATCCGCCGCGCTTGGGCCAGGACACCGACGACGTGCTGGCCGAACTGGAGCTTCGCGGATCGGCCGAGTAGGGTGGGGGCGGCTCGAGAAAAAGGAAAGAAGACGCCATGCGCCTGCGCCAGGTCGCCCTGATCGCGCACCAGATCGCGCCGGTCGCCGAGCAGCTTCGCGCCGTGTTCGGCCTCGAGGTGGGGTTCCGCGATCCGGCGGTCGAGGTCTTCGGCCTGAAGAACGTCGTCATGCCGGTCGGCGGCGAGTTCCTCGAGGTGCTGGAACCCTTCCGCGAGGACGCCTCGGGCGCCCGCTATCTCGCCCGGCGCGGCGGCGACGCCGGCTACATGGTCATCACCCAGGACGCCGACGCCCTGGCTCACCGCGCCCGCCTCGAGACCCTGGGCGTGCGGGTGATCGCCAGGAGCCCGGCCGGCCGCTACCGCTTCACCCACTATCATCCCGGCGACTGCGCCGGCGTGCTGCTCTCCATCGACAGCGTCGAGGCCGACGAGGGCTGGCGCGCGCCGCTGAGCGACTGGCCGCCCGCCGGGCACGACTGGCGCGAACACCGGAGCCGCGACAGTCTCGGGATCGCCTCCGTCACTCTGCAGTCGCGCGATCCCGTGGCCGCGTGCGCGCGCTGGTGCGAACTCCTGAAGACGGGCGCCCTCACCAACGGCGACAGCCTTCGCATCCGGCTGGAGCGCGGCGAGATCCGCTTCGTCAATCCCCTCGACGACGACGGGACCGGGGTGGTCGGCCTCGACATCGAGGTGAGGGACGCCCGCGCCGCGCTCGAGCGCGCCAGGGCCGCCGGCCTGCCGGTGGCGGCCGGCGCGGTGCAGATCTGCGGCGTCGTCATGCGCCCGGTGGCGAAGTGAGCGGCGCCCTGCGTGGCCGCAAGGTCGTCGTCATCGGCGGCTCGTCCGGGATCGGCCTGGCGCTCGCCGCGGCCGCGCTCGCCGACGGGGCCGAGGTGGTGGTCGGCTCCAGCGGCCTCGGCCACGTCCAGGCCGCCGTCGAACGCCTCGGCGCAGCGGCGAGCGGCCATGGCGTCGACGTGCGCGACGAGGCCGACGTGGCGCGGTTCTTCGATCGGGTCGGCGACTTCGACCACCTCGCCTTCACCGCCGGCGACTGGGGCGGTCGCGGCGCGCGCGACCTCGCCGACACCGACCTCGCCCGGGCGGCCGAGCTCTTCGCGGTCCGCTTCTGGGGGGCGCTCGCGGCGGTGAAGCATGGCGTGAAGGCCATTCGCCCCGGCGGCTCGATCGTGCTCACCAACGGCATGATCGCGCATCGGCCGCGCCAGGGGACGCCGATCTCGACGGCGATGGCCGGCGCCATCGAACATCTGACCCGGGGCCTCGCCGTCGACCTCGCCCCGGTGCGGGTCAACGCCGTCTGCCCCGGGATGATCCGCACCGACGTCTGGAACTCGATCCCGCAGGAGAGCCGCGAGAGCCGCTTCGGCGAGATGACCCGCCGCCAGCCCCTCGCCCGCATCGGCGAGCCCGCCGAGGTCGCCGAGGCGTACCTCTATCTGATGCGCGCCGGCTATACGACCGGACAGGTGCTCCTCGTCGATGGGGGCGGCTCGGTGGTCTGAGCCGCGCCGTCCGCAGCTCCGCCGTTCCCGGCTCGCGGCGCTGGTACGCCCTTTGCTCCCGATCCAGGCGAGCGCAAGCGGCCGCGCCAGAGCGGCACAGAGCGGGCGAATGCGAAAGCCAGTCGATGCAGCCATAGAGGCGCGGGTGGTCCATCCGGCGGAGCTGTCCGTCGCCGACATCGCGGCGTGGCGGCGGCTTCAGGAGCAGACGCCTCAGTTCGGCAGTCCCCTGCTTGGGGCCAGGTTCGCCCGGACCGTCGGCGACGTGCGCATCGACGCGCGCGTGGCGATCTATCGGCGCGGCGGGCGCATCGTCGGGTTCCTCGCGCATCACCGCCGCCCGCGCGGCTTCGCACGGCCGATCGGGGCGCCGTTCTGCGACTACCATGGCCTCGTCGCCGCGCCGGACGCCGGCCTCGCCGGCGCCGAGGCGCTGCAGGCCGCGGGCCTCTCGGCGATGCGCCTGACCGGGCTCGTCGATCCCTTCGGGGCGTTCGCGTCGGCGCGGCCGGGGAGCCGCGCCTACCGCGTCCTCGCCGAGAGATCAGCCGCTTCCCCGCCGGCCGCGTCCGTGGCCGCCGCGACCCTGGCCTCCAAGCATCACCGCCGCTACCGGCGCTCGCTCGAACAGGCGATCGGCCAAGTGCAACTCGTCGCCGACGACCGCGACGGCGCCGCCTTCGAGCGCCTGATCGCCTGGAAGCGGGCGCATCTCGCCCGCACGGGGCTGCACGATTTCCTGGCGGCGCCCTGGTCGGCCGAGCTGATGCGCCGCCTGTTCGAGACTCGGTCGGCCGGGTTCGGTGGTCTGATGATCAGCCTCTACGCCGGCGATCGGCTCGCCGCGGCGCACTTCGGGATTCGCCAGGGCGGCTGGTTCCATCCCTGGATCGGGGCGTTCGATCCGCAGCTGAAGGCCCACTCGCCGGGTTCGGTGCACCAGGTCGAGGCGCTGGGCGCGATGGGCGAACTCGCGCTGCACACCTATGATCTCGGACCGGGCGAAGACCACTGGAAGCGGCGCCTCGCCACCGACAGCGTCCAGCTCGGGCAGGGCCTCGCCGCCGCCCCGACCATCGCGGGCGGGCTCGCCGCCCGGACCGAGCGCTTCTGGGACGCGGCGGCCTTGCGCGGGGCGCCGCTGGCGGGGCGCGCGCGTGGCCGCCTCGACCAGATCGCCGCCCTCGAGCTGACGCTGGCCGGCAGGGCGCGGGGCATCGCGCGGGCGCTGATCACCCACAGGAGACGAGAATGGGCGGCGTGATCGAGGCCTGGACGCCCGGCGACGTCGCCGGCTTCGGCAACGCCATCGTGCGCCTGCGCCATGGCCTGGCCGAGCGGCCGCTGTTCTCCGACGACGGCCTCGCCGACGTGCTCGAGCGCTATCCGCGGCAGGCGCTCGGCGTCTTCACCATGGGCCACGACATCGAGGACTGGCGCGACTGGCGGCGCGGCTCGGCGCACGGCCTGGACGGCAGGGCGCTCCTGGACGCGGTCAGGGCCGGCCGCCTCTGGCTCAACCTGCGCCACGCCAACGACCATCTGCCCGAGTTCGCCGCGCTCTGCGATGAGATCGCCGCCGAGAAGCAGCGGCGCCTGGGAACGCCGATCCTCAATCGCGACCTCGGGCTCTTGATCTCGTCTCCGAACGCGCGCGTCTTCTACCACCTCGACGTGCCGCTCGCCTCGCTGTGGCAGGTGCGCGGCGAAAAGCGCATCTGGTTCTATCCGCGCCGCGAGCCGTTCGTCGATCCGGCGTGGCTGGAGCGATGCGTGCTCGGCGTCGCCGAGGGACAGATGCCCTTCGAGGCCGCCTGGGACGCCGCGGCCGAGAGCTTCGCCATGACTCCCGGCGACATGGTGACCTGGCCGCAGAACGCGCCGCACCGCGTCGACAACGGCCCGATGCTGAGCGTCGCGGTGTCCATGGAGTTCATGACGCCGCCGGCGCGCATCCGCGCCAGCGTGCTGCACGCCAACGGCCTGCTGCGCCGCCGCCTTGGCTGGAACCCGCGGGTGCAGGACCGGGCCGGTCCCGCCATGGCCGCCAAGCTCGCGCTCGCCGGCGCCCACAAGGCCTGGACGGCCCGGCGCCGGGGCGCGCCGGCGCTGCCCGAAACCTTCGCCGTGCAGGCGCCGCCGGCATGAGCCCTCCCGTCTCCATCGTCATTCCGACCCAGAGGCGGCTGCAGGGCCTCGCCCGCGCCGCCCGCTCGACTTTCGCGCAACAGGGCGTCGATCCGGCGGGTCTGGAGCTGGTGGTGGTCGACAACGACGCCGTGGCGTCCGCGGCGGGCGTGGTCGAGGCCCTGGCCGCCGAGGCGCCGTTTGCGGTGCGCTACGTCCACGAGCCCGCCGCCGGCGTCGCCAACGCCCGCAACGCCGGCGTGGCCGCCGCCCGAGGGGAGCTGATCGCCTTTCTCGACGACGACGAAGAAGCGTCCGGCGGCTGGCTTGCCGCCCTGCTCGACGTGCAGGCGCGCCACGGCGCCGACGTGGTGTTCGGGCCGGTTCGGGCCCGGGCCGACTGGCTCGAGGTTGGCCACCGCGCCTATTTCGAACACTTCTTCTCGCGCTCGGGGCCGTCGCAGAGCTGCGATCTGGACCACTATTACGGCTGCGGCGACAGCCTGGTGCGCCGCGCCGCGCTTCCTGATCGCGAGCGGCCGTTCTCGGCCGTCCGCAACCAGATCGGCGGCGAGGACGATCTGCTCTTCGGCGCCATGCAGCGCGCCGGCGCCCGCTTCGCCTGGGCGGCGCAGGCGTGGGTCTGGGAAGATCCGGCGCCGGAGCGGCTGACGTTGCGCTACACGGCCCTGCGCGCCTTCGCCTATGGCCAGGGCGCCAGCGCCCACAGCGCCGCGGCCGGCGACTGGCCGGGCGTGGCCGGCTGGATGGCGGCGGGCGTCGTCCAGGCCCTGGCCTTCGCCGCCCTGGCGCTCGCCGGGCGCCTCGCCGGCTCGCCGCGCTTCGTCTTCGCCCTCGACCGCGCCGCCCGCGGCCTCGGCAAGACGCTCTGGCAGCGCCCCTTCAAGATCCGCTTCTACGGCCTCGCCGGGCCGTCGCCGGCCGGTCCGATCCATCCGGTTCCGCTCGCGCCACCTAGTGTGCGGCCCGCGGCGCCTGACGCTCCTCGGCCGGAGGACGGCGCGCCTCCAGCACCTGCAGGGCCTGCGGATCGTGGTCGAGGAGCGCCAGCGCGCTGCTGATCGCCCGGCTCGGCAACAGGTCGCCGGCTTCGTATTTCTGAAAGGCTCGCGGGCCGCCGCCGATCAGCTCGCCGGCCGCCGCCTGGCTCAGCCCCAGCTTCTTGCGGATGCGGCGGACGTCTTGCGGCTCGATCAAGCCTTCGCTACGGGCCTTGAGCCGGTTCAACATCCGGTCCGACACCTTCATATCCTCGCCGGTGTGGATACTCTGATCCGAGGCGTCGCAATACCATCCCGGCATGTCGAAGGTGATCGATCGACCTTTGTAATTGAGAGTCATCGGTCGCGCGTCGCGGCGCATGGGCGCCCCGGTCTCTGGACAGACTGGATGCTCAGCCATTGCCTTTTTCCTTGAACGACAGCAACAAAAACTCAGCCAGCACATCCGCGGTGAACTTCACGTAGAGCACGCCGGCAGATGACGGGACGTGGTACACGTCCTGCCAAAGTCGGTGATCGGCGTAAGCGGTCATCGATTTGTAGAAGTGGCTGCGCCGCATCGTCTGGATCGTCGCAACGATCCCGTCTCGACCAAAACCAAGCTCGGCGGCATTGCGCAACGCGACACCAGTGACGTTCAGGCGATCAACGCTCGCGAAGGCGGACTTGAACGCCTCGAGATCGCAGGTCGGCTTCCGCTTTTCAGCCACATCGCCGAATGACACCATTATGGTGTAGAGTCAAGTCGCGCGGCAATCATCGCAGCGGCGGGCGGCCAGCGGCAGCAGGACCGTTGGCTCGACCTCGCAGTGGGGGCGCGCCGCCGCCGGCCGACCCGCCCCGCCGCGGAACTGGCGCGGCTCCGCTTCATTCTGGTTGAGGTTGAAGTTGGCGTATAGGTGAGGGCGGCGCCGGCGGCGCCCGTCGAGGGACACTGGATGCGATCTGGGGGGCTGCTCCAGCGCGGCATGGCGGCCTTGGCCGCGGCGCTGGTCGCAGCGCCCGGGCTGGCGCGCGCGACCGACGGGGTGGCGCCCGAGACCGCGGTGAAGGCCGCCTATCTCTCCAAGTTCGCCCCGTTCGTCACCTGGCCGCAGCTCGCCCGCGCGCCGCCCGACGCGCCCCTCACCATCTGCGTCCAGGGCGCCGATCCCTTCGACGGGGTGCTGGATCGGCTGACCGCGGGCGAGCGGGTCGGGCGCCATCCGGTCATCGTGCGCAGGATCGCCAAACTCGGCGCGGACAGCGGCTGCCAGATCGCCTATGTTGGCGGATCGCCGAAGCAACCGCAGGCCGCCGCCCTCGCCGCCGTAGAGGGCGAGCCCGTGCTGACGGTCACCGACTCCGACAGCGGCGGCGATCGGAGAGGCATCGTGCACCTCATCCTTTCGGGCGGCCACGTCCGGTTCATCATCGACGCCGGCCAGGCGGACAGGGACGGGCTGCGGATCAGCTCCAAGCTGCTGGCGCTCTCCGCCGGGGCGCGCAGGTGAGCCGCGAGCGCCGGGGCCTGCCCCGGATTGCCTTCCTCTGGCTCGGGGCCGCGCTTCTGGTGGCCGCCGCCGCCCTGCTGGCGCTGCGCGAGGAGGCCGTCCACCGCACCGGGGCGTTGCAGCAGGCCCAGGCCCAGAGCGATGTCCTCGCCGGCAGCGTCAGCGCCGCTCTGGCCTTCGACGACGCGGCGGCGATGCGCCAGTATCTCGGCGCCCTGATGCGCAACCCCCAGGTGGCGGCGGCGGCGATCTATGGCGCCGGCGGCGAGCGCGTGGCCTCGATGAGCCGGCCAGGGGCGGGGCAGGCGCCGCCGCGCGTCGCCGCGCCCCGCGCCTCCATGAGCGGCGCCCGCATCGTCGTGGTGCGGCCGGTGACCGAACAGGGCCAGCGCCTCGGCTTCGTCTATCTGCGCACCGTCCCCGAGACGCTCGCGGCCGTCGTCGCGCGGCATCTGCCGCTGATGCTGCTGACGGCTCTGGCCCTGGCGCTGCTGGGCCTCAACACCGGGGCCGCCGCCCGGCTGGCGGACGCCAACCTGCGCCTCACCGAGGAGATCGCGGCCCGGGGCGCGGCCGAGGCGGCGCTGCGGCAGAGCCAGAAGCTCGAGGCGCTGGGGCAGCTCACCGGCGGCATCGCCCACGACTTCAACAATCTCCTGCAGGCGATCCACGGCGCCTTCGAACTCGTTCTCGGCAGGGCTTCGGACGAGAAGACGGTGCGGCGCTGGGCCGCGAACGGCCTGGCGGCGGCCGAGCGCGGCGCCAGTCTCACCCGCCAGCTGCTGGCGTTCTCGCGCCAGCAGAAGCTGGAGCTGAAGCCGCTGATCGTGGCCGGGATCCTTGGCCGCATGCGCGATCTGCTGGAGGGCGCCGTCGGGCCTCTGATCGAACTGATCCTCGATCTCGACGAGAGCGGCGCGCCGGTGATGTCGGACGCAACCCAGCTCGAGCTGGCCGTGATGAACCTCGCGGCGAACGCCCGCGACGCCATGCCGGCCGGCGGGCGCCTCACCATCCAGACCCGCAGCGCCGCCATCGAGGCCGACGCCGTCCTCGCGCCTGGCCGCTATCTCGAGCTGCGGGTGATCGACAGCGGCGAGGGCATGCCGCCGCACGTCTTGCATCGCGCCTTCGAGCCGTTCTTCACCACCAAGCCGGTCGGCAAGGGCACGGGTCTGGGCCTGGCGCAGGTCTATGGCCTCGCCCGTCAGGCGGGCGGCGATGCGCGGATTGCGAGCACGCCGGGCGGCGGCGCGACGGTCACCCTCTATCTGCGCGAAGCCGCCGCCGCGGCGCAGATCGCGCCCGCGGCGGTCCGCGGCGCCGGCGCGCCCGGGCCGGCGCTCCCCGCCACCGTGCTGCTGGTCGACGACGACGAGGCCGTGCGCGGCGTCGTCCGCGGCGGGCTGGAGATGCGCGGCTACCGCGTTCTCGACGCCGCGAGCGGCGCTTCCGCCCTGGCGCTCGCCGCCGCCGAGCGCCCGCAGATCGCGGTGATCGACTACGCCATGCCCGGCATGGACGGCGCCGAGACCGCCGAGCGCCTGCGCGCCATCGCGCCGGGCCTGCCCATCATCCTCGCCAGCGGCTACGCCGACACCGCCGCGGTGGAGAAGGCTCTTGGCGAGGGCGCGCGCCTGATGCGCAAGCCCTTCGACCTCGACGCCCTCTCCAGCGCCGTGGGCGAGGCGCTGGCGCCGGTCACGCCGGCGTGAAGGTGAACACCGGTGGGCCGTTCTCGGTGGCCGTCCACTTCAGCTTCACCCGCTGGCCGATCCGCAGGGCGTCCAGATCGCAGTCGACGAAGTTGGTCAGCAGCGAAACGCCCTCGTCCAGCGTCACGTAGCCGATGCCGTAGGGGACGGGCGTGTTGTGGCGCATGACGCTGAAGGTGTAGATCGCGCCCTCGCCAGGGCTCTCCTCCCAATGGGTGTCGGCCGAGTGGCAGAACGGGCAGAGGCTGCGCGGGTACCAGTGCGGCTCGCCGCAGGCCTTGCAGCGCTTGATCAGGAACCGGCCCTGGCGCGCGGCGTCCCAGAAGGGCTTGCTCTCCAGGTTCTGCGCCGGCGCCGGAATGCGGCGCGAGGTCAGCGCCGGGCGCTCTTGAACGTCGGACATCGGCCTACTCCCTTTCCATGATGAGCGTGCCCGCGCCGTGGCGCGTGCCGAGCGAGCCGCCGGTGCCGTGGGCGATGACGAGGTCGCAGTTCGCGACCTGCACCTTCGGATGCGCCTCGCCCCTGGCCTGGCGCACCGCCTCGATGATCTTGGTGATGCCGCCGCGGTTGGTGGGGTGGTTGTTGCAAAGGCCGCCGCCGTCGGTGTTGAAGGGCAGGCGGCCGACGCCGGAGATGAGGTTGCCGTCGGCGACGAACTTGCCGCCCTCGCCCTTCTTGCAGAAGCCCAGGTCCTCGAGCTGCATCAGCACGGTGATGGTGAAGCTGTCGTAGATCGAGGCGTACTTGATGTCGGCCGGCCCGACGCCGGCCTCCTCCCACGCCGGCGGTCCCGACCAGACGGCGCCGGAATAGGTGAGGTCGAGATCCTTGCCGCCGCGCGGCCCCTTGGGCGCCTCGCCATGGCCGATCACCTTGACCAGCGGCCGCTTCAGGCTTTTGGCGACCTCCGGCGCGGCCATGATCACCGCGCCGCCGCCGTCGGTGATCACGCAGCAGTCCATGCGGTGCAGCGGATCGGCGATCATCGGCGAGGCCAGCACCTCCTCGACGCTCACCACCTGGCGCAGCATGGCGTGCTCGTTCCATTGGGCGTGGTGCGAGGCGGCCACCTTGATCCAGGCGAGCTGCTCGGAGGTGGTGCCGTATTCGTACATGTGGCGCCTGGCGCACATGCCGTAGGTGTTGTGGGTGGTGCCGCCCCAGATGTTCTCGAAGCCGGCCTCGGGGACCTCGTTGACGCCGCCGCCCGGCCCGCCCTGGGGCGCCATGCGGAAGCGCTCGCCGCGCTGGCCGTCGCCAAGGCCGGCGCGGCCGCCGATCGGCCGGCCGGCCAGGGTGATCAGCGCCACCTTGCACTTGCCCGCCGCGATCGCCTCGGCGGCGTGGCCGGCGTGGACGATATAGGACGAGCCGCCGGTCTCGGTGGAGTCCGTGTGCCTCAGCTTCAGGCCCATGTAGTCGGCCATGGAAAGGGCGCCGAAGCCCGGGGCGTCGCCGGCGCAGAAATAGCCGTCGACGTCGTCGAACGAGAGCCCGGCGTCCTCGAGCGCGCCCTTGGCGCATTCGGCATGCACCTGGGCGGTGGACAGGTGCGGGATCTCGCGCAGCGGGTGCTCGAACACCCCGACCATATAGGCCTTGCCTTTGACGCTCATGTGCTGGGTTCCATTGCTTCGATCAAATCCCGCTGCGCCCCGGCCGGCGCGTCATCCGCGGCGCTGGCCCACCGGATGCGACGAACTCAGGCCCCCGTCCACCACCAGGGCGTGGCCGTTGACGTAGGAGCTGTCGTCGCAGGCCAGGAACAGCGCCGCATGGGCGATCTCGTCCGGCTCGCCGCCGCGCTTCAGCGGGTTGAGCTGGCCGATCCGGTCGGCCGTGCCGCGCTCGCGGGCGTTCTCGTAGACGCGCCGGGTCATGCCGGTCTCGATCAGGCCCGGGCAGATGGCGTTGACCCGGACTCCGGTCCCATAGAGGGCGTTGGCGCTGGTCTGGACCAGGCTGATCACGCCCGCCTTCGACGCCGAATAGGGCACGCCGCCCGCGCCCGAGCGCAGGCCGGCCACCGAGGCGGTGCAGACGATCGAGCCCTTGCCCTTCTCGCGCATCACGGCGCTGGCGTGCTTGATGGCCAGGAACGGGCCGATCAGGTTGACGCGCAGCACCTCCAGCCATCCCTCCGGCGTGAGCTGGTCGAGGCTCCCGAAGGCGCCGCCGGCGGAGCCGATGCCGGCGTTGGCGTAGACCGCGTCGAGGCCGCCGAACTCGGAAAGCGCCCGCGCCACATAGGCCTTCACGTCCGCCTCCTGGCCGGCGTCGCCCTGCAGCGCCACGGCGCGCCCGCCGGCCTCGCGGATCGCGGCGGCGGTGGCCTCGACCTCGCCGGCCCGGTCGACGCAGACGACGCCGGCGCCCTCGGCGGCGAACAGCAGCGCGCTCGCCCGGCCGATGCCGCTGGCCGCGCCGGTGACCACGGCGGATCGCCCCTCCAGCCGGCCCATGCCCGTTCTTCCCTCGCTCACTAAAACGGCTCGTTCAAACGCTTGTTGGAAATGCTTTCGGGCCTGGCGCGCGCGGGGTCAAGCGGCGGTCGCCCGGCCGCGCCGTTCTTAGCGTGGCCTTAACCATAGGGTGGTGGGCTTGGGCCTTCGATACGGGGTACAGCGCCAATGGCCGCCTTGAGACGCCAGCTGATCGCCCCGGCCGCGCCGCCCGTGCCGGTGGCGCGGCCGCGGCTGCCGACGCGCGAGGCGCTCGTCCCCTACCTCGACCGGATCGACGAGAGCCGCTGCTATTCCAACTTCGGCCCGCTGGTGCGCGAGTTGGAGGCGCGGCTCGCCGCCCGGCTCGGCGGCGGCGCCCAGGTGAGCACGGTCGCCAACGGCCCCCTGGCGCTCACCCTGGCGCTGAGGGCGGCGGGCGCCAAGCCTGGTTCGCTGTGCGCCATGCCGGCCTGGACATGTGTCGCCAGCGCCCACGCCGCCGCCCAGGCGGGACTGACGCCCTGGTTCCTCGATGTCGACGCCGAGACCTGGATGCTCGATCCTGGACGCACCGTCGAGGCCGTCGGCGCAGCTCCGGGCGAGGTCGGCGCCATCATGCCGGTGTCGGCCTTCGGACGTCTGCCGGACCTTCGCGCCTGGCGCGCGGTCGCCGAGGCGACCGGCGTTCCGGTGGTGGTCGACGCCGCCGGCGCCTTCGACGCCCTCGACGAGGCGCCCGTGCCGGCAGTCGTCAGCCTGCACGCCAGCAAGACCGTGGCGGCCGGGGAGGGGGGCTACGTCGTCAGCGACGACAGGGGACTGGTCCAGCGCGTCCGCGCCCTCTCGGATTTCGGATTTTGCGGCGAGCCCGGCGCGCGCCACCCGGCGCTCAACGGCAGGCTTTCGGAGTACGCCGCAGCGGTCGCGCTCGCCAGCCTCGACGCCTGGCCGGCCGACCGGGCGCGCTTCGGCTTCGCCGCCCAGTATCTGCGCGTCGCCCTGGCGCTGACGCCGCAGATCGAGTTCCAGCCGGGCTGGGGCGCGCGCTGGATGTCCAGCGTCTGCGTCGTCGGGACCCCCGCGGCGGCGGCGCCGGCCATCGCCGCACGGCTCGCGGCCGCGGGGATCGAGGCGCGCGACTGGTGGGGCCATGGCTGCCACCGCCAGCCGGCGTTCGCGGCTTGCCCGGCCCAGCCGCTGCCCGTCACCGACGGTCTCGCCGTCTCGACCCTGGGCCTGCCCTATTTCGTCGATCTGGACGAGCCCGCCTCCTGGCGCATCGTCGATGCCCTCATGGACGCCTTGAAGACCTGACCTGTGTGGAGCGGTTTTCCGCTCTCCGGCCCGCGGCCATCACCAAAGCGTGTCGGCGATTCGCGGGGTGCGGCGTTAACCCACGTCGATTTCGTGCTAGGGTGACGCAGCGTCCGGGAGAGCCGCCATGACAGGATCTGGCAGGGTCAGCGTCGCACTGGCCCCGCATGAGGTTTCGCAGCTTCGCCTCATCGTCGAGTCCGGCGAGTTCGCCTCCATCGCCGCCGTGACGCGCGCCGCTCTGCAAAGCTGGCTGCGGCGCCGTGCGCTGCATGGCGGCCGGCATGGCGCCGAGAGCCTCGTCCGTGGGCTGGACGCGCGCCGCGGTCCGGCCGCCGGCGAGATCATGGAGCGCGTCGAATTGCTCTTCGACGCCGCCGACGCCAAGGCCTAGACGCCCATTCGAAGAGCGTCATGCTGAGGCCGCTAGCGCTATCACCGCGCAAGGCGACGAAGGGCGAGGCGTGATGCGCCGCACTCAGCACGCCAGCGCTCGCAAGCGCTGGCTGCCGGTGGATGGGGATTTACGTGGGGATCAGGACATGCGTCGATGACGGTGGTACAGCCACGGAAGCGCTGGGGCCACCCGCTGACCTATGCCGTCGTTGGGCTGCTCGGCATTATCCTAGGGGCCGGCATCATGACGAACGCGCCGGCGCCGCCGCAATCCAGCGTCGCCGTCGCGCCGACGCCGGAGCAGACAGCGGCGAAACCAGTGGCGAAGGCTCCTGCGATCGATGCCGAAACCGTTCCTTCGGGAAGCTCGCCAAGCCCGGCGGCTCCATCGCGAGACTGCGGCGAGAGCCTGAGCTGGGAGAGTCAGCCGATTAATCCAGCGCTCTCAATTGACGACAACAAACGCCTCCTGGACGAAGAGTTCGGATCGGACATGGACGCCGGTAACTGTGTCAAGCGGGTGATCGAAAGCACGCCGCTG
>Ga0307374_10007144_pt1 | contig 17154 bp, 15 predicted proteins | sample OX3MG_FD_202532 | JGI IMG/M metagenome (GOLD analysis project Ga0307374, IMG submission 202532) | Soil microbial communities from Risofladan, Vaasa, Finland - OX-3 | ecosystem: Environmental > Terrestrial > Soil > Coastal area > Acid sulfate soil | place: Finland: Risofladan, Vaasa | collected... | reverse complement strand
CTCGATGGTCACGCCCAGGTGGTTGGCCTGGCCGGTCAGGTCCGCCGCCGTTTCGTAGTTCACCCCATCCTTCTTGAAGGCGTTGTTGCGCACGTAGCACCACAGGACCGTGGCCATTCCGAGCTGGTGGGCCTCGTGAAAGGCGACGGCGACCTCGCGGAGCTGGCGGTCGGACTCAGCGGAGCCGAAGTAGATCGTGGCGCCGACCGCCACCGCCCCCATGTCCCATGCCTCCTTGACGGTCCCGAAAAGGATCTGGTCGTAGTGGTTGGGATAGGTCAGGAGCTCGTTGTGGTTGATCTTGCAGATAAAAGGGATCCTGTGGGCGTATCGGCGGGCCACCGAGCCGAGCACCCCGAACGTCGAGGCCACGGCGTTGCAGCCCCCCTCGATTGCGAGCTCGACGATCTTGGCCCCGTCGAAGTAGATCGGGTTGGGCGCGAACGACGCCCCGCCCGTGTGCTCGATGCCCTGGTCGACCGGCAGGATCGAGAGGTAGCCGGTCCCGGACAGGCGGCCGTGGTCGATCAGCGACTGCAGGCTTCTCAGGACCCGGGTCGGCCGGTCGCTGTCCTTCCAGACTCGGTCGATGAAGTCGGGCCCAGGCAGGTGAAGCTGTTCTTTGGGCACCGTCTCACACTTGTGGTCGAGCAGCCCCTGGGCGTCCGCCCCGAGCAGCTCTTCGATCTTTCCCAGCGATCCACGGGTGACTGTAACCATCATTGCCTCTTATACATTTGATTAGCGTGACTCACAGGTTCGCGCGGGTATATCCGTCACTCTATAGTGCGCCGATATGACCGAGCGGGCCAGTGACCTCCTGGGAGACCTAGCCGACAGGCTGTCCGCGCACGTCGCCGAGAGCGGGATCGTGGCCGCCGAAGCGGTTCGGGCGATCGAGCCGGAGCTCCTGAAGGGCCACAAGGACGGCACCGTCGACGAGCTGGTCAAGACGTCGATCCTGTTCCTGGAGATCCTGTTTCGGTCGCTGAGGATGGACTCCAAGGTGCCCTGGAACGAGTACTACACGGTGGCGCGCGAGGCCTCCCGTCGCTATGCCGAGAAGGGCGTGCCGCTCGAGTCCCTGATGGAGGGGCTCTCGGTGTTCCGCCGCTCGGTCCTGGCCAGGGTCACCGAGGAGGTCGGCGCCAGCCCTTACGCCGACGAGGTCCTCCTGCTCGCCCAGAGCCGGGTCGGAGATGTCATCGAGCACCTCAACTCGAGCTTCATCCGTGGCTACCTCGACTTCACGGAGAACCGCCACCAGGCCCGCCAGAGCGAGCTGCACGGGCTGTACCACATCGCCTCGGCGCTCGGCCGCTCCCTCGACGTCACCGAGATCGCCGAAGTCGGCCTGCGGGAGACGCTCAAGGTGCTCGCCCTGCAAGCGGGGGCGGTCTGGGTGCGCGAAGGCGCCCGGCTCAAGCTTGCCAAGACGATTGGGATGCAGCCGGGCGAGGAGGAGGAGTTCTCGGAGTCGGGCCGTTCCGGCCTGGTCAAGGTGGTCGAGGTGTCGTCGGGGCCGGCCGAGTCGCGGGTCGACCGCATCACCGGCGAGTGGAGCGCCATCCGGGCCGAGCTGCGCACCAAGGGGGTGCTGCTGGGCGCCATGACCGTCGCCACGCGCCTGCCACGCACGTTTGAGTCCAGCGACCTCGAGTTCGTGGCCGCTGTGGCAGACCAGATCGCCGTCGCCCTTGACCGGGCGCGTCAGCACACCAAGGAGGCGCGCACCGACTACCTGACCGGCCTCGCCAACCGCCCCGAGTTCGAGCGCGCCATCGACCGCGCGGTCGCCGCGGCGGAAAGGCACCGGCGCCGGCTGACCCTGATGATGATCGACCTCGACGGGCTCAAGGACATCAACGACTCGTACGGCCACCACGTTGGCGACGAGGCGATTCGCATGCTCGCGCAAGAGCTGCAGCGTGCCGTCCGGGCCAGCGACACCTGCGGCCGCCTGGGAGGCGATGAGTTCGGGGTCGCGATGCCTGAGGCCGACGAGCGCGACGCCCGCGACGTCAGCGTGCGCGTCCGCCAGTCGCTCGAGCACCTCAACCGCACGGCCAAGCTTCCCATCGCGGTGGAGTTCAGCGTCGGCATCGCCTCGTGGCGGTCGGGCATGGACTGGCAGGCGATGTACCAGACCGCCGACAAGGCCCTTTACGTCGACAAACGCCGCCGGCAGACCGGCCGGAAGAAGGTTGGCGAAGTCAGGGTCTGAAGCGGGAGCGCCGCCGTCCGGACTGGTCCTCGGCTCTGAGTTCTTCGATCGCGACACCGTGGCGGTGGCGCGCGACCTTCTCGGCAAGGTGCTGATCCGCGAGGTGGACGGCAAACCTCTGTGGGGCCGGCTCGTCGAGGTCGAGGCGTATCTCGGGCCCGAGGACCTCGCCGCGCACTCCTCCGGCGGCAGGCGCAGCCCTCGCAACGAGGTGATGTACGGGATGCCGGGCCACGCCTACGTCTACTTCACCTACGGGATGCATTTCTGCCTGAACTTTGTGACCAGGGAGTCAGGCGTGCCCCAGGCCGTGCTGGTGCGAGCCTTGGAGCCGGGCCCTGGCGTCGACAGGTGCAGCGGGCCGGGGCTGGTGTGCCGGGCGCTGAAGATCGATCGAACCGTCAACGGCCTGCCGCTGCGGCCGCCCGACATCTACGTCCTCGCCGACCTGGCGCCGCGGCGCCGGATCTACGCCACGCCCAGGGTGGGGATCGCCGGCTCGGGGCCGCGGTGGGAGCGGCGGCTGCTGCGCTTCTGCGTCGCGTCGCCCGACCTCTCGCGGCCGCTGCCCAGAAATCGCAGGGGCAGCGGCTAGGCCAGATCTATTCCCGGGGCCACCCCGCCGCTTCCTCTAGGGCCAGCTCGGCTTGGAGGGTTGCCCTCGTTCCAGCTTCTCCCAGTCCGCGCGCACGGGCGCGAACACGTCGGCGACGGTGCACCCGCCGGGGCCCGCGATCGCATCGTGAGGGACGTTGCTGGGGATCGAGTAGGTGTCGCCGGCGTGCAGCTCGCGCAGGTCGCTTCCAATGCGCATCGTGATCACTCCGGAGATGACGAAACCCAGCTGCTCGTTCTCGTGGTGGTGCTCGGGCAGGTGCGCGTCGGCCTCCAGGTCGACGACCGCCATCGTGATCCGCTCTCCGTTCACGGCCCTTGCGCTGATCCCCTTGCGGATCAGATGAGGCCGGATGCTCTTGACCGAGTCGAAGGTCCTCATTCGACCACGCGGTCGATGATGGTCGCGGTGCCGATGCCGCCGCCGCAGCACATCGTCTCGAGGCCATACCGAAGGTCGCGTCGCTCGAGCTCGTAGAGCAGGCGGTTCATCAAAAGCGCTCCGGAAGCTCCCAGGGGATGTCCTACTGCGATCGCACCGCCGTTGACGTTGGTCTTGTCCATGTCGGCGCCGGTCTCTTTCTGCCAGGCCAGCACGACGGACGCGAATGCCTCGTTGACCTCGAACAGGTCGATGCTCTTCAGGTCGAGCCCCGCCCGCTTCAACACTGCCGCCGTGCCGGGAATCGGCCCCTCGAGCATGAGCACCGGGTCGGTGCCCACCACCGCCTGCGCGCGGATGCGCGCCCGCGGCCTGAGGCCAAGCTGCTTGGCTTTCTCGAGCGACATCAGCAGCACCGCGGCCGCGCCGTCCGAGATCTTGCTCGAGTTTCCCGCAGTAATCGAGTGCTCGGGGTTGAACGCAGGCTGCAACGCCGACGTCGCCTCATAGCTTGCGCCGGAGCGAATCCCCTCGTCCCGGCTGAACATCTCGTGATGCCCGTTGCCGTCGACGGAAACCTCGACCGGCATCACCTGTGATTTGAAATAGCCCTTCTCAGTCGCCTCATGAGCGCGGTGATGGCTGCGCACGCCGAACTCATCCATCTCACGACGCGAGACGTGGTACTTGCGCGCGATCAGCTCGGCGGAGATTCCCTGGGGCACGAGGTCGTAGAGCTCCATGAGCTCGGGTGGAAACGGTGTTCCAGGCGACACCGCGTTAGAACCCATCGGAACGCGGCTCATCGACTCCACGCCGCCCGCGATGGTGATGTCGCAAACACCCGACTGGATGAGGTTGGCAGCGAAGTGGATCGCCTGCTGGCTCGAGCCGCACTGCCTGTCCACCGTCGTCGCGGGTGTGGTGAACGGGAAGCCCGCTGTGAGCCATGCGTTACGAGCGATGTTGAGGCTCTGCTCACCGGCCTGGCTCACGCAACCGAACACGACGTCCTCGACCTGCCCGGGTTCGATGCCGGCGCGCTTGACGATCTCCTTGAGAACCAGCGAGCCGAGGACGACGGGATGCACGTCCTTGAGCTTTCCATTGCGGCGGCCGATAGGGGTACGGACCGCCTCTACGATGACGACTTCGCGCATGTCAGCTCTCCTTCGCCAATCATTGTAAAAGTGGCCAGATAACCGTTCCGTCGGTGCGGTGTCAAGCCACAAACTTTTGCCTGGCAGCCCGAAATTCTTTGACGTTGACGCCGCTCATAACCGCCTGTTAACTTTCGCGTCGCCCCAAGCGGCTTAGTACGGTAAACCTGAGGATACCGAACGTCGAGTAGGTGGAAGGTCCGGGGCAACCCGGGATGGAAACCGAAAAACGCATAGGGAACTTCAGGGTACACAGGAAGGTCGCTTGGGGCATGTGTTTTCCACAGGCGCTCCACACCCGGTCCCTCAATTCAAAAAGCCCTTCCTGGACGCCGTAACGCAGGCTTTGTCCACAGCTTCGGCGCCGAACTTCACACCCCTGCTCCGCAGCTTCCGAACGCCGTCGGCAAGGCGCGCCACCGGCGCCGGGTCTTCGTAGCGAAGCCAGCGGTACGCCGCCGGCCTGGACCACGCCCGGCCGGTGCGGTCATGAAGCCGTTTGTGGCCGTCGACCACGATCTCCTCGACCTGCCGGATGAGGCCCGAGCCGACCAGCTCCGAGAACTCGCGGCCTTCCATCCAGGCGACCAGGCGCGCCAGCCTCGCGGCGGCGGTTTCCGCGCTCAGGCCTCCTGCGCAGGGGCCGCCGGCGCAATGTCGGTCGGGATGTCGTAGACGCTGGCCCGGAGCGTGCAGACGAACGGAAGGTTGCGGTAGAGCTCGCGGTAGTCGAGCCCGTAGCCGACGACATAGTCGTTGGGGATCTGGAAGCCCACGTAGCGGATGGGCACCTGCACCAGGCGGCGAAGAGGACGGTCGAGCAGGGTCACCACCTCAAGGGTGGCCGGCTTCCGCGCGCGCAGCTCGCCGAGCACGTAATCCAGAGTGAGGCCGGTGTTCACGACATCCTCCACCAGCAGCACGTGCCGGCCTTCGATTGGATAGTCGATGTCGCGCGCGATGCGTACGCGTTGGTGTGGCTGCGCGCCGGCGTAGCGCTGAAGGTCGAGGTAATCGATGACGAAAGGCACCTTGATCTGCCGCGCCAGGTCGGCCATGAAGAAGGTCACACCCTTGAGCACGCCGACCAGCACCAGCGACTGGCCGCGGTACTCGCGGGAGATCTTGCGGCCGAGCGCCCGCACGCGCGTGTCGAGCTCGGTGGGCGAGATGAGGATGTCGGCGATGTCCTGCTTGCGAAGGTTCTGCACCTCGACGGCTCCATATCCGGCCTTGGCCAGGAGCTGTTGGTAGTCCTTGCGGTAGAGAAGGCGGACGTTGATCTCCGGGTAAAGCTCGCGCACCAACCTCAGCTTCCTGTTCTTCGGCGTCACGAGGGACTGCTTCATCGTCGTCAGCTCGATGTACAGGTCGTGCTCCGGGAGGTAGAAGTCGGGCGTGAACATCTCCGTCACGCGCGCGTCTTCCCACGCGATGGGAAACGACATCGGCTCATAGACCCAGCGGATGCGGTAGTAATCGAGGAAGCGAGCGAACTCCTGCTCGGAGGGGTGGGCGAACGCCACGCGTGAGTGAGCGGGGCCTGAACGTCTGACCAGGCGCGAGCGCTGCCTTACCGGACGGCGCCATTTTTGTGGGACGGAGTGCTGAGCGGACGACGCCAAGGAGACGGCGAAATTGTACTCTCGGGCGGAGAGCATCGATTGGCTACCCCGTCCCAGAGGATGATCGCCGAGCAGTTGCAGCCCCACGGTGTCACCGACGTGCGGGTGCTGCAGGCGATGGCGGACGTGCCGCGCGAGGAGTTCCTGCCGCCCAGGCTCAAGGGCCACGCTTACGAGGATCGAGCGCTCGGCATCGAGTGCGGCCAGACCATCTCGCAGCCGTTGGTCGTCGCCCTGATGACGCAGGCGGTGGCGCCGCAACCCGACGACGTCGCGCTCGAGGTCGGAGCCGGGTCCGGCTACCAGGCGGCGGTGCTCAGCCGCTTGTGCCGCAGGGTGATCACGATCGAGCGCGAGCCCGCCCTGGCCGAGCACGCCGGCGCGACCTTGAAACGCCTGGGTTACGAGAACGTCGAGGTCGTGCTCGGCGACGGCAGCCTGGGCTCGGCCCGGTCAGCCCTGTACCCCGTGATCCTGGTCGCGTGCGCCGCCCGCGAGGTGCCGCCCGCGCTGATCGAACAGCTTGCCGAGGCGGGTCGCATGGTCATCCCCGTCGAAACGGGAGCTGGCCAGCCGCAGGACCTGCGCCTGTACACGCGCGCGGCCGAGGAGGTCACGTACCGATCGCTGTTCCCGGTCCTGTTTGTGCCGCTCCGGACCGGCTAAGGGGTCGGAGACGCCGTCGGGTGTGGCGACGGTGAGGCGCTTACGGGCGCCGCCCCGGTGCCCGTCAACGACTGAAGCTGCGTGAGGAGATCTCCGACCGTCTTCATCTCCGACGCGAACGTGGCAAGGTCGCCCGACGCGAGCGCCTGGTATGCAGCCGTGTAGTGCTGATTGGCCTGAGTCACCAGGTCGGTGATCTGCACGATCACCGCCGGAGTGATGGTGACCGGAGGCTGGTTGGTCGGCGGCGGACCCGTGTTCGTTCCGACCAGCTGGTCGATCGCCTCCTGCAGCGTGTCCGTGTACACGACCTGCGTCTGGTCCGCGAGGATGACCTTCTTGAGCTCGGGCAGGCTCGACGCTTGATTGGCCCTGAGGTAGATGGGCTCGAAATACAGGAAGGAGTTGCCGATCGGGACCACGAGCAGGTTTCCCTGCTGCACCTGCGAGCCGGCCTGGTGGAACAGGGTGAAGTCGGTGGAGATCTGGGTGTTCTCGTTGATCCGGTTCGCGACCTGCTGAGGCCCGAAGATCACCTTGTCCTTGGGCAGCACGAAGGATACGTACTGACCGTAATTCGCACCGTCGTTTCTGACCGCCAGCCACGAGACCATGTTCTGCTTGCCCAGTGGTGTGAAGGGCATGATCAAGAGAAACTCCGGGTTCTGCTCACCCGGAAGCCGGAACAACACGTAGTAGGGCTGGACCGGCGTCGCCACGCTGCCAGGGGACGATTGAGCCGTTGGCACGTCCCAGACATCCTCGCGAGAGAAGAAGACCTTGGGGTCGGTGATGTGGTAAGTGGCGTAGGTCTGGACCTGGATGTTGAAGAGGTCCTCCGGAACCCGCAGGTGGGCCCGCAGGCCGGCCGGCATGCTGGCGATCGGCTTGAACATGTTCGGGAAGGTGGCCGCGTAGGCGCGGATGATCGGGTCCTTCGGGTCGATGATGTAGAAGTCGGTGGTGCCCTCATAGGCGTCGATGACGACTTTGACGGAGTTGCGGACGTAGTTGATGTCGATGGGGTTGTTGCCATTCGGCTGGAAGGTCTGCGTTTGCGAATACGGGTAGGTAGACCCGGTCGTGTACGCGTCGAGAATCCAGTAGAGCTTGCCGTTGACCACGACGATGTAAGGGTCCTGATCGAAGGTGAGGAACGGCGCCATCTCCGAGGCGCGATCGACGATGTTGCGCCGGTAGAGCATGAGCGTCTGGTCGGTCACCTGGCTCGACACGAGGAGGTTGAAGTCGCCGAGCTTCAGCGACCACAGGGCCTTGTTGAGCGGCGTCATCGGAACTCCGTGCGTGCCTGTGTAGCTGGTGAACACATCCTGGCTGCCCGAGGGATAGTCGAACTCTTTGGTGTTGGAGTGCGCGAGCACGTAGGTGTTGGTCAGCTCGCCGAAATAGATCGCCGGCTGCGTGACCGCGAGAGAGCCAGTCGGAGGAATGTTGCCCTCCACGTAATCCGGCAGACCTTCGCCTACCACTGCGTTGACCGGGCTTGCGGCCACGCCGTAACCGTGCGTGTACACCAGGTGCTCGTTGACCCACTGTTGGGCTGATGCCTGGAGCTTGCTGAAGTCGAACTCGCGGGCGCTGATCTCCAGCTGCTTGTAGACGCCGGAGAGGACGTAGCGGTCGATGTCGATGTCGAAGAACGTGTAGTAGGTCCGGATCGTCTGCTGCTGCTGGTAGGTATCCATCAGGGGCAAGTAATCCCAAAGGCGGAGGTTGTTGACGGTGACCTGGTCGTTTTGAACGTCCTGCGCCGTCAACGGCTGGTCGCCTGTGAAATTGCTCACCGTCACGTTGGAGAGGCCGTACGCGGCTCGCGTGGCGGCGAGCTGGCGCGTGATGTAGGGCAGCTCGTACGTCTGCGCGCTCGGCGTCACGAAGAAGCTCTGGATGGCCGCGGGATACGCCTGGCCGATGATCAGCATCGCGACCCAGATCCCGGCCGCCGCGACGGGGAGCCAGAAACGGCGGATCCACGCGTTCGCGGCCAGCGCACCGGCCAGCACGATGCCAGCGCCGGCCTGGAACGTGTAGAGCGGGAGTCGCGCATTCACGTCGGTGTACGCCGCGCCCCACACCACGCTGCTGTTGTGCGCGTACAGCAGGTCGTAGCGGCCGAGCCAGATCCACGCCGACAGCACGAGCGCGAAGACGGCGAGCAGCCCTGACAGGTGCGCGATTGCACGCGGGCTGAAGTTGAATGCGAAGGTGTCGCCGCGCCACGAGTACAGGGCCGCGATCAGCAGGGTGGCCAGAAATCCCAGGCCCAGCGCCCAGTTCGCGACCGAATGCAGGAAGGGAAGCGTCAGCAGGTAGAACGAGATGTCCTGGCCCAGGACGGGGTCCGTGACGCCGGTGGGGGACGCGTGCTGGAACAGCGCAAGCGACTGCCACTGGGACTGCGCCCCGCCGGACAGGATGAGCGCCACCAGCGCGGCGCCCACCAGCGCGACGCCGCCGGTCGCGCTGCGCAAGCTCGATTTCCTGATCCCCACTGCGCGGAGGCCCGGCCCGGAACGCACCCGCAGCGCGATGAGCACGTTGGCGACCAGGTATACGAACGCAAGGGCGAAGCTGCCCACGAACAGGATCGTCTCGAGGACGAGCCGCGTGGTGAAGACGTCCTTGTATCCGAGCGAGTCATACCACTGGAGCTCGGTGAAGAACCAGACGACCGGGCTGGCGAAGATGAAAATGAGGATCGCCACGCCGAAAAGCCCGGCGCCGATCCAGAACCGGCGCGGAGGTCGCGGGATGCGAATTTCTCGTCCCGCCTGGAATGGGCCGCCGCGCTCGAAAGGATCGAAGGGCCGGTACCGCCGCGTCATGTGGGAGGAAGCTTACGCGCGGCGGACCGCCGGGTAGGCGGGCGCAGATCGATCGAGCTGCTGTCAGCCGTCCAAATGGGCGAGCGCCAGGTCGTCGGGCGCGAAGTCCTCGCCCGGGTCATCCGGTGGATTTGCCAGGTGCCACAACACCGTGGTGCGCAGCGATTCGAGCGGATCGGATGTGGTCCAACCGAGCATCGCACGCGCTTTGCGAGCGCTGGCCACGATGTGCTGCGGCATCGTTCCGGTGGGCTTGAGGTCCTCGGGAAGGAGATCGTCAGGCACCTGCACGAGCTCGGCGCTCGATCCCGCGGCGTCGAGGATCATCCTCGACCACATTCCCATCGAGTAGGTGCGGTCTTCGCAAAGGTTCATCACCTGTCCGGTGGCCGCGGGCGTCTGCAGCGCAAGGTGGACGCCGCGTGCGATGTCCCGCACATACCCGCGGCACGTCAGCCACTGGCCGGAGCCGAACGGGATGCGGGTTCGCCCAGCCCTCACGCGCCGCAGGATGAACTCCTCGCGCTTCTGGTAGTCGTGCTCGCCGTAGACCATCGGCAGCCGGAACGAGGTGGCGCCCGCGGCCAGATAGACGTCCTCGACGTCGAGCTTGTCGTACCGCTCCATGCCTGGCATCCGGCCCCGATAGGGATATCGGTTCGGCCGGACCGGGGATTCCTCGTCGAGAGGCACCGGGTCGGTTTCGCGGTCGTCGTTGAGCGCGCCAAAAGCCCGGTAGACGTCGACGCTCGAGATCACGATCAAGCGGATCCCGTCGGGCAACGCGCCGATGGCGGTCTCCGAGTCGGTGCGCGTCAGGGCGCGGCAGTCGATTGCGGCATCGGGCTGGAACGCCTTGAGCTCGGCCCTGTGCTCGCCGAGCTCGGAGCGATCGGCGTGCAGGTGTCGCACCGGCGGCATGTCGTCGGGCTCCAGCTGCCCTCGATGGACGACGAGCACCTCGTGGCCCGAGCCCTCGAGCTCTTCGACGATGGCGCGCCCTATGAACCGAGTGCCACCGAGGACTATGACTCTCAAACGACGGCGCCTGCCACGTGCGGGTTCTTCTCGACGATGAGGTCGACCAACCCCCACTCCTTGGCCTGCTCCGGCGTCATGAAGAAGTCGCGCTCCATCGCTCGTTCGACGTCCTCGAGCTGCCGGCCGCAGTGCTTGGCGTAGATGCGGGCGATCTGCTCGCGCTGCCGCAGGATCTCCTGGGCGTGGATCTGAATGTCGGTGGCCTGGCCCTGGATGCCCTGGGTGAAAGGCTGATGGATGAGGATCTGCGCGTGTGGCAGTGACATGCGCATGCCCGGCGCGCCCCCGGCGAGGAGGATCGAGGCGCCGCTCGCGGCCAGACCGGTGCATAGCGTGGCGACCTTCGGCGCGACGTACTGCATCGCGTCGTAGATCGCAAGCGCCGCGGTCAACGATCCCCCGGGGCTGTTGATGTACAGCTGGATGTCGTGCTCCGGCGCCTCGTTCTCGAGAAACAGGAGCTGAGCCGTGACCGTGGCCGCCATTTCGTCGTCGATCACGCCTCTCACGAAGACCACCCCATCCTTGAGCAGGCGGGAGTAGATGTCGTAGGCGCGCTCGCCGCGCCCGTCGTTGGTGATCACAGTCGGGATCAATTGAACTACCTCCTATCTGCGTGAGGGGTCGAAGCCGATTCGACCTTTCGGTTTCGGCGGTGGGTTGGCCATGGCCAGGTAGGCGCTGAAGTCGGCGACGCTGCGCAGCGCATCGAGAGGAAGCGACGCCGTCGCGAGCCGGAGCTTGACCGGCGGATCCTCGGGCCAGGCCGGGCGCTCTGAGTCGGCGCCGAGAAGGCGGGCCAGGTCGGCGTAGATGTCCGCCGGAGGCACGCCCAGGGCGTGGGCGACCGCCAGCAGGCGCTCGGTAGACACCTCCTTGCGTCCGCGCTCGACCTCGGAGAGATGGGCTGGAGAAAGGCCGGCTTCCGCCGCGACCTCGGTCAGTGTGCGGCGCGCGGCCTCACGCCGGCCCCGCAGCACCGCGCCCAGCGCAGCTCTCACGGTGTGGGCGGATTCGCTGAAGGCGAACGTCATTCTTCCTGGGCAGAATCATAAGACCAAAGCAGACTGGTTGATGAATCTCCCCATCCCCCGGCTTTTATCCCCCCGAATCCGGAGGCTGGGCCTTGGATTCGCGGGGGCCCCTTGTCGCCGGGTACTTCCCCGCAGGCGGGGAAGCTGGGTCAGTCCTTCAGGTTGTTGGGGTCGAGGAGCTCCTGCTTGGGCCGCTCGATTTTCTGTCGCGCGCGCATGATCTCGATGAGCTTCTTTCGGCCCTTGGGCGGGCCGATCATGATCGCGCCGACCAGGCGGTCGTCCTTGAAGAAGAGCTTGCGGTAGAACTTCTCCTCGAAGCTGAACGTGCGCACCGATTCGAGGTCGGGCTGCACGTCCGGGGTGACACCCATCACCGCGAGCGTCGATCCGAACATGGTCGTGGTGTACGTGGGGACGTCGAAGAAGTCCTCGTTGCCGCCGGCCATGTTGCGGGCCGCCACGCGCCCGTGGGCTTCGGCGTTGTCCCAGGTTCCCATCTGGTTGTGGCGCTCGACCATCAGGTCGTAAAACACCGCGACATCTCCTGCCGCGTAGACGTCCGGTGCGGAGGTTCGGAGCCTCGCGTCGGTGACGATTCCTTTGTTCAGCTCGGCCCCGGTACCGGCCACTGGCTCGGTGTAGTAGTCGAGACCAACGCCGTAGGTCAGGAGGTCGAACTCGACCTTGCGGCCATTGACGGTTTCGGCCGTGAACCTTCCATTGCTGCGGCTGAACTTCTGGACCTCGTCCGAGGTGATGAACTCCACGCCCTGCGCCTCGCCCATCTGGCGGCACAGCTGTCCGCCCTCGGCATCGAGCACGTATCGGAGGAACCAAGGGCCTCGCATGATCCATGTGAGCTTCGACTTGTGGCGAAAGCTGACTCCTTCGGCGAGCTCGTATCCGATGAAGCTGCCCCCCATGACGAGCACCCGCTCGGCGGCGTCGGCCTTCTCGATGATCGCGTCCGTGTCGTCCATCGTCTGAAAGCCGATGCACGCCGACACCTGGTCAGAGCCCGGCCATGGCGGCGGCTTCGGGCGGCCACCCGTCGCGACGAGGATGGCGTCGTAACCGAACTCCTGGCCGCGGTTGGTGCGCACGACCTTCGCGCGCGCGTCGATCTCGGTCGCCCAGGTCTCGAAATGGATGTCGAGGTTGTGCTTCGCATAGTCCTCGACGGTCCTCATGAACACCTTCTCACGCCTCACCTGGCCGCGCAGGTACCGGGGCAGGGCCACGCGGTTGTAGAGGGGGTGGCGCTCGGCGGCGATCATGACGATGGATGCGTCCGGGTCGGCCTTGCGGAGGTCCTCAGCGCAGGTCTGACCCGCGATGCCGTTGCCGACGATCACATAACGGCGCGTCAACTAGAGAGACAGACCGTAGATGTAGGCGTTGTCCTCGGCATTGGCCAAATCGTAGCCGGAAGCGTGCAGGTCCTCGGCGGCCGGGTGGCCCCGCGGCAGCGAGATCGTGACGTGGTCGAGGCCGTCGGCGTCGGCCTCGAACCGCAACGCCATCAACAGGTCCCGCAGCACGCCGCCCGAGCCGGCGATGAACGCGATCGCAAGGTTGTCTCCCCACGGCTCGCGCAACCCGGCGATGGCCCGCCCGCCCGGGCCGGCGCGCAGCATCCCTACCTGCGCCAGCCGGGCCAGTTCCTCCGCTCCCAGGTCGCGGGCGCCGTTGAAGTCCGCCGAGACGCCTCCGTACAGCTCCAGCCCGGCGCTCTTGGCGATGGCCGGCCAAAGCTTCGCCGCCTCGGCGGGGTCGGGCATCCGGGCGGACTCACCGCCCTCCATCCGCCGGCCACGCCACCACCGGACGTCGATGAGCCTGCGAAAGCCAATCGATTCGAACAGCCGCATCGCGTCGGGGTTGGCGGTCCCGAGCCGCATCTCGCGAAAGCCTTGCTCCTTCGCCTCGGTGACGGCCGACTCGAGCATTTCCCTGGCAACCCCCCGCCGGCGATGGGTGCTGGCCACGCGCAGGCCTTCGTACCAGATGAGCCCCGGCGCAAAAGGACGCAGCCGCTGCAGCCCTACCACGACGCCCTCCGACTCAGCGGCCTGGAAGGTCGCGCCGGCGTCGCCGACCCATTCGTCGAAGACGCGAGGCAGGTAGTCGTGGCCGTCCCAGATGTCGCGCGTCAGCTGGATCACCCGATCGCGGTCGGCCGGCCTTACCGGCCTCAAGGTCAGCTCCTGGGTCGCCAATGCGCAACTCCGGAAAGCGCGGTGCCGCCGTCGAACACCAGCTCTTCCTGCTCTCGCCGCAAGACCTCTTCGAGGATCGATCTTGCGGCCACCTCGTCCCATCCCTCGCCGTACAGCGCGCGGCAGTCGGCGAGGGCCTCCTCCAGGTTGGAGTAGCGGGTCGTGATCGGGTAGCTCAGGAAGGTGACGTCGGCCGCAATGCCCATCTGCAGCAGCAGCATGAACAGTTCGCTGAAGCGAGGCAGCCGCGGCCCGGTCTGTCCGGCCAACCTTGTGCGGATGATTCGCGCCGGATGCGGGAGGTCGGTCTCGCGCAGCATCACGAAGACCCGTTCGAGCGCGGACCGCTCGAGCTTGGTGATGAAAGGAGCCGGGTCGGCAACGCCGTAAAGGACATGGCTGCAGATCACGAGGTCGGCCGGCGCAACCTCGGCGTCCTCCCAGGTGCTCGCGACGACTGTCATGTTGTCGCGCGGCGCGATCATCGCGCGCATGCCCTCAGACGGCTCGACCGCGGTCACCCACTCCACCCTGGCCGCCAGCGGTGCCGCGTGCCGGCCGGTCCCGGCCCCGGCGTCGATGACGGTTTTGTGGGGCGAAAGGAACGGATCCAGGACGGCCAGGAACTCGTCGCTGCGCGCGTGGGTCGAGCGCGCGAAGCTCTTCGCGCGCCGGTCCCAGTAGCCCGGGTCGGCATGCGTGCCGGCGAGTGTGGCGCGGTCCTCGACCACGGACCGCCAGCGCGCGGCCCAGTCGATCTCGTCCCTGAAATCCATGCTCAATCGAGGCTAGAGCAACGAGAAGATCGTCGTTTCGCAGGCGGTAATTAACAGGGCTGGGGAGAAGTCGGGGACAACTCGGCCCATCCTTTTCCATATCGTGGGGATGAGCAACATGAAGCCCCAAGATGTTGTGCCGGGAATAGGATAGGAGGCCTTGGCAGAGCAGGAGTTCACCGCCGCCGAAGCCGCGGTTCTGAAGCGCTACTTCACCAACCTGGACCGTCCTGTCTTCGCGCTCCGCAACCTGCCGGAGGTGGTCAAGGGCGCCCTGTTCTCGCGCTACTCGAGGACCGAAAAGAGCTTGCGCCGCGTGCTTCTCGACGAGTTCATCAACGAGCCCGACTCCGGCTTCGAGCAGCTCGCCGGTGAACCGACCGGAGAGGACGACATGGTCGCCGTCCGCCGGGCCGAAGAGTTTTACGAGCGGGTGCTCGTCGGCTATGGCGACGACTCGGTGGCCGAGCTGGCCGGCGCGCACGTCGCGGTAGAGCGCACCTCGACCCTCGCCGCCAAGGCGCTCGAGGACAGCCGCATCGGCCTGTCGCCGCTGGAGAAGTCGACGCGCTACGTGCGCTTCGACCGGCCGGGGCTGGACGGCCGCCACCTGTACTACCGCGGATCCGAGCTCGCCCATCCTGTTTACGAGCGGGCGGCCGACGCGCTTTTCGCCGCCTACGCCGCCCTCATCGAGCCCGCCACCCTCGCGATCCGAGAGCGCTTCCCGCTGGAGCCGGGTGAGACCGACAGGGCGTGGAAGTCGGCCACCAGGGCCAAGGCGCTCGACCTCCTGCGCGGCCTCCTGCCGGCCGGCACCCTGACCAACCTCGGGCTTTACGGCAACGGGCGCGCGTTCGAATACCTCATCACCAAGATGGCGGCGCACGACCTGCCCGAGTGCCGCAACCTCGCGACCGAGCTGCACCGTGAGCTGGCGCTGGTCATCCCTTCGTTCGTCAAGCGCGCGCTCGACGACCGGTACGGCCGCCCCTCGGCCGAACGGATCGAGAGGATCAACGCTGCGATGAAGGACCTGGCCGAGCGGGGCACGACGCGGCGATCGACCGCCGGTCCGAGCGTTCGCCTGGTCGAGTTCGACCCCGACGCGGAGCGAAAGGTCGTGGCCGCTGCACTTTTTCCGTATTCGGACGGAGGGCTGCTGGAGCAGGGCGGCGACGCCGCGGCCGTCCTGGAGGCGCTGCTCGCCGACCGCGCCAACCGCCGCCAGCGAGCTCCGCGGCCGCTCGAGCACGCGACCTACACGTTCGAGATCGTCGCCAACTTCGCCGCCTACCGCGACCTGCACCGCCACCGCATGCTCACGCAGGAGCGCCAGCTGCTCGGCGCCGCGCTGGGTTACGACACCCCGCCGGGCCTTCGCGATCTGGGGATGGACGGCGCCTTCGAGGCGGCGGTCGAAGCGGCCGCGACGGCGCACGCGACGCTGGAGCGGGAGCTCGGTCCTGGCCTCGCCCAGTACGTCGTCCCCCTGTCGTTCCGGGTGCGCTGGTACTTCCGCGCCAACCTGCGCGAGATCTATCACCTGTGCGAGCTCCGGACGACGCCGCAGGGCCACCCCGACTATCGCTGGGTCGCCCAGGAGATGTTCCGAAGGGTCGGCGAGGTGCACCCGCGGCTGGCCCGGTACGCCCGATTCGTCGACCTGGGACCGGGCGACGAGCTGGAGCGCAGGCAGGCGGAGCGACGTCTGGATGAAAAGCTCGATGCGATCGACCGCCGCGTGCGATAGCATCTCGAACGGAGGAAGAGGGTGGATATAAACCTGATGCCGCGCGGGCCCGAGAGGCGCGACGGCGGACGGCGGTCCGGCGTCGAGCGCCGGTTCGCCGAGCGGCGCGACCCGGTTCGCGCAGCCGCCGGTCGTCGCGTGCTCTACCCGTTCGACAGGCGCGTTGCAGAACGCCGCTTTGTCGAACGGCGGACCGACTGGCCCCAGCCGCAAGCGCTCTAGACCGCTCCCAGACGTGGCGCAGGCGGCGCTGATCGTTCACGGAGGCGCCGGCCCGGTCCCGGAATCGGAACGCGCCCCCCGGCAGGCCGCGGTGGAGCGCGCCCGGGACGCCGGCTGGGAGTTGATCCGCGACGACGCCCTCGCAGCGGCGGTCGCCGCCGTGCGTCACATGGAGGACGAGCCGCTGCTCAACGCCGGAATCGGCGCGTGCCTGAACCGGGATGGGGTGGTCGAGCTCGACGCGGGGGTCATGCGCGGCGCCGACCTTGCCGCCGGCGGCGCCGCGGGCTTGCGTGACGTCCGCCACCCGATCGATCTCGCGCTCGCGGTCATGCGGGACGGCCGCCACGTCCTGCTGGCGGGGGAGGGCGCGTCACGGTTTGCGCGCGAGAATGGGCTCGAGATGTGCGACCCCTCGATCTTCGTCACCGACCGCAAGCGCCAGGAGCTCCTCCACGGCGCAGACACGGTCGGCGCGGTGGCGCGCGACTCCGAGGGCCGGCTGGCGGTGGCGGTGTCGACCGGCGGCGTCACGGGCAAGCTGCCCGGGCGCATCGGCGATTCGCCGATACCCGGCGCGGGCTTCTA
>Ga0307374_10007143_pt1 | contig 17155 bp, 13 predicted proteins | sample OX3MG_FD_202532 | JGI IMG/M metagenome (GOLD analysis project Ga0307374, IMG submission 202532) | Soil microbial communities from Risofladan, Vaasa, Finland - OX-3 | ecosystem: Environmental > Terrestrial > Soil > Coastal area > Acid sulfate soil | place: Finland: Risofladan, Vaasa | collected... | reverse complement strand
TGGTGGGCTTCACGCCAGGCCCTCCATTGGGCGGGGTCGAAATCTCGTCCCACCGCCAGCAACACCTTGCCGAGGAACCAATAATGCGTCGCGTGGCGCTGGCGTGGCTTGATCTGCTCGTTCTCCCATACGGCACGGGCGTCCAGTTCGTCGCGGCTCCAATCGCCGCCGGGCACGCCCATGCGGACATCCGCCTCGGCGTTTGGCGGCGGGAAGCTGACATTGCGGGCCGCGAGAATCATGGCGTTACCTCAATGGTTTGGGTAAGAAGTCGGCGCCGCCGAGTGTCGACCAGGCCGCGCGGCCGGAATGAGGTCGGCGTCTCCAATGCGCAGACGTGCGCAACGGGCGCTTTAGGCCGTGCGCACGCGGCGGCTTGGCCGCGCCGTTCGGCCATACGCGGTGCGTGCGCAGACGTGCGCACACGCGCTTGCAGCGGCGAGATGGCCGAAACTCGTGAACTTCTCTCTCTGGGGGCGCTGCGGGGGCATGGAGTGATTCGGCGATGCTTCATCGCAGATCGTGGCAGCCTTCCAATCGGCTTGGCAGCCCTTGAAAAAACGCGGGAAAAAGCGTGGCCATCTTTGGGGAGACGGTTGGCAGCCTCCCAATTTGCTTGATAGCCTTCTGGTGCAACGTTGCACCATGAACTCGTGGTGGTTTTACCCGCCGGCCTACCGGCCTTCGGGGTCGGTTGTCTTGCGCCTTGATGTCGGGTAACTTGGAGCTTGGCTTTCGCTGTGCAACGACGTTGCGATGGCGAAAGAGCCTGCCCCGAACTCCTGCCTGTTTTGTGCCTTAGAGAAACCTGAATGACCGTAGCCAAGTCGGATGCGTCGGCCACACCTGCGGCGGCCCAGGCCGCCCGCGAAAAGCTCGACGCCCACGCATATGAAATCGTGCAGTGGCACTTCCATCCTTCGACGGGCTGCCCGTTCTGGCTGGATTACAAGTCGCAGTTGAAGTTCGACCCGCTCAAGGAGGTGAAAGGGTACGACGACATCAAGAAGTTTCCGCCGTTTCAAGACGACTGGCTGCGCGGCGGCCCGGTGCGGCGTTGGGTGCCGAAGGCCTTCGCCGACAAGCCGATTTACGTCTTCGAAACCGGCGGCACGACCGGCGTGCCCAAGAGCCGCATCGCCTGCGACGACTTCCGCACCGACTATGAACTCTTCAGCCACACCTTGCCCGACGAGTTTTTTCCCAAAGGATCGAACTGGTTGATGCTGGGACCCTCAGGTCCGCGGCGGCTGCGGCTGGCGGTCGAACACCTGGCCCAGTATCGCGGCGGTATCTGTTTCTGCATCGACCTCGATCCGCGCTGGGTGATCAAGCTGATCAAAAAGGGGTGGATGGAGCATCTCGAAGCCTACAAGCAGCACTGCATCGACCAGGCGGCGACGATTCTCGGCGCCGGGCATGACATCAAGTGCATGTTCACCACGCCCAAACTGCTGGAGGCCTTGGCGCTGGAACTGGAAAAACGCGGCTCCGGCATTCGGCAGTCGGGCATCACCGGCATCTTTTCCGGCGGCACGGAGTTCACGCCGCAGTGGACCCGTTTCGCCACGGAAGAGTTTTTGGAGGGCGTTTACATGACGCCCACCTACGGCAACACATTGATGGGGCTGGCTTGCTCGAAGCCGGTCACGCCGCAAGAGAACTACAAGATCACCTATTACGCCCCGCAGCCGCGGGCGGCCATCGAGGTGGTCGATTTCCAGGACGCGAACCAGGTGGTTGCCTACGGCGCCACGGGCCGCGTGAAGCTGACGACGATGACCAAAGAGTTTTTCGTGCCCGGCTTCTTGGAGCGCGACGAAGGCGAGCGCGAGCCGCCCTATGAAAAATATCCCTGGGACGGCATCAGCGGCGTGCGGCCCTTCCACGAGTTGGCGGAAGCCACCACCGTGGGAGTTTATTGAGTAATCGGAACGGGGAATTCTTCATGGCCACGACTGAACGCCTGTTTTCGGCTGAGGAGTATGCTCGGCTCCCCGATAATGGTATGCCCACGGAACTCGTGCGCGGGCGCATCGTCACGATGAATGTACCTAACTTCCGCCATGGTTGGCTTTGCATTCGCATCGGCAAGCTTTTGGCTACGTACGTCGATGATCGCGAGCTCGGATACGTGCTAGGAAACGACGCGGGAATGGTGACCGAGCGCGGTCCCGATACGGTGCGCGGTCCCGACATTTCGTTTTTCAGCTATTCCCGCATTCCCAAAGGGGCCGGTCCAGAGGGCTATGCCGAGGTTGCCCCCGAAATCGTGTTCGAGGTGCGTTTGCCCGGCGATCGTTGGCCCAAGATTCTTCGGCGGGTTGGCGAGTTACTCAGCGCGGGCGTGCTGGCCGTTTATGTTGTCGATGCGAAGAAAGAAACCGTTATCGTATTCGATGCGGACACCGACGAGCCCGGCCGGACCTTGCAGGGCGAAGATGAACTGCCCTTTCCTGAGCCGCTGACGGGCCTGCGCATCGCCGTACGGCAATTGTTCTCCTGATCGTTCTTCCCGATGTTCAACACCTAAGTCCTAAGACCTTCTGATGTTAAACCTTCCCGTCCTGCGTTGGGGCAAGCCCTACGAATCGCTGGAAAGCGATACGGTGCTGCATTTCATCACCGGCGAGCCGATCGCCAAAGTGGCCCAGGCCAACGCCGGCCTGTTGCAACGCGACATGCGGTTCGCCAAGCGGGCACGCGACGTGCTGCGTGCCATCCCGTGCCATGAGTTGATCGAACGCATCAAGAAAGCGGCCGATCTCTATCTGAACGCCACGCTGCCGATGGGCGACGGCAAGCAGTCGCCGCAGGAGTTTGCCCGGCAGCAGTCGGCTTCGACCGGCCTGCCCGAGCACATGTGCGCCGCGAACATGCACAAGAACTACTTCGTGCTGACGCACATGGACCAGATGCTCGACGCACTCACGCGCGGGCTCGACCTGAACATCCTCAGCCGCGGCTATGGCGTCGAGAGCCGCGGCGTGGTGGTGAGCTATCAGGCCCAGTCGCCCATCGTGGGCCTCGTACTGCCCTCGAACTCGCCGGGCGTTCACACGCTCTGGCTGCCCGTGATTCCCATGCAGATCGGCCTGGTGCTCAAGCCCGGTCCGCAGGAGCCGTGGACGCCGTATCGCATGGCGGCCGCGTTCTTCGAGGCCGGCATTCCTCCCGAAGCCATCTCCATCTATCCGGGCGGCGGCGATATCGGCGCGGCCGTGCTGGCCCATTGCGACCGCAGCATGATCTTCGGCGGCACAGCCACCGTCGAACGCTACAAGGGCAATCCCAAGGTGCAGGCGCACGGACCGGGCTTCAGCAAGGTGCTGATCGGCGACGACCTGGTCGACCGCTGGGAAGAATTCATCGACCTGATTTCCGACAGCGTCTACCTGAACAGCGGCCGCGGCTGCATCAACTGTTCCGGCGTGTGGGCCTCGCGTCACACCGAGGAAATCGCCCAGGCGTTGGCCGAGCGGCTGGGACCGATTGAAGCTCTGCCGCCCGAAGATCCCAAGGCGGGCCTGGCCGCCTTCACGGTTCCCGGCGCTGCCCAGGGAGTCTGGAAGGCGATCGAAGCCGACCTGCGTGAAGACGGCGTGAAGCATACGACCGAACCTTATGGGCCGCGCCTGGTGGAAATGGAACGCTGTGCCTATCTGCGGCCGGTCGTCGTGCATTGCGATTCGCCGGAACGGGCCATCGCCAAGAAGGAATACATGTTCCCCTTCGTCACGGTCGTCAAATGCCCGCAGGAGAAAGTGCTCGATTCGATCGGGCCGACCTTGGTCTGCACCGGCATCACCGACGACCCGGCCCTCCAGCGGGCCCTGACGGACGCCACGCACATCGACCGGCTGAACATCGGGCCGATTCCCACGATCAAGCTCGACTGGCTGCAGCCGCACGAGGGCAACATCGTCGAATTCTTGTTCCGCGCGCGGGCCTATCAGATTCCCAAGGAGAAATTAGCGACGTAGGGGATGGGATTTTGGATTTTCGATTTTGGATTTTGGATTCCTTCAATCCAAAATCCAAAATCCAAAATCCAAAATCGCCACCGTGACCCGATACGATTGCCACCGAGCTCCATGATTCCCTTCGATTTCCAACTCCGCACGCGAATCGTCTTCGGCCCCGATCGGGTCGATTCGCTGGGTGAATTGGCGAGTGAATTGGGGGCGCGGCGGGCGCTGGTGGTGAGCGATCCGGGCATCGTCGCCGCCGGGCACGCGAACCGCGGCATCGCCTCGCTCGACCGCGTGGGCATCGAAACGCACCTCTTCGACGGCGTTACCGAGAATCCGACCGATCAGAACGTCGAAGCGGGAGTGGCATTCGCCAAGAAGTGCCGCCCGGAGTTGATCGTCGGTCTGGGCGGTGGCAGCTCGATGGACTGCGCCAAGGGAATCAACTTTGTCTATTCGTGCGGCGGCCGCATTCAAGACTATTGGGGCACGGGCAAGGCCAGCCGGCCCTTGTTGCCGATGATCGCCGTGCCCACCACCGCCGGCACCGGCAGCGAGGCCCAATCGTTCGCCCTGATCAGCGATTCGCAAACGCACGTCAAAATGGCCTGCGGCGATAAGAAGGCATCTTGCCGGGTCGCCTTGCTCGATCCGGCATTGACCGTCACGCAACCGCCCGGCGTGACGGCCCTGACAGGCATCGACGCCGTGGCGCATGCCGTGGAGACCTATGTCACCAACCGCCGCAACGCCGTGTCGCTGGCCTTCAGCCGCGAAGCCTGGCAGTTGCTGGCCGAAAACTTCACGCGCGTGCTGGCCGAGCCGACCGATCTCGACGCTCGCGGCGGCATGCAGCTCGGCGCCTGTTTTGCGGGGCTGGCCATCGAAAACTCGATGCTCGGCGCCACGCACGCCCTGGCGAACCCGTTGACGGCCTTTTACGGCATCATGCACGGCCAGGCCATCGGCATGATGTTGCCGCACGTGATCCGCTTCAACGGCGAGGAGTTCGACGGCTGGTATCGCGAGTTGCTGGAGTATGTGCCCAGCACGAACGGCGACGGGCGGCACGGCCCCGCGTCGCACGCACTGGCCGACGTGGTGGCCGACTTCGCGCGGCGTGCCGGGCTGCCCGAACGGCTCTCGCAGTGCGGCGTCGAGCGCGAAAAGCTGCCCGCCCTGGCCGAAGACGCCGCCAAACAATGGACCGGCACCTTCAATCCTCGCAAGGTCGGCCAGCAAGAGCTGCTTGCGCTCTACGACTTGGCCTATTAGCGCCCGGGCACTACGAGTTCCTTTCCAACGCCGGTGGCTGACGCTTTCGACGAGGTCAGAACAGCTCATCAATCGGTCGGCCGCTGGGCGAGTCGGCCAGACCTCCGAGGCGGCGACGGTGACCATCTCCCCGTCGATCGACTACGCGGTCGGCCCGCTGCCCAGCGCCACGGTCACGCTCGTGGAAGATACGGTGCCGCAGGTGACGATCGCGGCCCTCGACGATCAACCGAACGGAGCAGAACGGCGGGTCATCGGAATTCTGAAAGTAGGTGCTTGCAATCGCGATGGACGAAGCGTAGACTGCGCGGCCGAGGATGGAAGGTCTGCCTTTCGTGACGGGCGGTTCTTGCCCGACCTTCCGTTCTCGTCCGCAACCGATTCACGCGGAGGTGCGGTGTGAAAGCGTCTTGGCCAGCGGCGTCGGAACGTCCGGCGCCACGCCGAAGGTGTAGTTGTCGGCCCTTGCCGACGCGATCGCTCTACGCCAGAGCGGAGATAAGCGGTGCGCGCCCCACTTATCTCCTGGCACGTCCCGCGGCCGACGCTTCGCCAGCGCACTCTGTGGGGAACGCCCTCCGTGGCGTTCCGCGAATACCGGATCTACCTCCCAATGCGCGAGCGGAACGCCACGGAGGGCGTTCCCTACAGAACCCGCCCGGCCCGGTGCAAAAGCGTGGCGCGCACCGCTTATCGCGCGGCCCGTTCGGGCGCGGTGGCGTAAAGCTTCACCGAACCCGTTGCCATTTTCACACTAACCCGAAGCGCGAGCGAGGTTTTGCCGCTTTTTTCACGTTCCTCGCTGGCGCTTCGGGTTGGTGTTCGCGCCTGCGTACCGGGTTCGGCGAAGCGTTACGCGGTGGCGACATCGGCGACCACAAGATAAGGGGGGTGCGCCCCGCTTTTCTCTTCACCGAATGCAGGGCAGAGCGTGCCCGCGGAAACCGGGGCGCGCCCCGCTTATCGAGCTTCCGGGACGATCTGCGGCGCGGCCTCCCCAAACCGCCGCATGGCTCAGACGGCCTGGGAAGGCCGCCCCACGGACGCGGCAACCCGCTTCGAGCGAGTTTTTGTACGCCTTTTTAACTCATTCATCAGGAGACCGTCATGAGCGCGACACTTTGTGAACCAGACCTCCTGGGCATCGAGACCGACGAAGCGACGGAAGCGATTTGGGGCGAGGAGAACGATCGCTCGATCGTGGCGCGGGAAGTCGACGGGGCGGACGACGTGCCGGATGAACGCTGGAGCACCGGCGAGCTCACCGCGCGTGCGGCGGCGGAATCGGAGCGCATCGGGCACGCGGAGAAGTGGGTGACGCCGCATCATTGGTACCTGGGCGAGGCGTTGATTGCCGTGCGGAAGCGCTTCAAGAGAGTGGAGTGGGGCAACTGGCTCGTGCAGTGCAAGGTAAGCAAGAGCCTCGCGCGCGACGCGCGCAAGCTGGCGAAGCTCTACGAAACGCCGGAGGCGCTTGGAGACGTTTCGGTGCGTGAGGCGCTGCGGCGCGCGAAAGCCGACGCGACGGACCCCGAGACCTCACGGCTGTTGCGCAATCTGGAAGTACGCTTCCGCAAGGCCGTCAAGGCGGCGCGCGCCGTCGGCGAAAAGGTGAGAACGCCCGCCGAGCGTGCGGCACTGGCGAGGTCGATCGAGCAAACGGGTGCGGCCTTGTCCGCGCTGCCGCTTGAGCGCGGCCAAGGAGGATGCTCGTGAACGCACACGACCCGTTGAAATCCAACGGAAACCACGGCTGTGGCGGAACATTCGTTCGCACGATCCGGCGGTTTCGCGTAACATCTTGGGCGAAGGAGCGGAAGGGCTCTCGAAGCCGCCATCATTGCGGCGAGGCAGCGCAAAGACGTTCTTTGTCGAAGCGCACTGCCGCCGTACTCGTGCCCGCGATCTTTCTCTGTCTAAGCTGCGCCGGTTTCGGCATCGAAGCCGAAGAGATGGAATTGTTCGATCCGAGGCCAGCCAGCGAACGATTCGCCGAAATGTGGCGGGATATCGAGCGCGGCTGCGAACAGATGCGGCAGAACGGCAAGGCTGAGGCCGCCGGCGAATTGCTCAAGCGAGCAAACGAGCTGAAAGCCGCGTACCAGGTGAAACGTGAGCCAATTCGTTCGGAGAAGGTTGAATTGCACGCCGTGGGCGTCTATGGCGGCCGCTTTGACCGCGGTCCGAAACGGCGAGGGGTGGTGAAGGTGAAAGTGACGCATAAGGCGGCGCCGCTCATCTTGTCGCTGAGTGCCTATGAGCCCGTGGAATGGCAACTTGAAATCGACGCAGGCGTGCGGCTGGAAGAGATCTTCGTCAGCGGCTACAATGCGCAGGAGGTTAAAACCGGCTCCGGCGAGCCTAAGATCACGAACCGCAGTGGCGGCGGGGGTGACGGTACTTATTGCTACTGCCGCAATGCCGATTACGTTCGACTCGCATCGATGCTGAAGCGGCGGTTCGGGGCGGAGCCGATCACGTTTCAGGGTGGTTACATACCGCGCGACCGACCCTTCGTGGTCGGCGCGGAAAGCGATGACTGGCTTACCCAGGCACTCATGGCTGCCCTGCGGCCGATCTACAAAGAGAGCACGAAGGCGGAACTTGAGGAAACCGTACAAGAAGTATCCAAGCTTCGTTTCCAGGCAATGATTGGTCGGCGGTACGGCGACTTCACGGTCTTTGGACCGATTGATGCAACGCTTCGACCAATGCCCGATCAACTAGATCCATTCGGCTTCGGCTTCAGACAGATCGCTTACGATGCGGAGGCGAAGCAGTACTACGCTGTTTCTCGGTCGGGCGTAAAGCGGCTCGATTCCGAGACTGGGAAGCTGGCAACACTCACGGTCGATCGGTCGCTGCCGGGCCTCAGCGCGGTCTGTGGGCTGACATTCGATACCAAACGCCGCAGGCTCCTTGTGGCCACGATGGCCGGCGAAGGCCACCTGTTCGGTACGATCCCGCCCGAGACAAGTGGTCCGTCGTTTCGTCGATGAGCAATGTGGACGCCTGCAGCCTCACTTATTCGGCGTCGGACGACATGCTTTATGCGATACTCGCGGACCATGGCGGGGACGCGGATATGGTCGTCGCAATGAACCAGATGGATCCACGCGGCGCAGTGGTCAAAAAGATCCGCTTTGCGCGCCCTATCCAGGCGGAACTCAATATCACTTCGCTGCAAGCGGTTTGCGTCGGCGCAGAGCGGCTCGTGCTTTTAGCGGTCCCGCCGGAACTAAAATCGCCTGTCGACACGGCCACTGTTCATTGCTACGTCGTTAACCTACACTCGGGCGAGGTCGAGTTCGCGTGCCCTCAGAGATTACAAAAGTGAAAACGCGCGTAACGCCAAAGCGGCTTGTGGTCGTGAATCGCTTTTCGATTCGCGGCGGACGCGCTATGCGAGGTGCCTCGTGAGTACCATAGACATTAGGTCCTCGTTCGGTCCACGAAGCCCCAAGCGCGAGCGCCGCTGGCTGCGGTACAGTCTCCGGACGCTTTTTCTAGTCACATCGCTCGTGGCCCTAATAGGAGGCTGGTTACGGTCTCGTACGGCTGGCTACGTTGAACAACGTAAGGCCGCTAACTTTCTTCGCTTACTCGGTGGGACATTTACGAGGCGGCCTGCAGAGCCCAAGTGGCTTTGGCGGCGGTTCGGCAGGTTTCCCGACGTCGACTGCGCGAACGTTGTAAGCATCGATCTCTCGGGGCGACGAAAGCTTCGCGATGAACACCTTGCCGCACTCGAACAGCTCCCCTATGTCGAGGTGCTTCGGCTTTCCAATACGGCAATCACCGACGTCGGCATGCGGTCGCTTCGTTCGTTGTCGTACCTAAAAGATCTTGATCTAGATAATACGAGCATAACTGACGCCGGCCTGGCTGTAATCGGCCATCTTCGCCGTCTACGGCTGCTACGTCTTGACGGCACATCGGTAACAAACGACGGCCTGGCACATCTTAACGCGCTGCGCGACCTTGAGCTGCTGCATTTACGCGGCACGAACGTGTCCGACGTCGGCATGGTCCATCTACAAGATCTTCACAATCTATCGTGCGTCGATCCGGGTGACAACGTTGGAGACGAGGGAATTAAGCAACTGTGCAGGCTTTCGCGCTTAACTACCCTGACCGTTGGCGAAATGGTCACGGACAAGGGACTCCGCGAGGTGAGTCGCGTGCAAGGCGTCACTTCTCTCGACGTAAGCATTTGCCGTGTTACTGACGCGGGCATCGTGTCGCTCGCGAATCTACCATACCTTGGCAACATCGTGCTTCGCGGGCCGAACATGAGCGATGCGGCACTTGTGCCTGCCGCGAAACTTCATGCGCTAACCGATCTCACGCTCCACGGCAGCGGCGTCACCGCGAACGGCTTGCGTGCCCTTAACCAGTCGAGATCGCTAAGGCGATTGTCTTTGATTGATTCGCCTCTGGACTATGCTGACGCAGTGCAAACACTGCCGCGGGTGATTATTAGCTACGAGCGATCCCGTTCATTCCAAAACTGAAAGTGACACGCTTTATGGGCCATGAAAAGCTGTCCGGAACGAATGGCACTGCCGGTTGGCGTGCTTGAGTTTACGGCGACGCCCGGCGCAGGCCCGCATGCCGTCGGCGCGCCCTGACGCCGCGTCGAGCCGTAGCTCGGGCGCGCGCGGCAAGCCGCTGATGCCGGCGCAGACCGCGATCGTGTCGCGGCAGTGGCGACGAGCCAATGCCGGATGGGAACGCTTCAGTCGCTGACGTGCGAGGGTGTGCGTCTCCTTTCATCGCGAGGGGATTCTACGCTGGCCGGCGCACGTGTTACGCCTTGCCGGTCAGCAGTTCCGCACGCGCCTCGTCGCGCGGCTTCGTGAGCAGGTCGTGTGGTTTCGGCCGACGTTTCACCGCACGTGGTTCCACGCGATTCGGTCGATGCCCGACGCGATGCCGACCCAAATGCTCCCAATTGATCTCGATCAGCGCCGTCCGCGCCCCGTCGTCCAAAAGCGGACCTTGCACCCAACTGGCCGCGATTTTTTGCATCGCCGCCGTGAAGCTGATTTGCCGCGGGCACCGTCCTGAGGCCAGCGCCGACTGCAGCAGCACGCGGCGGACTAAGTTGTACGCCAACAGGTGCGTCCAGATCTCCTTGCGGACCATCGCCGGAGACTTGCAGCGCAACACGTCCATGCCCAGGCTGCACTTGATGGCGCGAATGTCCAACTCCGCCAGCCATCTTTTGTGGTAGAGTTCTGACAGATCGTTGCGAGTATACTCCTTCGCATCGAGCAAGGTGGTTACGACCACGAACGTCTGCACGCGGAAGCCCGGCTGAGACACCGCCACTTCCACCTCGCGGACCTCGAGCGACTCCGGCATCGACTGGTACGTTTCTTCATCCATCCACTCGGGCCGTGGCGGCCGCAACCACTGGACCGTATGATCGCCAGGCCCCAACCGCCTGCCGCGGCGGAAGTCGGCCGTGCGGCGCTGGTGCAGCCGCGTCACCACGTCGACGCCCAGGGCCTTCAGCAGACAGATCATGAAGTACGAGCAGTAGTAGCGGTCGCCGACCACCACGTCGCCGCGGCGAAGCCGCCAGAACAGCTCGCGCAGCAGGGCCGTCTCGCCGGTTTCCTTCCCCTGGCACGGCCCCGTCGCCAGTCCGTTCACCATAGCGGTGGCCAGCGACAACAGCACCACGCCACGCAACATCGGGAAGCCCACGCCCGCTTGCTGAGACGACGACTGCGGATAGGCCTCTTGGTTATCCGGCGTGTCGGGCATGCTCACGGTGAAGCCATCGACCAGGAACGTCCTGTGCCCCTTCCAGCGCCAATCGTCGGGCACCGCCGCTTCGCAACCGTCCGCGACGTCATACACCACTCGGCGCAGCGCGGGCTCGGACAACTTCGCACGGGCGCGACAGTAGGCGCCCGTGTTGTCCGAACACGGCTTCCGTCCCAGGGACACCAACAGCACGATCACGCGCGACACAGCGGCCGCGCACGAACGCTGCTCTTCTTTGAACAGCATTTGCGAGACAAACGCCCAGAGCGTGACCGCTGGCGTGTAAACCGCGTCGTCTTCTTGCGCGAAGGCGACGCCCTCTTCCTTGAAGGCCGTCTCGATCGTTTCTTCCGAGAGCGCGTCGGCGAAGGGGAGGCCGGGGGCCTGCAAGAACGAGTCCAGCACGACACGAAACTGGCGTGGCAGCAGACGGACGGATGTGCAAAATGACACGAGACCCTCCTTGGTCTGGAGAATGCATCGTCCATCCAAGGAAGGTCTCGTTGGCCACGAATCTTAGACCAACGAAGGTTTCGCGAAAAGATCGATCGGTCGGTGCGGCCGGCGTGCAGACTTTTTCAAAAGTTCAGCAGGCACGGTGCGCTGGCGATTCGCGCCTGCGGAAATTCTCGCCGATCGCGGCCGTCGCCGCAAGTCCTTGCCCGCCAAGCGGCAGTGCCATTCGTTCCTGACAGCTTTTCATGGCCCCTTTTCCTGGCCCTGACACCTTCTCCTGGCTCAGCGAGCTGGTGTCGTGTTCGATCGAGGTGTCGCTGCCGTCGTCGGTGGTGCCGGTGGCGGTCTGGTCGCGGTCGCCGGAGTCGTGGTAGCTTTTGCTGGTCGAGCCGGAGCTTTGGTCGTCGGTGGCGACCGTCACGCCCGCGCCGGGCGAGCTCGTTTGCGTATCGTGCTGCTGGCCGCTGGCGCTGGCGATGTCGTCGTCGCTATAGCTCTGTTCCTCCGTGGTGATCGCGCCGCTGACCTCGCTGAAGGGGCCGGTGGCGGCTATTTGACGCGCTCCCACTCCACAATGCCCTCAATCGTTGCGACGTCAGCGTCTGTTAAAAACGCCATCCTTCCCGCGGTATGATTAGCGAGGATGCGTGCGAACAACGCCGCACGATCAAGCAACTCATGTTCGCCTGTTCGTTGCGCCGCAATGTCAAGCCCGCTCTGGATCTGCTCAGCAAGTTCAATTCTGTTTACCAGACCATCATGCAGGCCACCCCTAAAAATTGAGACACCATTCCAAGAGGGGCTAAAGCCAGACGACTCGCCAATCTCAAACTGAAAGCCGAACTGCCCTGCGATCGACGCGGCTTCCGCCTGCGTAACCCACCCCTCCCTGCGCGGCCGCCAATAGACCGCCAGCTGCGGCCGCGAAGCCTTGAGGCGCGCCGCACCGGCTCCGGTGACACCGGTTCGTTCGATAAAAACGTACTTCAACGCGACCGGTGCGCGAAGATGCGGCAGGCACGCATCCGAGATTGCGCAGTGGTTAAGGACCACGCTCTGTAATGAGCGCAGCCCTTGAAGGAATTTCAGATCCTCATCGGAGACCTGAGTTCCAGCAAGACCTAGATACTCCAACCGGGAGAGCCGCGTTAAGTTGGAGAGCGATTCACCTCCGACGTCGTCATCGAATAGCTCAAGCGACCGTAGCCCCGGTATTGTTGAGAGTGCCTCTAAAGCAGCGCTGGTGATCTTCGTCTGGCCCGCAGTCAAATTCTCAAGCGATCTTAAAGCCGCTACATGATGAGCGCCCTCGTCATTAAAGTTGGTACAGGCCACGTCAAGACGAATTAGCCGCTGCAATGAGCGTAGCTGGCGAAAGGCGCCCCCCGAAATCTTCGTGCCGCGCATATCCAAACTTCGTAAGGAGACCATCGGTTCTAGATGACCCGCTCCATCATCGCCGACGTCCGTATCACGAAGATCAAGCTCTTCCAAATTCACGAGGCCCGAAAGGTACTTGAACGTAGCACCGGTGATTCGAGTTTGTTCCAGGTCAAGGATGCGGAGAGAGCGCATGCGACCCAGGTACCTTACGCCATCGTCACTAATGCTCGAGTTCTGCAGATCGAGCCACTCGACCGACGGAAGTTTTGAAAGTTCCGTCATCGACGGATCGATTGACCCGCGTTTGGCAGGGTCAGCCTCGTAGTCGCGGAAATCCAAAGCTCTGATTGTCGGGAAGCACATAATCGCCTTGAGTTCATCCGCGGAGATCGTCGAACTGGGGCACACGTAGCTGACCACTTCGTCCCGCTGCAGGATGACATCTGCATTCAGCAAATCATTGTATGTGGGATGGGAGTCGTCGACCGGTACGCCGACGCTGTAGCCATTGTTCTGCAGTAAGCGGACGGCTGCAAGACGAACACGATACTGATGCTCGCGGTGTGCGCAAACCGCTAGCGGGAGCGACGCCAGAGTAACTAAAGAAAAAAGCGTCACAAGTCTGTACTGGCACCACCGCATATTCTTCAAAGCTGCCGTAGGAGCAAAGGACATATTCTCGCCGCACCCGCCGCGCCTCGCTGCTCTCATAGGCGGCGACATCCGACCTGTTAACGCAAAGTACGACTGCTATTCAATGCCTAGTAGTGCGTCATTTAAGGAGGCCAAGATCCGTAAGTATCTGTTGGCTCGCAATCTGGGGAAGCTTTAAGTGCTTATTAATATCATCACCTTTGCCGTCACTGGTCAACTTTGTGTCGGCAGCTCCGTAATAATCGTACGGGATCGACTGTATTGGAGCCCCCCAAAATCTGCCCGGGGCGTCAGTTTTTAGATCATCTTGCTGGTAATAATTATGCCAACTCGAGACCATCGTCTTAAGATCTTTTGGGGGTTTAGCCGAGGTAGCGCTTCCGATCTGGATGGGATCAATCGTGACGAGATGAATTTGAATCTTCCCCTGCTGGTACAACCCCTGCAATCTGGGATTCTTTTTAAGTAAGGCGTCAAGTTCCGCCGCCGTTTGCATAGCTTTGTCAGCTCCCCAACTGTGCCCGAGTAGGATCAAGCTGAAGGTCTTGCCATTTGCCATTTCCCCGTTCCTAAGTGCAGCCTCCATTATGCCGACTTGCTCCTCCGCGATGGACTTGTTGGGGGCTGTTCCGACGCCGTCGTACTGGTACATTTTAAACCGCTTCGCATTCAATGCTCCAGTTTTCTGCGCTATGCCCTTGGTGAGTTTGTAGGTTTCCGTTTTTTCATCCGTGTTCTTCTGGAATCCTCCTACGATGCCGACAACGCTTGTCGGGCCTTGGCCAACTTCAAAAGGAATGCCTTGTCCGCCGTACTTCTTTGGATCGCGCAACTGGAAGCTGGGCATCATCACGACCGCACCGTGAGCCCCGGGGGCATTCCCGCCGGCACCGAGCGGGCCGGGGTCGCCGGTCGCCGTCGTGCCGCTGGTCGGGCCGTTGGTGTAGGAGCTGCCGCTGGAACCGCTGCCCGTCGAGCCGTTGGCCCAGGCCTGGCTGATCGAGCTCCAGAAGGTGACCGCCAAGCTCGTCGTTTGAGACGCCCAGCCGGAAGAATCCGCAGTGCCCGTTTCCGTCCCCGGATCGCCCCCGCTCACCTTCGTGTCCTCCGAATTCGAGGCGCTGTAATCCCACGTCCATTGCTCCTTGACGAAACCCGGAATCGTGATGTTGCCCGTCTCGTGGTACGTCAGGATTTCGGACGCCGAATGCTCGCCGGAATACGTCGCGGTCTTGCTGTCGATGTTGTTCGCCGCGTCGATCGTCTGCGTCTCGCTCGACTGGTAGGAGAGCGAGGCCGTCCCCGTGTAGTTGCCGCTGTAACTGCCGCCGTTGGCGTCGCCCCACTGCCGCATCGTCGCCTGGCCCACGGCGGTGCCGCTCACGCCCGCCGTCTCGTAGGAGGTGGCATAGCCCGCCGGGTTGTCGCCGCTGGGCGCGATCGTCGTGCCGGCCGGCGGGGTCGTAAAATCGCCCGTCTCGGTGCTCGTCGTCGAACCGCTGGCGCTGCCGGTGTTGATGCCGTGCCCGTCGGCCGAAGACGTCGTCGCGTCCCACGAGGTGCTGTTGCTGGTCGTCTCGCTTTCGTTCCCCTTGTCGTTGTAGTTGTCGCTGGTCACGCCGGCCGCGATGCCGCCGTTGTCGCTGTCCGTCGCCGAGCCGCCGTCGGCCGCGGTGACCACCGTCGTCCAGTCGTAGGTGGTGCCGTAGGCGCTGTACCCTCCGCCGAACGACTGCCAGGTGTTGTCGGAGAAATCCGAGTGGTCGCTGTCATTGAAGGTTTCGTTGGTGCTGATCGTGCCGCTGGTGTCGGTGGTCGTGCCGCTGGCCAGGGCCGTCGAGCTGTCGTCGCCCGAGGAGTTGCCCGTGGCGCTGGTCGCTTCGGACGGGGCGGAACTGCTCATCGTGGGCGCCGCCGAGTCGTTGCCGAGGAACGGCGGGTGAAACCGCATGCCCGGCCCCATCGCGCTGTCCATCAGTATGCCCGGCGGGCTGTCGGGGGACACGCCCAACGCCGCGCCCTGGTCGCTGGTCGCGTTGTAGTTGCTCAGCTCGCTGGCCGTCGTCTTGTCGGTGAAGTTGTCGGTCTCGCTGGTCACGCTGCCGTTGGTCTCGTCGATCGGGCCGCCGTCCACATTATCCGAATTGCTGCTGCCGGTGTACATCGAGGTCCAGGTGGTGCCGGGGTCGCCCGGCGCGGTATAGCTGGCCGTGTAGCTGCCGCTGGAGCTGGGCTGGTCTTCCCGGCGGAAGGTGCCGTCGTCGGTTTCGCTGCCCTTGGCCATGTCGTAGCTGCCGGTATAGGTGTAATCGGCGGTGTCGCCGCCGCCGTCGGTCTCGACGGAGCCGCCGCCCGTGACCGTGGTGGTGGTCTTGTCGGTCAGCGAGCTGGTGTCGTGTTCGATCGAGGTGTCGCTGCCCGAGTCGGTGGTGCCGGCGGCGGTCTGGTCGCGGTCGCCGGAGTCGTGGTAGCTTTTGCTGGTCGAGCCGGAGCTTTGGTCGTCGGTGGCGACCGTCACGCCCGCGCCGGGCGAGCTGGTTTGCGTATCGTGTTGCTGGCCGCTGGCGCTGGCGATGTCGTCGTCGGTGTAGCTCTGGTCCTCCGTGGTGATGGCGCCGCCTGCCTCGCTGAAGGGGCCGGTGGCGTGTCCGTGGTCCTTGTCGTAGTAGCCGCTCGAATCGGTGTGGCTGCCGGTGGCGCCCACCGGGAAGCTCTCCGACTTCTTGCCGTCGTCGGTGTGCAGATCGTCGTTGGTCGAGTTGCCGGTGGCGCTCACGCTGCCCGAGGCGCTGGTGTAGTTGCCGTTGGCGCTCTCGGTGGCAAGCGTGCTGTCGTCGGCCGACAGGTTCTCGCTGCCGGTGCTGCCGCCATTATATCCGCCCGACTCGGTCTCGTCATCGGTGTTGAGGTCGGTGTCGTTGGCGTTGAAGGTGCCGTTGCGGCTTTCGCTGCCGCCGCTGGCGGAGTAGCTGCCGCCGTCGGTGTAGCTTTGGCTGGTCGATTGGTAGGTTTCGGCGTTGAGCGTATCGGAGCCTTGCGGCTTGGTTTCGTGGGCGCCGGCGGTGTCGATGTCCTTGGTGCCGTCGCCGAAGGTGCCGCCACTGCTGGTGCCGCCGGGCGTGGTGGTGGCAGTTCGTTGGCTGAATTTCCACGGAAACCGTTGTGCGGCCACGCCCCAAGAGACAACTTCGCGAAAAACTGGCGCGTGCCTAAGTCGCAAACCTAGTAGATATAATCACTTATGGCGACGTGCCGCCAGCGGCGCAAAACAAAAGCGCCGTGCGCGCGGCGCTTTTGTTCTGCGCCGCAGTGGCGCGGTTGACGATGCCTGAGGCCGCCGAATGGTGCCGGCAGCGCGGGCGCCGGCGGACCGCAAGGCTTCGGATGCGCGCCGGCGGGAGCGGGAATGCAGGAGGAAGCTATTCTTCGTCCGGTCCTTACCGCCGCCTCGCGATCGAGTGTCCCGGCGCCAACATCGCCGCGACAAACGTGTCGCGTTCGCTAAAGCTCCAGGGTGGCTCAATGCCGAGCAGCGGCCAGTGCTCTGTGAGCCCTCCAATGATGGACGGCGCAAAACTTCGTAGGGTGGGAGCGAGGGGGGGGGGGGGGGGGCCCCCCCCCCCCAAAACCAACCGGGG
>Ga0307374_10007140_pt1 | contig 17156 bp, 13 predicted proteins | sample OX3MG_FD_202532 | JGI IMG/M metagenome (GOLD analysis project Ga0307374, IMG submission 202532) | Soil microbial communities from Risofladan, Vaasa, Finland - OX-3 | ecosystem: Environmental > Terrestrial > Soil > Coastal area > Acid sulfate soil | place: Finland: Risofladan, Vaasa | collected... | reverse complement strand
CCACAGCTCATCATCGACGATCCACGGCTTGGTACGGGAACCCGGCATCGGTGCCTCCCAGTATCGCGTAAGCGGTGACGCGTCCTGAGTTCAGGGCCGAGGGAGCGGTCCCTTCATTTAGTTAGAGGTTCTTAGAGGTTCTGGGCCAGGGCCTCGACAAGGAACTTGACGTGGCCCTGGAGCATCGCGGCCTGGCCGATCTGGTTGACGATCTCCGGGTCGGCGACCGCGTCCTGTTGGCCGCGATCGATCAGGGACTGCTTGGCACCCCGGTCGAGGGCGAAGATCGTGTGCGCCAGCCGCCGGCTGTTGGCCTTCCACCAGGCGAGCGTCGGTTGGCGGATCGGGATGCGATCCGGGCGGGCCCGGTCGAGGGCCTCAAGGAAGACCTGGATTGCCGCATCGACGCGCAGGCGCCGCTCCAGCACGCCGACAAACGTCCCATCCTCGGCGACCGCGTCGCCGAACTGCGACTCTGCCTCGAAGGCCGTGGCGTCCTCGAGCCGCTCGAGCACGTCGTCCATCGACTCCGCGGCCGCTTGCATGCGGACCTCGAGATGGTGCGCGAAGCTCTCGAGCTCCTCTACCTGGCCGGGCCCGGCGTTGGCGGCAAGGGCCTCGGCGACGAACCGCAGATGGGCCCGGATGGCGGGATCGCCCGCCGGCGAGGAGTCCTCGCTGCCGGGCGCCTCCTCGTTGACCAGCTCCATCAGGCGGCCGTGGTGGGCCTGCATCCAGACCAACAGGCCGCGTGCGGTGGGGTGGGGGGCGGTCGACATCTGGTGACGTACAGGACCGCTAGGTCAGCGTGTACTCGGGGCCCGAACCGCCCTCGGGCGGCGTCAGTCGCCCACCCTTGGCGGTGATCGCGCCGCACTGCACGCAGTTGGAGGGGTTGGTGTGGACGGTGACCGTGCCGTTGCGCGCGCCGTCCTGGCTGATCTCGTACACCTTGGCGGGGCACATGTTCTCCCAGGCGACCGCCAGGGCGCGCGGCACCGTGTGCTGAATCCGGATGTGGTCGGGCTGGTCGTCGCGGGTCTTGTTGCCGGAGGCGAACACGCTCGAGAGCTTGTCGAAGGTCAGCGAGCCGTCGGCCGTGATCGGCTTGCGCGCGCCGATGAAGATCGGCTCCTCGGCATCGCGGATCGGTCGGATCTCCTTGGGCATGCGGCCACCGGAGGCGGTCACCATGCCGTGCACCATGCCGCCGAACAGGAACCCGCGCTGAAAGGCGGGGCGGATGTTGCGGACCTTCCAGAGGTTCGTCCAGACCTCGGAGTTCTTGATGCGTTTGTCGTAGCCCCACAATGCGGCCGGCGTCTCCTCGCGATCGGCCTTGAGGGATTCGAAGATCGCCTCGGCGGCGAGCATCCCCGAGCGGACCGCATACTGGACGCCCTTGAGCGCGGCCAGGTCGACGAAGCCGGCCGCATCGCCGACGAACACGGCACCGGGCACGTGTAGCCGGCTCGGCAGGCCGTAGATCCCGGAGCCGGGGATTGTCTTCGCGCCCCAAGCCAGGCGCCGTCCGTCCTTGAGGATGGCCTTGATCAGGGGGTGTGTCTTGAATTCCTGGAGGATGTCGTGCGCCGACAGCGTCGCGTCGGCGTAGTCGAGCCCGACGACGAACCCCAGTGAGATCTTGTCGTCGCCCATCGGATAGAGCCACGAGCCGCCGTACTCGCGATACTTCTTGCCCAGCCGCAGCGGCCAGCCGGTGGTGTGGATGAGCCGGTTGAGCTTGTGCGGCACTTCCCAGACCTCTTTGACGCCAAGTTCCCATGTCTGGACGGAGTTCATGTCGAGCTCGAAGTGCCGGCGCACGACCTGGGTCAGGTGGCCCGGGGTGCCCTCGGCGAGCACGGTCGTGCGGGCGTGCACCTCGATGCCGGGCTCGAACGTCCCGAGCTGTTCACCATTCTTGCCGCGCCCCTTGTCACCGGTGACGACGCCGGCCACGCGACCCTGGTCGACCAGCACCTTTTGGCAGTCGGTCTCGGGCAGCAGATAGACCCCGAGCTCTTCGGCCTTCTCACTCATCCACCGTGCCAGTTGGCTGATCGAGATCACCCAGTTGTGGTGGTTGCGCAGCTGCGGCGGGGCCGGGATGCGGAAGCTCGAGGACTTGGACAGGAAGTACACGGCCTCCTTGTCGACCTCCCAGTAGTGCGGGATGTCTGCCGGATTGGTATCCGAGAACAGGTCCTTGAGTGCGGTCGGGTCGACCACCGCTCCGGAGAGCAGATGGGAGCCCGGCGCCTTGCCCTTGTCGGCGAGTGCGACCGGCACCTCTCCGAGGCTCTCGGCGAGCTCGGGGTCCTCGCCGATCAACTGTCCGAGTCGGACGGCGGTCGCAAGGCCGCCGGGTCCGCCGCCGACGATCAGGACGCCGACCTCGATGCGCTCGTCTTCCGCTGCGTGCGGAAGGGCGACGTAGTCGGAAGGCTCGAACGGCGGAGGATACGCAGACGGGTGAATGCTGGCCATGGGCTGCCCTGGTGGTCGTGGTCGATGCGCCGGCGCCTCGCGGCACGCGGGGGGTCGTGGCGTGGCAGACGCGCGGGAGACGAAGCTTACCCTCCGTCGCACGTTCTGCGGTGCCCTCGAGCCCGCTCCCGGCGTACGATGGCTCGCAGAATGGCCCAGCCAGCACCCCATCCGATGACCGTGCCACGCGACCCCGCCGATCGCCCGTCCCCATCCGACGGCGCCAAAGGCGTCCGGTGAGCGACAGGCTGGTGCTGCGGCCGCTGGGCGCGGCGGACTTCGCCGAGGCACGCGTCGTCGCCGATGACTGGTTCGGGCGGCCCGTCGGCCTGACGATGCACCGCCTGTTCTTCGATCAGCTGGGACCTACCGGACTGCGGGCCGCCGCGGTCGCGGACCCGGACCAGATGCTCGGCGTGCTCTTGGGCTTCGCCAGCCTGGCCGATCCTGCGCTCGCGTATATCCATTTCGTGATGGTCGATCCGCAAGCCCGCGGGACGGGTGTCGCACGGGCCCTCTACCACGAGTTCGGACAGCGGATGTTCGCCAGTGGCTGCCGCCGCGTGCGGACGCTCGCGGCCCCCACCAATGGCCGCTCACTGCGCTTTCACGAGTCGCTCGGCTTCGTGGGAACCTTCGCCTCCCAGTACGTCGGCCCGGGCCAAGACCGGATCGTGTTCGAGCGCGCACTGCCGTTTGCGCCGCCCGCCTGAGCGCCGCGTCGACGGGCCTTGTGGCTCAGGTTCTGATGCCGGTCAGAATCCGTGACGAGCCCGTTGACGGATGCTCCGGCACGCGCGACGATGAGATCAGTTTCGTAGGTATCTGAATCGCAGGGAGCGGGCGTTGAGCACGGTGCACCGACACTCTCAGGCCCGCGTCGTCATCGCTGGCGCGGGCTTTGCCGCGCTGGAGGCGACGCTTGCCCTGCGCGCGTTTTCCAAGGGCGCGGTTCATACCTACCTGCTGAGCTCGCAGACCGACTTCGTCTTCACCCCGGCGTCGACGCGCGAGTTGTTTGCGCCCGTGCCGCGGACGCGCTGGCCGCTGCATGAGCTGGCGCTGCGGGCCGGTGCCGCCCTGGTGCCCGGGGCGCTCGAGTCCGTCGAGCCCGGCAACCGGCGCATCATCACACCCGAGGGCGACGCGGTCGACTACGACTACGCGATCATCGCAATCGGGGGACGCCCCGAGCCATGGCTCACGGCGCCGGGGCTCACCTTCTCCGGGACCGACGACGTGCCGGCGATGGGCCGCGAGCTCGACCGCGCGATCGAGCAGGCGGCGGCGGGCGAGCAGGTCTGCGTCGCCTTCGTGGTGCCGCCCGGGGTCGGCTGGGTGATTCCGGCCTACGAGCTCGCGCTGATGGCGCGGCGGTATCTCAACGAGCGCGGCGCGACCGAGGGCATCGCCATCGCCGTCGTCACTTCCGAAGACGCACCGCTCGGCGTGTTCGGTCAGGGCGCATCGCAGACGGTCAGCACAGCGCTTGCGGATGCCGACATCGAGCTCCACACCGGGGCAATCGTGCGCAGCTGGTCGGATGGGCGCCTGCGGATCGTTCCGGACGACTCGGTTGCGGCCACTGTCGTGATCGCGCTCCCGACGATCTCCGGACCGCGCGTGCGCGGGCTGCCCGAGACGCCGACCGGATTTGTTGACGCGGACATCGACGGGCGAGTGCGCGGGGAGCAGCGGGTCTTCGTGGCCGGCGACGCCGGGCCGTTCCCGGTCAAGCAGGCGGGCCTGGCGTGTCAGCAGGCCGATCGCGTGGCGGCCGCGATCTGCGTGGATCTCGGCCTCAGCGCGCCGACGCTTCCCGAGTGGCCGGTCCTGCGTGGCCTGTTGTGGTCCGGCGACGGCGACCATTTCCTGCGACGCGATCTGGCCGGAGGGCGCGACGAAAGCATCGGGACGGTGAGTGTCACGAACGCGCTGTGGTGGCCGCCCGGCAAGGTGGCCGGCCGATTCCTGACCCCCTTCCTGCACGAGATCGAGGCACTCGAACTCGTCGACGTGCCCGTCCACCACTGAGCGGTCGCTCAGTGGGGCTTGCGGGCGATCGCGTAGAGCTTGGTGAAGGTGTACTCGAATCCACGCGGACCGGCGGCCTTGTTGGTCGCGGCAGTGATCTTGGCGTCGAGGTCCGCCAACTGCTCGTCCGTGTAGCCGGCGTTCAGGTGGCTCGCGACGACCCGCATGCGCGTCAGGTACTCCTCGACGGGCACCCGGCGAATGCGGCGCTCCATCCAGATGTCCAGGATCTCCAGCCCGGCGTCCTCCAGGTAGACCTCCATCTCGTCGATGTCGCGCTGGACGAGGTCGAACGTCCCGATCCACTGGGGCACCGGCGGGTAGATCTCGGTGAGGATCTGGCGGAACTCGTGCTCGGCTCCACGGCCCGAGCACATGATCGCCATGTCGCCCCCGGGCTTGAGGGGACGAGCCATCGCCACCGCCGCCTCGGCTTTCTTGGGGAACCAGTGAAACGCCATGCTGCAGACCACCGCGTCGAAGTGGTTGTCCGGCACCGGCATCGCAAGCACGTCCGCGGCGTGGAGCGTCACTTCCAGGCCCGGCTGCTCGGCGAGCTTGGAGCGGAACTGATCGAGCATGCCATCGGCGGCATCGACCCCAGTGATCTCGGCCGTCCCGAAGCGGTTGACGAAGGCCATCGTGGAGAAGCCGGTCCCGCATCCGACATCGAGCAGGTTTGCGTAGCTCGGGCCGGGCATCGCATCGATCAGGCGCTTGGCGCCGTGGATGTTGTACCGAACGGCCTTGTCGTAGTCGCTGGCGTTGAGGCTAAAGCCGGCCGACACGGACGGCGTATCTGAACTCGACATTGCGTGGTTCCTGGATCTGTGGTGGCCGGTGCACCGGTGGGATGGGCTCGGCGGAGCATAGTCCACGGCATCCGGACACCCGACGGACCGGTACTGGGCAGGGCCCTCCATCGATGCCCGCCGTCCGGTGTGTGCCGGAGCGAAGCAAACTGTTCTGGATCTGTAAGGCCCGACGCGCGGCGCTTGATCCACTGTTGGCATTGATCGATAACCGTCCCGGCACAGGAAACAAAATGGAGGCTTCGCACATATGAGGCGAGCACGAGCAGCAGGCGCGCTGGCGATCGCCGCCGGGTTGGTCGCGGTCCCCGCGGCACTGGCCGCGCCGGGGCATCACGCACATTTCCAGCATCCCGCGAAGGCTCGCTACGAGGTCACCGGTGTTGCCACCGCACCGGCCATGACGACCCTGGCGCTCTCGGGCGTCAAGTACCACCCCACGTCGCTGGGGACGAGCGCGACGCTCATTGTGGGCGTCGGCACGACCACCAAGTACGCCAACCGCCGCGGCCGGTCGATCGCTGAAGCGTCGATCAAGACCGGCGATCGCATCGAGGTCGTCTGGGTCGAGCCGAACGGCACGACACCTTCGACGGGCCTCAGCGCCACGAAGGTCGTCGACCTCGGGCCGCCTCCGCCGGTTCGCTACACCGCGAGCGGTGCTGCTGATGCGGCCGCCACCTGCACGGTGAGCGTCACGCTCGACAACACCCACTTCCGGCCGGCATCGCTCGGCACAAAGGGATCGCAGACGCTCGTGTTGTTGGGGACCTCGACGAAGTTCGCCGGTCGCCGGGGCCACCCGCTCGCCTGCGCCTCGATCGCGAAGGGCGACCACCTCAAGGTCACCTGGACCGAGCCGGCCGGGACGCCGTTCAGTCTCAGCCGGACCGCGACGCGTGTCGTCGACACGAATCGCGGGCGCCACTAGCAGGACCGGGACAGAGGTTCGTGTGCCGCGCGGATCCGGATGATCCGGCGGCACACGGGCACACATCCCGGGGTGGGTCACCGTATCGCCCCCGGGCCGCCGACCCCGCGCACACACCCGCGGCGCAGCCTGCCCGGCGCGCGCCGGGCATCATCACCGACGCGCGTTCCGATTGGACGGGTCGCGTCGGGATCCCACGCTGTGCGACGCGAACGAAAGCCGAGCCGCGCCCCCCGACGGCGAACCGCGAGGGGGCGCTGGGGAACCTGGGCTAGGCGGCGTGCGCCAGCGAACAGCTCGGATCGGCGGCCCACGGGTCACCGCTGGCAAGCTCGGCACGGGCGCGCATGCCGCCCCCGCACAGTGCGAGCTCGGGACACGCCTGGCACATCGGTGCCATCGGACGATCCTCCGAGCGCATCTGCTGGAGCCAGTCGGTACGTCCGGTCTGCCAGATCTCCGAAAACGGCATCTCGCGAATGCTGCCGAGCGTGCGATGACGGGAGAATTGGTCGGGGTGGACGTCGCCGCGCTCGTCCACGCAGCCGATGCCGACACCCGGCCCGCCGCGCGCGCCGGCATTCCAGGCCAGCATCTCGCGGGCGCGTGCGGCGCGCTCCGGGTCGCGTTCGTCGAGCCATCGCGCCAGGGCGACCCCATCGCTGGGGTTGTCGACGGTCAGGACCTCGACGTGCGGGAATGCCTCGGCGAAGACGAACACGCGGTGCAGGACCTCGCGGCGCTGCTCGGGCGTGATGTCGTAGAGGTTGCCGCCGCGTCCGGAGGGCACGAGGTGGTAGAGGCAAAAGCGCTCGACGTTCTCGCGCAGAACCAGCGTGAGCACGTCAGACAGCCCGTGGACGTTGCCGGGGGTCACGGTGAAGCGCATGCCCCGTCGCACGCCCGCCTCGGCGAGGTTGCGAAGCCCCACGACCGCGGCGTCGAACGAGCCGTTCTCGCAGCGCTGGAAGTCGTGTAGCGCCTTGGGGCCGTCGATCGAGATCCCCGCGTAGATCAGGCCCGCCTGCTGAAGCCGTTGGGCCACGTAACTGTCGATCTGGGTCCCGTTCGAGGACAGCGTGAACCGCAGGCCGCGCTCGACGCCGTACGACATCAGCTCCAGGAGGTCTGGGCGCGCGAGCGGCTCGCCGCCGGAGATGAGTACCGCCGGCACGGTCCAGGCGGCCAGGTCGTCGAGGAACGACTTGGCCTCGTCGGTGGTGAGCTCATCGGGCGCCGGCGTGCGCTTTGCGTTCGCATAGCAGTGGCGGCACGCGAGGTTGCAGGCGCGCGTGACGTTCCAGACGACCACCGGATGGCGCTCGGTCGACGAGCGGGGGGTGAGTTCGCCGTGACGCTGCTGCCCGTACCGAAGCGCGTCGGACGCGGATTCGCGGACACCGAGGAGAGAGCTGACGTTGATCATGACCGATGATTCTGAAGCGTTTGGCGCGTGCACGGATCGGGGGGACGCCGAACTGGTCCTCGGGGTTTTCCACGATCGCAGGGGGCCGACCACGGATGCCGGCGTTCGCGACGGCTGAGATCGTTTCGCCCATGACGACGACTGCGATGCCACCCACGTCGCCGTTCGGAGCGCCCGGGGCCGTCGGCTGGGACATCAACCAGCAGCCGGTCGTCGTGGCGTGGGAGGTCACGCGCGCCTGTCAGTACCGCTGCACGCACTGCCGTGCCGATGCGCACCCGCACCCGGATCCGAACGAGCTCACCACCGACGAGTCGCTTGGGCTGATCGATCAGCTGGAGGCGTTCGCCGGATCGATCCTCGTCCTCACCGGCGGTGATCCGCTGCAACGCCGCGATCTGGAGCTCCTAGTGGCGCGTGCGGCCGATCGCGGCCTGCGTGTGGCCCTGACGCCGAGTGCCACCCCGCGCGTGACATCGGAGCGCCTGTCGGCGCTCAAGGACGCCGGGCTCTCACAGGTCGCCTTGTCGCTCGATTCCTCGACGCCCGCGGGCCACGACACGATGCGCGGGCTCAAGGGATCGTTCAAACGCACCCTGGCGATCATGGCAACCGCACGGGAGCTCGGGTACCCGCTCCAGGTCAACACGACGATCACGCGCCACAACGTGAGCCAGATTGACGCGATGGCCGAGATCGTCGCCGGGACCGGCGCCGTCGTGTGGAGCGTGTTCTTTCTGGTGCCGACCGGGCGCGGCCAGCGGGCCAACACGCTCAACGCGTACCAGCACGAACAGGCGCTGCGCCGACTCGCCCGCCTGTGGGGCAACACGCCGTTCCGGATCAAGGCAACCGCGGCACCCAGCTTCCGTCGGGTGATGATCCAGACCGGCCATCCGGCCGGGCCGGCGGCCGGGTTCGCCAACGATGGCAAGGGATTCATGTTCATCTCATGCGTCGGCGACGTCTGCCCGAGCGGGTTCCTGCCGCTGGTGGCCGGCAACGTCCGGGACACCTCGCCGGTCGACATCTACCGCGCCGCGCCGCTGTTTCAGTCCCTGCGTGACCCCGAACGGCTGACCGGCCGGTGCGGTCAGTGTGGGTTCCGGACCGACTGCGGCGGCAGCCGCAGTCGGGCCTACGCCTACACCGGCGACCCCCTCGCCGAGGATCCGACCTGCATGTACCGGCCGGGGGCCGCGTAGGGCCGGCCGGCCATGAGCGTGACGGGCGCAGTGCCCACTGGGTCGCGGGCGTCCGAGGTCCCGTGAGTAATCCGGGGTGGCGCTCGGGGTTTTCCACGATCACGGGCCGGAGGTTCGCGGATGTCGCAGAGCGCGACGCGCGCGAATGTTCGATCGTGGCAACTCAGCTCGATCGACTCGACGTGACCCCATACGACCCACCGCATCCGGGCTCGGCGGACCCATCCGCGCAGGCAACGATGGTGGTCTGGGAAGCTACGCGCGCGTTCCGATTTGCGGGGACGGCCGATGCCGCCGCGGCCGAGTTGCACGCCCGCCCGGGTGAGCTGACCACCAACGAGGCGATTGCGATGATCGACCACCTCGAGCCGTTTGCCGGCGCGCTGCTGGGTGTCACTGGCGGCGACCCGCTTGAGCGCGAGGACCTCGAGCTGATCGTTACGCGAGCCCGCATCCGCGAGCTGCGGGTCGTCCTGGCCCTCGCGGCGACCCCGCGGGTGACGGTCCACCGACTGCGCAAGCTGCGCAACCTGGCCGGGGACGCGGAGGTCGCGCTGCGCCTGGACGGCGCCACGCCCGAGGCCCACGATGCGCTGCGAGGCTTTCCCGGCGCATACCGGCGCACGCTCGACATCATTCAGGCGGCCCGCAACGTCGGGTTCCCGGTCCGGATCATCACGACGATCTCCCACAAGAACGTCGCCGAACTTGACGCGATGGCCGAGATCGTCGTGATGACCGGCGCGTCACTGTGGAGCGTGACGTTCCTGGCACCGTTTGGGCGCGGCAACGCCGCGGAAATGCTGAATGCCGGTGAGCACGAGCAGGTACTCGTGCGGCTCGCCAACCTGTGGGGGCACGTGCCATTCCGGATCTCGGTGGCGTCCTCGCCGGCGTTCGCGCGCGTGATGACCCAAACCGGCCATCCGGCCGACATCCCGCTCGACACGGCCAGCGACGGCCGGGGCTTCATGTTCATCTCTTCCACCGGCGACGTGCGCCCGAGCCGGGTATTGCCGATCGTCGGCAATGTGCGCCAAGACTCGCCGGTAACGCTGTATCGCACCGCACCGCTGTTCCAAGCACTGCGTGACCGTGAGCGCCTGGGTGGGCGATGCGGGCGCTGCGAGTTCCGGGAGGGGTGCGGCGGGAGCCGGTCGTCGGCCTACGTGTTTGCCGGGGATCCGCTTGCCGAGGACCCGACGTGCACCTGGCAGCCCGCTCTGGTGGCGTGACCCCGCTCGGCGACCGTGTTTGCGGCCATCCGCCGGAGGCCCACTAGGGGATCTCACCGATGCCGATCACTGTCGGTTTTCCGACGATAGATAGGTGTCCTCGACCCGACCCGCCGCCGATGCCGCCCTCACTGACGCCCTGCGCGTCAACCTCGCCCGGACCGCGGTCGAGGTTGTCATTCCCGAACGTGACCAGGTCCTGCTCGAGGTGGTCGCCGGCTGGAAGGGCCTCGAGGCCCAAACGGCCCACATGTTGCGCGAGGTCCACCACCAGTTCGTCGGCTGGCCGCAGGCGCTCGACGACCTCCATGCCCGGGCGATGGGCGATTTCGCCCACTATGAGACGCACCCGAAGGGCCCGGACGGCGTCGCGGTGTTCTGCGAGCTCTATGCCAAGGCACTCTCCGAAGCGGCACTGCCGCTGCGCCCCGACGTCGCCCGGCGGTGGCTGTATTACCTAACCAAGGTCGCGACCGACGCCCGACCGGAGTCGTTTGCGCGGTTGGCGCCAGTGCTTGCCGGTGCGATGCGCCGCTTCGTCGAGATCACCGCGACCCTGCCGCATTTGCAGGTGGCGATGTCGCCGTACGTCCGTCGCCTGGCGCGCGTGCTGGTCACGCGCGAGGACGCGGGCGCGGCGCGCGAAGATGCGCTGGCGTTGTTGGTGTCCGGTCTCGTGCAGGTGGATCGCGCGTTCGCTCAAGGGGAGGACCCGGCGGGCTGGTGGGCCCGCAGCATCGGCGGACCGCTGCCAGAGACGGTTGCCGGTATCAGCCACGCGCGGCTGGCCGAATGGGGAGACAACCTCCGCGCGATGTCGGCGTCTCGTCCCCTCACCGCCTACGCCGACGATCTGCTGGCGTTCCCGGACGCCGGGGAGCTGGCGCGAACCTTCCTCGACGCGGCCGATGTCGCCAACGGCGACCGCGAGCGTCCGTATGCGGCCCGCGATGCGCTGCGGTGGCTCCTGGAGATCCTCGGCCGCCCCGTGCTCGAGCCCGTCCACGAGGTGGCCTTGCGCCAGGTGCGCCGACTCGCCTCCGAGTTGGTGACCAGCGGCCCGCTCGAGGAGCGCATCGCGATTGTCCGCGATGTCTGCGACCTGCTGCGGCGCACGGGCTTCGAGTACCCCCAGACCGCCCACAGCGTCATCGAGCAGATCGGGCGCGACGTCATGGCGACTGGCGATGGGGCACTCGCCAAGGCGATGATCGAGGAGATCCTGGCGATCGACTTCGGGTACCCCGACTTCGCCGGCTTCACCGACGAGTGGCAGGTCCGGGTCAACCCGGGCCACATGCGCAGCATCCGCACGTACCTGCACATCATCGACGCCGATCCGGTGCTCGCGCGCCCGCTGTTGGTCGCGCTGGTCGCCCATCTGCGTCTGGGCGGCGTACTGGTCAGCGACACCGACCTGTTCCAGCGCGACATCTCCGCGCTCCTGGCCTGCGAGATCGCCCCGGTCTACCTATATGTCAAGCAGTTATTGCGCCTGTTCCCGGTCTATCACAACGAAATCGGAGCCGAGGGCGCCCTGCGTGAGACGTCCACGCGGCTCGATGAGCTCGAGGGCCGTCGCGATCAGCTGTTCCACTTCCTGCGCAAGCAGTGTCATGTCGAGTCCAACTCGGAGATGGTGACGTTCACCGACGAGGCGATCCGCTTCTGCGCGACGGGCGATCCGGCTCCGCTGGAGCGGTACCTGCCGCCGGAGCTGTTCGCGAACCTCATCGCCAACGCCGACCGACATCAGATCCGGGCGGTGCTCGACGCCCTGACTGCCGACGGGACCACGACCGACCAGCTTGTCGAGTGGGACGCCCAGGCCCTTGCGGCGCGTCTCGCGCAGATCGATGCGGGCACCAAAAACGCGCGCGAGGAGGTTGGGCTGCTCTTCAGCGTCCGGCGGGAGATCGTGCGCAAGTACCGGCTGGATCCCGAGGATTCGGTCATGCGGCTGCGCTCGGTTCCGGGGATCTCGCTGGAGGACGTCCGTACGATCGACGAGAACCTCGCCGCCGGCGAACACGAGGCAGCGCTCGACGGGCTCCTCGGGGCGCTCGAGACGCTGAAGTCGATCATCGAGACGCCTGGACCCGTCGAGGCGGTCGAGGACATCTACCACAAGCGCCACATCGCAGCGGGGATCCCGAGCATGTACGGGTCCTATCGCGAGCCCCGCTTCGAGGCCATGGGCCTCACCTTCCGGCTCGAAGCCCTTGCCGCCGCGCTCTGCGACCGCGCGATCGAGGACCTCGATCTGACGCCGCTCGACCATCCGAAGCTCGTGCGGATCGGCAATTGGTTCCGGTTGCTGTTGCGCGCGGTCCGCATCGAGGGCTTTCGAGCCCAGGGCCTGACGCACTGCGCGGCGATGCTCGACGAGATCCTGGCGACGCCCGGGACGACCCTCGATCAGTACCTGAACATGTTCTGGCTGGCATCACGGAACCTTGAGACCCTCGTGGACGCACGCATTCTGAGCATCTATGACGAAGCCGCCAGCTGCGTGGTCACCCGGATGCTCGAGGAGGGCCGCATCGACGGGCCGTCCGGCACCACCATCGAGCAGGCAACCCTGGCGATCTCGGAGGGGCTCGAGCGCGACCTGATCGCCGAGAGCTTCGGGCTGCAGCGGCTGGACATGCTCATCGGGCGCGTCGTGCGGGCGGTCGAGGACGAGCGCCGCCACGGCAATGACCTGGCGGACTCGCCGCAGCAGACGCCCGGCCGCGTCGCGGAGATCGTCGAGATCGACGACGCCTCCGCCACGGTCGGCGGGGTCGCGCTCGGCAACAAGGGCTTCATGCTGCGGCGCATGCGCGCGCTGGACTTCCCGATTCCGGACGGGTTCGTGCTGACGACCGACTTCGTCGCTCGGCACATCGCCGACGAGTCGTCGGTGATCGACACCGAGCTCGCGGCCAGGATCGCGGTCGAGGTCGCGAACCTCGAGCGGCGAACCACCGCGCGCTTTGGGGACCCGGCGCGACCGTTGCTGCTGTCGGTACGCGGTGGCGCGCCGATCAGCATGCCCGGGATGCTCGAGACGTACCTGAATGTCGGCCTCAACATCGAGGTCGCGGGCGGGCTCGCGCGCCAGCCCGGCCGCGACTGGGCGGCATGGGACGCCTACCGGCGCCTGCTCCAATTCTGGGGCATGAGCTGCGGGCTGCATCGCGAGCAGTTCGGCGACCTGCTGGCCGCGGCCAAGGTGCGCTACGGGGCGACCAAGAAGGCCCAGCTGTCCGGTACCGGGATGCGGGAGGTCGCCCTCGCCTATCGCCAGCTGCTGATCGACTCCGGCGTGGAGCTCGTCGATGACCCCTACAAGCAGCTGCTGGCGTGCATCATGCACGTCGGCCGGTCGTGGAATGACGATGCCGCGCAGACCTACCGCCACGAGCTCGGGATCGCCGACAACTGGGGCACCGCGGTCATCATCCAGACGATGGTGTTCGGCAACCTCGGCGGTCGGTCGGGGACCGGCGTGGTCCTCACCCGGCACCCGGTCTACGAGACCAGCGGCGTGCAGCTCTACGGGGACTACGTCGTGCAGGCCCAGGGTGACGACGTCGTGGCGGGGCTCGTCGAGACGATTCCCGTCTCAGAGGCCCAGCGTCTGGCGGAACCGACACATGGCCAGCATTCGCTGGAGCGTGACTTCCCTGAGATTTATCAGGGTGTGCTCGAGGTTGCCGAGGTGCTGGTCAACGAGCAGGGCATGAACCACCAGGAAATCGAGTTCACCTTCGAAGGCGATCGGCGCGAAGACCTGTTCCTATTGCAGACGCGCGACGCGGTCACGACCCAACGCGGGGTGCTGCCGGCCTTCGTGCCGACCCCGGAACTCGAGACCGCGCTGATCGCCGGCGGCATCGGGGTGGGCGGGGGCGCGCTGTGCGGCCGTGTGGCCCACGGCCAGGACGAGCTCGATCGGCTGGCGCGGGATTACCCGGGTGATGCGCGCATTTTGCTCAGGCGCGACACCGTGCCGGACGATATCCCTCTCGTGGTACAGGTCGACGGACTCCTCACGGCAATCGGCGGCGCGACGAGCCATGCGGCGGTCGCGGCCAAGCGTCTCGGCAAGACGTGTGTCGTCGGCTGCCGGCCGTTCATCGTCGGCCCGCCCGGCGCACCGTCCCGTTTGGGCGAGCATTTGGTGCGGTGCGGCGACATGATTGCGATCTCCGGCGTCGACGGGTCGGTACGGCTCGGCTCACACGCCACGACCGAGGTGGTCGTGCGCGGACGGGCGCAGCAGTAGCGCGCAATGCAACCAAGGACGGATCGATGACCACCGAACACCGACACGGGCAGCCACTCGGGATCAACGGCTTGGGGCGGATCGGCAAGCTGTGCGTCTGGCACCACGCCGCCGGGGGACACTTCCCGAGCCTGGTCGTCAATATCGGTCGTCCGGTGGGGCGCGACCTGGATGCGGTCTGCGGCGTCATCCAGAACGACTCGACCTACGGGAACATGGACCGGTTTCTGTTCGGCGTCGCGGCGAGCTCGAGCGTCCGGATCATCGATCGCGAGCGGAACCTGCTCGAGGTGGCCGGCATGCCGGTGCGGATCCTCCAGGAGGCCCGCAACCCCGCGGACATCAACTGGCGCAAGGAGGGTGTCCGCATCGTGGTCGACACGACCGGTGCGTTCGACGATCCGAGCGTTCCCGAGACGGCAGCCAAGGGATCGCTGCGCGGTCACTTGGTCGCCGGCGCGGAGAAGGTGATCTACAGCGCCGCCTTCAAGGTCAAGGGCGCCGGCGCGCCCGAGGACTGCATTACGCTGATCAACGGCATCAATCACACCGCGTTTGACCCCTCACGCCACCATCTGATCTCGGCGGCGTCGTGTACGACCACCGCGCTTGCGCACATGGTCAAGCCGCTGCTGGAGAGCATGCAGGCCGCCAACGTCATGACGGCCTCAATGAGCACGGTCCATGCGGTCACGAACTCCCAGACGGTGCTCGACGCGGTACCGGGCTCCGGCGCGAAGGACCTGCGCCGGACGCGCAGCGCGCTCAACAGCATGGTGCTGACCTCGACCAACGCCGCCCGCGCCCTCGAAGAGGTCATCCCGGAGATCCGTGAGATCGGCTTCATGGCCGATTCGGTGCGTATCCCGATCCCGACCGAGTCGCTGATCATCCTCAACGTCACGTTCCAAACCCGGCTCGACGCCCACGGGGACTCGTTGATCAACCGCAAGGCGCTCAACCGGATCTTCCAGTCCGCCGCCGGTGGCGCGCAGGCCGGGCTGCTCGTCTACAGCAATGTCCAGAACGTTCCCCGCGATGTCATGGGCATGCGGGCCGCGGTTGTGATCGAAGGCACCGAGACGCATACCCGCACCGGCTTTGTCGAGATCGACCTGGCGTCGCTGCCCGGCATCTCCGAGTCCGCGCTCGCCGCGCTCTCGCCGCCGGTGGTGCGGGTCCCGGTGACCCATGCGAAGGTATTCGGCTGGTACGACAACGAGTACGGCAGCTACACAAACATGCTCGGCGACCTCACCGTCCACGTGGCCGACAGCCTGCCGTAGCCGCTACAGCTGGACGGCCAGCAGCACGAGTCCCAACGTCGCCAGGAAGGCGCCGTAGACCCGCGTCAGCGGCGTCGTGGGAACCCGCAGCGCGAGCCGCGCGCCCAGGTACGCGGCGGGAATCGCGGCGACCCCGTAGACGGCGACGACCGTCCAGTCGATGTGGCCGAGCGCCGCGTGGGTAATCGTGCCGGGAATGGCCAGGAATGCCGAGGCCGCCAGGGAGGTCGCCAGGGCCGGCTTCAGGCGCAGGTGGAGCACGAGCACGAACAGCGGCACCAGCAGGAAGCCGCCGCTGTTGCCGAGCAGGCCGCTCAGCAGTCCGACGACGATCGCCACGACCGCAACGCGCCGCAGGTCGTGCGCGGGCTCGCCAGCCGGGATCACGGCGACGGTCGGGCGCAGCACGAAGCGGACACCGATCATGATCACCAGGACGTCGGTGGCAGCGATGAGCGGTCCGCCGCCGATGTATGGGGTGACGAGGGCACCCGCCACTGTCGCCGGCACCGCAAACCACAGCGTCCGCCACAACAGCGGACGATCGATCAGCCCGGCCTTCCAATAGGCCACCGACGCGGACGCGGCGAGCGGGATGGCCACCGGCAACGGCGACGCGATCGCGTAGAACGCCGGGACGCCGGCGGCGTGTAGCAGCGGTGTGCCGACGGCCGACCCTCCGGCGCCGAACAGGCCTGCGACAAACCCCACCGCGGCGCCGATCACGGCGATCAGCCACCACGTCACCGGGTCACCGGCAGGGTTTGCGGCGGTGCGCGCGCGCGGGCGGGAGGCATACGCATGCCATCGCCTCGAAAACTACTCCGTCGGCATGCGATCCAAATGAAACACCATCACCCGCGACGGACCGGTGCGGACAGAAGTCGCCGCCTCCTGGCCACGGCCACAAGCAAATGCAGTATGGGTACCTCGACCGGGCGAGAGGAGCGTGCCGATGCAGACCAGACCATGCCGTAGCTGGCGCGTCGTGCAGGCGGGCGCGCCGAGTGCGTGCGCACGCGTCATCGGCAGCTGGCGCTATTCGCGTCGGAATGCACTCGCCGAGGCCTTCGCCGAGACACCGGCATGAGCGATTCACCGCCATCACCGGCCGCACTGACGCGCTTCGACGAGCTGATCGCACGCCTCGGCACGGACCCGGACGTCCGTGTTGGCACCTCATGGGGCGGGACACCCGACCTGCGGGTCAGCAGCAAGATCTTCGCAATGCTGTCTCGCGGCGAGCTCGTCCTCAAGTTGCCACGACAGCGCGAGGATCACATCGTCGCCGCCGGCCATGGAACGCGCTTCGACCCCAGGCGCAACGGGCGCGTGATGAAGGAGTGGGTATCCGTGTCCGATGCGCGGCTCGACGGGTGGCCGGAGCTTGCCGACGAGGCGCTCGCGTTCGTTCGCGCGTTGGCGACCCGATCGGACTGACCCGTTGGCGGCCGGAGTCGTCGG
>Ga0307374_10007139_pt1 | contig 17157 bp, 14 predicted proteins | sample OX3MG_FD_202532 | JGI IMG/M metagenome (GOLD analysis project Ga0307374, IMG submission 202532) | Soil microbial communities from Risofladan, Vaasa, Finland - OX-3 | ecosystem: Environmental > Terrestrial > Soil > Coastal area > Acid sulfate soil | place: Finland: Risofladan, Vaasa | collected... | reverse complement strand
GCTGATCACCCCTCGAGCGCGCCTGTTCCACAAACGGAGTCCGGCGGGTCGCAGCCAAGCTCATTGGCTGCTCCTGCACGCGCAAGTGAATTCGTACATGCGTCAGCGTCACTGGCGATCGGGAATACGGAATCATTTGTGCTTCGCGTGGCTGAACGTGGGATACGCACTTGCAACTTCGATCTCAGTGCTAAGGCGCGGGTCGCTGGAGCCATGGCGCGCTTGGCAGGAAGGTCTGCGCAGGAGCGCCGCGACTGTCGGGGGAAAAACTCAAACCAACATCCCAGCCCCGACCGTTCCGGGGCGTTCGTAACCCGTTCTCCATCGTGTGCGGCCGGACGAAAAACTGGCAATGGATCGGATCGTACCGGCATTCGCGCGTCGTCAATTCGCTACAGTGGCGAGGTTCAGGCCAAGATCTTGCGGCGCGGAGATCTCGCGCCGATTGGTTCTGTGTGTTACAGGTTAGAGACGTTTTTCCATGACGATGGTCAGGTCCCAGCCGAGCCAATGAATAAGCGGTAGCCGGAAAATAGCCGCCCAAACGCGGTGCCAAAAACCACCATCGGGATTGAACCGGTATGTTGCTCCTCGTAACCTTGCAATCGACAACCCCTTGCAAAGCCTCGCATATGTCTTTATTTGTTGACGGGTGAAATCGTAGTGGTAGGTGAATGCCGTAGCAAATGTATTCTCGTGGACAACTTTCGGAAGCAGGATTTTAGGGATCCAAAAACCAGCGATCAGGGAGATGAGATGGAATGGGTTGAGATTCCTCATTCGCATCGCATTTGGCGATTGGATGAGAATTCTGCCGCCCGGTTTGAGCACGCGATTAAATTCAACGAGTGCTTCGCCCGGATCAGGCAAGTGCTCAAACGCTTCCGAGCAGATCACGATGTCGACGCTATTGTCGGGCAGAGTCAGGTGCTCAGCTACGGCCAAAATACCGGTGGCCTGTCCGGCTGTCTTTCGGCGCAGAGTATCGAGCAGTCCCGGCGCCACGTCTACACCAATGTAGTTCGATGGATCACAGGCGCTGTATTTCCAGCAGAGCCGCCCGTCGCCCGAGCCCACATCCAGGAGGGTGCCGCCCCGGTAGTTTGATGCGGCAATTTTGTAGCGCAAATCTTCGCGCCACTGTGCGACGTCGCCGAATCCGGCCGCTTCATGCCAGTCGCTCATGTCGGGCTCGGGAACGTGCTCGCGTTTGAAGGCAGCGGAGATGGCGGCGAAATCTTCGGCCGTTCGCAAGCGAGGAGCTCCGTCCTGATACCGCTTGAGGACCCTTCGCCGACGCGCGACGAACCAGCCATAGTCACACAATAGGAGGGCGCCAAGTCCGAGCGATGCCCATGGAAAAAACCAGACCAGAGCAATCGCAGAAATAATTATCGCCAGCGTGGTTTTCCGCGTCAAAAATCCGCGATCGATCAGAAAACTCTCACGGATTGTCGCGCGAGCTTCGCTCTTTGATTTTATTTTTATTTGTCTTGCAAGAGCGCCCTTTGAGGAGTCAGTTGAAGTTGGCATTAGACGCTTCTCCTTGGACGGGATCGTAGCATTGTCGACCACCCCCCGATTCCAAAATGGCCTAATCTTTATGTTCTGAGCTCGTCATCGTCTTCCTTGATAGGGACGGTTAGATGTCCGAGTCCGATACGCCAGGGTTACGATCCAGAGAAAAACGAGAGTTCTGGCCGGGTAAGTCGCCGATCATCGTCGCCCGAAGTAAAGGATCCGATCACCCCCCATGACGTGCGTATCGAGTCGCATTGGGCTCACGCGCCGTACGAACGCAGGGGTTGGTCGAATGCCCACCCACTCCTTTCGGTAGATGCCCTTCGGGCCGTTCGATGAGACCAGCTCCCTGAGGTACGCGCGGATTCGGAGGGCCGGCAGGAGCCGAGCTTTCCAGTCGCGTGGTACGAGGGTAAATGCCATTGTGCCTCCGGGCTTCAATACGCGGTGCATCTCACGGACGTACGAGGCCGGGCGGCGGTCGACGGAAGGTGCTGGAACACGCAATAGCCCAAAGCTAGATTCGCAGACAAATCTGGAACGGTGTCCAGGGTGAAGCCGCTCGCAACTCGGAAATCGACATTCGGGAAATTGGCACGGCGGGCGATTTCAAGCATCCCGTCCGAGATATCGAGCGCGACCACGCGGCCCACTTCCGGAGCAATCACGCGTGTCAGCCTCCCTACGCCGCACCCGATTTCGATTACGACGTGATCGTGAACCGGCGAGTATCCCGTAACCCTTTTGATGTCGCTCCAAGTGGCGCGCCCGCTTGCCCAAAAATCCTCCATGTTGCGAGTTGCATCGTATGAGCCATAGGAAGAAACGTAATAATACGGGTTATCGGCCGCCGCCTTGTTCCAGAATGCCTTGCTCGATTGTTCTGTGCTCATCATTGTCTCCGTTGAACAGCTCGTCAAATAAGGCCAGTGGCGCCCGAGGCGCGATCCGGCGAAAAACGGGCAAGAGGGATGAAGCAATGCAGGAGCCCCTTGCATTCTTCCAAGCTGTACCCACCCATTGCCAGGAACAAAACTAGGGCTACGAGCCATAGACCCAGACCGGCGGCAATGCCGAGCGTCTCGAAGTGGGCCACGAGGGCCGCGGCGCCAGCGACCACAGCGAGGACGGCGTAGTCTCGCGTAAGCGAAAAAGCAAAGGGCGAGCTTAGGCGAGCCACGATGATCGCGGCCATATTCCCGGCCACCCACGATATGCCGTAAGCGAGGACGGCACCGGTGAGCCTGTATCTGGGCCACAAAAGGGCAAAAAGAAGCAGATAAAAAGCGATCTGGGAAAGCGTTACGTAAACCATGCGCTGTTGCTTGCCGATGCTCGAAAGCAGCGTACCGCCCATGCCTCCGGGAGTGCAGATGCCGATGAGCAGCGCTACCAAGATAATCAGCGGCGCCAAGCCGGTGTACTTCGGCCCGAGCAGCGCGGTAATCGGATGGGCAAGAAGGACGAGGCCGCAGGTGCTGGCGGCGCTTACCAGGAAGATGATGCGCATGTGCATATGAAAGGCGGAACTGGCGCCAGCGGTGTTTCCTTCGGCGAGGGTGTTGGTCAGCGAAGGAAGCAAGGTTCCCGCGAAATAGGTGCTGATCAAACGGATGGCCTCCGCGAGCGTGATGACCGCGACGTACTTGCCCAGAAGCTCCAAGCCAGCGAAATTCAAAATTAGAATTACGTCCAGCCGGCCGGAAAAAAAGCTGAGAGCGCTGCCTTGCTGAAGCGCCAGCGTGTAGGGCCAAAAACCTCGGGGCAGGAAAAAGCGGACGGAACGCCAGTTCCTAGCCCAGCCGCTGACGCGCCAGAGATGCCAAAGTCCGGCAATGGCTCCGGAAAAGCAAAGAGCGAGATACGTGCCCCAGATTATGACGGGAAAATGGCGGGCGAGCACGGGACGAGCGAACAGGAACAGGACGGCATAAACGAGGAAGGACGTCATGGTGGCGAGGCGGAAGATCAGCTGGGCCCAGCGGATCTCGAGGACGGCTTTCAAGGCGGCGCTGACCAGCGAGGAAAGGATGATGATGGGAGCCAGGAACAACAGGACCAGCTCGAACGACGGGCTCGCTTCCCTGCCGAGAACGTACTGGAGAGAGCGGGGCCAAATTGCCGCGACGGCGATCCAAGGGATTACGGACAGGCAGATGACGGCGAAAAACGAAGCGAGGAAGGAGAGCCTTTGCTCCGCCGGAAGCTCGGGGATGAATTTGATAGCGACGGCATCGCCACCGAGATACAAGAGGCAGAGAATCAGGGCGATATAGACGCCGAGCAGCCCATAGGTGCCCACCACCTTGGGGCCGGTGCGGGCCAAGAGGATGGTAGAGCCGTAGCTAAAAGGGACGGCAATGGCCGCAAGCCATACGGTCCAGCGCATGCCGGAGATGATGCGAAGGCGCTGCGCGGCAGGGACGTCGGCGAGGAGTTCGGCAGTCTTGCGGCTGCCCATCAAAAGGCCTTCGAGCCCACAACTGTGCGCGTGCGGTACGGTTCCTCTGAGGGCGCTGAGACGACCGTGGCTGGAGCAGCGGCGCAGGCGTTCGCCTTTTTCGTTTTGATCGAGCGAGCGAGCGGGGTCAGGCAAGCGACCAGGGCAAAGCACATCCAGGTGGTTTTTTGATATTCCGCGGAGACGAAGCACCCGGCTATGGCGGTGCCTATTAAACCGGCGCGAAGAGCTGTGGCGGCATCGCGCAGAAACGGCGGGAGGGAGCGTTTTTTTCGGATCCTTCCGAGAGCGAGAAACGCGAAGACAAAGATCGAGACGAAGATCATGAGGGAAGGCAGGCCGAGCTCGGCGGCGACTTCGATAAACATATTATGCGCAATGCTATCTACCTTCACACCCGGCGCAGCATAGAAGGGCATCTCGCGTTTGAAATTTCCGAGTCCGATGCCCGCGATCGGATGGTCGCGAATCATTACTTCGGCAGCGCTCCAGGCGGCCAGGTGTGCGGCTTCTGATCCCCGATCGGCCTTCGGATTCAGGAAGCGATGCAGCGGAGACAATGGCATCAGCAGGCTCAAAGGGAGGACGAAGGCGGTTATTAGAATCAGGTTGCGGGCTTTATGCTTGGTCTCCCAAGTGAGAACGAGAGAAGCAGCGATCAGCCCAAGAAATCCCCCACGAGATGCACAGGCTGTGTTGGCGAACAGGATGATGAGCAGGCAGACCAAACAGAAAGCGCGCTCTTTGAAAGGGCGCTTGGTTAACAGGCCGTAAAACGCCAGAGCGATAGCGCAGACGGAAGCGGTGGCGAAATAATTGGCGTCGCCGACGATCCAGCCGGGCCGGTCGTCAATGCCGGAGCCGCGGAGCTTCTGCCATTCGCGAATTACATAGAGGGAAGCGAGCGCGTACCCTCCGATTACGACCGCTATGGTGTAACGGAGACGGCGAATGGTATCGACAACGCACAGGGTCATCAGGACCAGCATGAGCGAGGAGGTGTACATGATGAAAGGGCCGTCTTTGAGGTCGATACCGCGGCCCATAATCAGGCTGGAGAGAAATGCGACTACGTAGAGAAGGACGAACAAGCGAGTTTCCCAGCCAGAGAGCAGCGGCCCGATTTTGTTCTTAGTGGCTACATGGACGATCGCGTACATGAGAGAAAGGACGCCGAGGTATTCGAAAATTGTGAGCGGCCCAACCTTCGCACCCCATAGCGGATGGTTAACGAGAGGGAGGATCGCGATGAGCCAATAATAAATGAGCATGGAGTTAACTTCGGGCCAGGAGCGAATCTGTGCTTCGGGGCGGCACGCCTCGATGGATTTTGCCCTTCACCAACGCGCCGATGACCGGGCGGATCGAAGACTGAAGGCATTCAAAGCTGTAGGTCTGTTCGACGCGGGCTCGAGCGGCGGAGCCGAGGGCACGCCGGCGGGAAGGGGCGCGCAAGAGCTCGACGATCGCAGTGGCGAACTCAACCGGATGATCCCGTAGCAGAATCTCCTGGCCATCTCTGAACTCGAGACCCTCGGCGCCGATAGTAGTTGAAACGACCGATTTGGCCATGGCCGCGGATTCGAGTATCTTCAGCCGGGTGCCGCTTCCGATGCGCAAAGGCACGACGCAAACCGCCGCTTTCGCGATTTGGGATCGCATGTCGGCTACAGTGCCGGTGAATTCTACGTTGCGGTTGGCAGTCGTAATGCGGTTTTGAAAGTCTTCGGGAGGATTGCGACCCGCGACGACGAACTTGACGCCAGGGATTTGCCGTTGGACAAGGTGAAAGATATTGTGGACGAAGAACTCCACGGCATCCCGATTGGGATACCAATCCATTCCGCCCTGAAACAATATTGTGTGTGGCTCCTCGGTAGAATCAGCAGAGTACGCCGTCACGTCGATCGCGTTTGGCACGACCAAAATCGGCAGTTCCGGATTCAATGAGTGGAGCAACCGGCGATCATGCTCAGAACAGGCCATTCCGATTGCGGCGCGGCGGCAACAATAGCGCTCCCAATTTTTGAGCTTTTGGCATTCCAGCCGAGCATACAGCCGTTTGGCAAGATTCCGTTCAAAGCGGATGTATCGCTCGAGAATTAAATACTCGGCGTTGTGGAAATCGACGATGAGAGGTATCGACATCGCCGACGGGAGATTGACGACAAGGTCTGTCTGCTCGCTCAAGATAATATCGAAGGCGTCTTCGCCGAGTAGTTTGTCGATTTCAGTCTTCATCTGACTAGATCGAACGGATTCGACTCCGAACGGCAAGCGCGACGACAGATGTTTAAGCCGGCTCAGATAATTGCGGCTGAGCGACATGCTTTCGAGGCGGTGAGGGATTGTAATCACCCGTTTACACAACTGCCGTAGCTCTCCGAAGTGCGAGTCGGTTTCCTGAGAATCAAACGTTAGTAAGGTGAGTTCGTGTCCATCTCCCGCCAAAGAGCGCAGCATGGAAAACGTACGCATTTTTACGCCATTATTGGCAGGCAGGGGGCTCGTGACCGAGAGTAGCAAAACCCTTAGGTTGAGGCTGCTTTCGGCACTTTCGAGAGTTCGCTCGTCTCTATGCATGATGTTTCCGAATCTTCAAGAGCGAGTCCGCTCCAGGAATGTCCTGTAATTCCAGACGATCGCGCGTGCCAGATCTGCGACTGAGTACTCTGCCAGCGAGGCAATAAACAAAGGCTCTGCCGGGAGTAGCTTGCGGATCTCCCTCAAGTCACGCGGATGGTCATTCTGGGCGTCAACCCGACCTAGGTTTCCAAATATGAGTAAGCCAGCAGCCAGATAAATCGCAGTTCTTGGCGATCTTTGCCGAGCAAGCCGAGCCCAATGTGGCCACTGACGATAACTATGGTGCCACCCGCATGCCCTGACGACGTATGCCCAGCCGCGAATGCGTCGCCAGAACGGCTGCGAGGCTGACCACTTGTCGAACAATTGTCGGTCAGACGCGTAGTTAGAGACACCAACCAACTGGGCTAATTGCCAATGCCAAATCTGGTGAGCGAACCGAATTGCTTCCCGCAAGTCCAGCTCCGAGATATCGTCGCCGTAAGTGTGTAGACCTAGCTTTCGTTGCGTACTGCAATCAACAAGCTGCGCAAACAGTTTAAAGTCTATCCCTTCGGCGGGCGACTGATTTCGGCTGGCGATTTTTTGAAGATTGTTGTTCCGCTCCCAGTAAGAGGGTGCATAACCTCCTACGAACACGAGGAGAGAAGTTGCCATGTCTAAGTAGAGCTTCGTAATCCTATACTGAAGATCTGCTGCTCCTGCGGGGGCACTGTCATCTTGCAGTGCGAAATCCAGTACTTCTATCAAGCGATTACAAAGCAGACGGAAAGCATCTGTGCGCGAAAGGTGGTTCGGCGAGAAATCCCGGGTTTCTGCCAGCGCCTCACGATTCCCCCATATCACTCTGCCGCAGCGTTTGAGTTCGTAGGTAAAAATGTGCGGAGGAAGACTGCGTAAATAACTTCTATCAACAGGGCTCAAATCAATTTTGCATCTAACTTGGAAATATTCATTCAGATGCTTCTCGACCCGATTCTTCACCAATTCTAAAACTTCAGTCGAACACAAATGTCTACGGTCCTCGCTAATCAACAGGAATTCCGCATCGCCCAGAGCTTCGACCTCGCCATGATGGCAAGCAAACGATGCTTCGTCTCTAGCCAAGCTGCCCGTCAGCACGATGGCCTTGATGCGCGGGAGCAGCGGCTCACATTCGCGTATGACAGATTCGCAAATGCACTCGCGGATAGACCTCAACTTCGCATCCAGCGCACCAACCGCTGGCGAGAAACCCTGAGTTTGCCGCGCTGTCGTCAATTGTCCTGAACCTGAATCGCGCTTTCCACGCAGGTTCCATCACCAGCTGGACGTATCCGCCCCCGACGGATCGCCAATGTTTCCCAAGCTAGCATGTAGAGCTCTTGTGTCTTTTTAATTTGCTGTTCTTGGCTAAAATAGTCGGTGACCCGTTGCCGGCCAGCCCGAGCCAATCGATCTCGGAACTGCGGGTCCCGTAACATCCGAGCGATAGCGGTCGCCAACTCAGGAACGTTCGCCGGCGGAACAGTAAGACCTGTCTCTTCATTAATGACGATTTCGGCGGAACCATCGGCTCGAGTTGCGACGACCGGTCTCTCGGCTGCGAGCGACTCGATTGCTACCAGCGGCAGCCCCTCGTATAACGAGGATAAGACGGTAAAATCCGATATAGCCAGCCATTCGGGGATGTTTGATTGAAAGCCGATGAAACGCACATTGTCCGTCATCTGCAATTGCCTACACGTCTCAACTAACTCATTCCGAAGGCTGCCTTCGCCTATGCAGACCAATCGGGCTGTTGGGAATTCACGCCGAACGATAGCGAAAGCCTCCAATAGATAGCGGTGGCCCTTCTGAGGCTCCAGCCGCCCGAGCGTCATGAGCACGGGATCCTGTTCAGAAAATCCCAGAGAAGCTCTCAGGTTCGACCCCAACGGCCGAAGAGGACGGAACTTTTGAAGATCACAACCGTTATAGATGACATGAACTTTGTTGCCCGGCAGCTTCTTATCTTCGATGAGATAACGGGAATTCGCAGCCGAAACAGCGATGAAGTGATCCACAAAATTGCTCATCATTCGGTCGACAAAGTAGCTCCCTTTGATAAAGCCACGCCGCCAACCTTCGCGGACGTGGGGAGTCTCGATGATTACCGGAACACCAGCCAAACAACCAATCGGAGAAGCAGCTAAGCTCGCGCCGAACAGGTGGGAGTGCAAAATGCCGATATTTTTCTGTTTCAGTAGCCGATGCAACTGGTAAGCACCACGTACGTGATATGGACGTTGAAATGACACCGGATACAGGTCGACATCGGCCGGAACATCTGATCCCAGTTGCCGTGCACATTCGGGCGGACACATGAAACTCAATTGGAAACGTTTGCGGTCTAGGTGCCTCAGCAATGTAAGAATGTGCTCCTCTGCCCCGCCGCGCACGAACGAGTTCGAGAAGTACAAAACGGATATTTTGTGGAGTTCCTTAGTCATCGCGCCGTCTTATCATGCGTCGGCTATTCCGGCGGTAGCTCGCATACATGAGTACACATCAGCGACTGTACGCACAGGAACGGGTGGCCTGTGGCTGCTCAGGTAGATGCCATAAGACCAAGAATCCTGTGGGTCGTATCCATGCATACCTTTGGGCATCCAGCCTTTTCCGTTAAAATCGCTTTTCGTAAGCAACCAGCCCGGATTCAAGACGAAGATCAGCTCACCGTAACGTCTGTCCTCAAAAAACACTCCTAGTGTGCGAAGCTCTTCGTCCGACATAAATCGACCGCAGGAGAGCCGTCTGAGACAGTCGTCGACAGACCGCCTCGCGGACTCGTTGAAGAACCAAAAGCGCGCCATGGTCGAATCGTAGACGGCCAAATAGTCCTGTGGCATTTGAAGGTTAAGCTCTTCAACTTTCGACACGAGATCGAAGTGATGCCGAATGGGCGTCATGCCATGGTCGGATATGACGGTCATACTTGCGTCAGGATCAACGGACTTGGCCGCTTCATAGAGGCCTCGCAAAGCCTTGCCGTACCACCGCAGGCGCTGCTCGACTTTGCTCCGATCGTCGCAGTTCATGTGAAGGAACATGTCCATCTCGCTGAGATAAAGAAAAAAGAAACGAGCGGTGCACGACTGAACATCTCGGATACTCTGATCGATAATTTCCGCATCGTTCAAGTCATGATAAGAATAGATTTTATGCGGGATTCGTTGCTTTCGTAGATGATCAAAAATCGACTGAGATCCGGCGATGGACCGGTATCCGTATATATTCTTTTTTTCGACGTAATTGAACCAGGGAAGAAATCTAGGGCTGACGGAGCACTCAAACAACGGCCCCATTCCAAGCACACGCCGGCCCAGTTCCTTCATGACTTTGCGCGTCACGCGATGATCCAAAATTGATTGCGGCAAGAACTGCATAGATCTCAACCACCGAAACGGCGAACCATCCGGATCGTAATAAAAGAGATTCCAATGGCCGGTTACAGAGGGTGGCGCTCCGGTGAGAATCGTCGGAATTGCGCCGGAGCTAAACCCCAAAATAGTTTGCAAGGGAGCGCGGTATTTGAGCACGTCGTTCAGAAAATCTTCCTGTCCGAGGTACTCCCAGCCAAGAGCATCAATCAGAACAAAAATCCCGAGCACGGTATCCTCTCTCGCCGTCCTTCCGCTTTCCCTCACTCGAAATCCCGCAGAAAGTTAACGATCTGTGCAGCTTTTTTCTCCGTAATGTCTGGTCCCATAGGAAGATTGATAACATCGCGGACCGTTCTTTCGGCCTCCGGACAGTCGCCGGTTCGATAGCCAACGGTCTCCGCTTCCAAGGAGTCTGGCCTATCGATCGGGTGCGAATACCAATCACCAAGCGCGATACCGCTCTTCTTCGCCTCGGCAAGCACCCCTTGTTTAGACCTTACTCGCAGTGGATAACGTAATAGTACAGCGTCTAACTGCGGTGGAAGACGCAAGACTGGCAGGCCTGCTGCCTCGAGCAAGGCATCGTACGTTTGCTTGAGACCACGCCGATGGGCGCTATAAGGAGCGTTAGCAAGACGGCGGCGCAGTAATAAATTCTGAAACAACGACATCCGTTTCGCATAACCCGCAGGCATGTGCCCATGCAGTTCCTCCTTCGAGGACGTACCGACTAACAGTCCCCTTTTATACAGCGCCTGATATGCCCTCCTTGTGTTTTCGTACATGCGCGGATGTGACAGCATCTCCCGCAGCACGACTTGCATTAGTAACAAAAAGGATTCCGCGAATTTCGGCGATATACAGTCGTTCATCCGAAAGCGCTCGATATTACGGAAGATCGTTGGGTCGCTTGTAACTGCCCAGCCGCCAAGACCCGTGGAAACGGGTTTGGTCCACTGCGAACTGAAGAAGGCGGCATCGGCCAGCGTGCCCACCGGAATTAGCTCCCCTGAGCCATTGCAGTACCGGCTGCCCTGGACGTGAGCACAGTCCTCGATCGTGCTGATGCTATGCTCGCGAGCCCACGAAACGATCGGCTGCGTGTCTGCTGGAATGCCGTAGGTGTGTTGAACTAGGACGGCTTTAACGTTCGTGATGGATTTCGTCCGGAGCGCTGCCAGAATGGTTTTGAGCGAGACGTTAAACGTCGACTGCTCAATGTCAGCGTAAAGAGGTGTTGCACCCGCAAAACAAACCGCAGAAGGAACGGCGAAGCAGGTATAGCCTGGGACAATAACCGTATCGCCGCGCGTGATCCCGAGGGATTTTAAAATCGCGTAAAGAGCGACACGCCCCCGCCAGAACATGAATTCATATCTGGGTCGCGCGACGACATTGTGCGTCGGCTGGATCGACCGCTCAGTCTTACACGCGGATTCAACCGTTGTCGACCGCCAACTAAGCTCGCGATCTGCCGCAGTTTGAAACGCAAGTTTCACGACCTGTTTCAACTCCTTCAAGGAATCGAACGAACGATGCGCGGGCCGACTAAGTTCGCAATCGGCAACGGCAGTCGTTTCCAAAATTTAGTAGCTACGCGGTACCGCGGATTCTCCGGGCGAAGTTCCGGAATAGGTTTTCCAGCAGGCAACCAATCGTACCAGTGTAAAGGCCGTTCCTGACTGCCCCAGTGTCTCTTGAACTCATAAACGCCGCTGCCTTTAGTGCATCGGCCAAAGTCGACTTTGTGATACCCGTTCTCAATTGCCCATTCGAGCAAAACCCAATATAGAAAAACCGCGGAGTACTTTTTCCTGGACGCGGATACTGTCGCCGACCAAGGCAGTTCGAGCGCGTTGCGATAGCAGGTAATCAAGCCAGAGGCGACCGCTTCTTTCCCGTCCCAAAGCGTCAGGATGCGCGTCTCCGTGGGGAACCGTTCGCAAATTTGCGAAAACCACCGCCGAGGGTAAACGGGAGTTCCGAGATTTCGCATATTAGCCGAAAAAACTTTATAGAAACTTGGAACTGCATTTACGCCCCCCCAGTCGATTCGAAACTCATTTCGTTTCGCATTGCGAATCTTGTTACGCATTCCCGAGCTCAGGCTAGCCCACAGCGCCTCCTGCAAGCGTGGCAGAAAAACCTCCATGGTGACCTTCGGAGTGGTATCCGTCCAGCTGATCGCCTGCGGGTGGCCCTGCCGCAATTCTATGTGCGACGCGCTGAGATAGCGGGCGAGGTCTACCGCTTGGCTCAACAAACGCTCCCTCGTTTCAGGATCATCGGCAAGAACGCCGCCATAGCTGAAAAACGGCAGCGAAACCAGGGGGCTTCCAAAAACGCGGCTCTTTATGTGTATCAGCGGCAGCACGCCAGTGAGCCGTTGACCGTTCACGGCCGCCAGATAATAAGCCTCATGTCCAAACGTCGCTTGGATCGCGTCGCGCCAGCCCCAACGGTGGTAGTTTGAGGACGCAGGATTGGAATTGACATAATCATCCCAGCTGTCTGGATCATTCCAGATCTGTACGGACAGAGCTGTTTTAGAGCTTTCTGCGGCCAGTGTTTGCAAATTCTGCATTAGTGGACCATCTCTCCACGCACAGCGTGAAAGGGCGTTTTATTCCTTTCGGCGTCTAAAACCTCTCTGAAAGTGCTTGTCTCAAAATCCGCCAATAAGCGCCTCAATTTTATCTCCGTGGAGGACAGATTGAAGTAGCACTGAAACCTTCGCATTCTATCCATCCTCAAACGCGGATGGTTTGGATCAATTTCTCGGGGATGAATGTAAAAGATGACAGTGCGGCCCTCTTGCGATACCTTTCCGGCCATCCTCTTGATGACAGAGTAAGGGAAAAGACGAAGATAGCCACCACCGAAAAAACACGCTGGCCGTCCGAGAATTGGTTGTACGGATATGGGGAACTCCAGTAAGGATTGCGCCGTCATGTACGTGGAGAGTTGCGCGCCGGGGTTTCCGCCGTGACCGTGGCGCGCCGGAAAAACCGACGAATCGTACGCGTACCCTGCTTCCGCCAGCTTATCGAAAAACCACGGCGTATCTTTCGTAACAGAAAAGCCAGGCGCACGGAAGCCTAGGACACGCTGCCCTCCAGCGCGCTCGATGACTTCTTTCGAACGTATGGCGTCTTCAAAAAACGCTTGCGGATTCATGCGGAACACAAGTTCGTGGCCATAGCCGTGGGAAGCGACTTCGTGCCCGCGTGATACGGCCTCTCGAACGAGATTGGGAAAACGATCGGCAACCCATCCAAGAAAAAAACAAGTCGCTTTTCCTTTCTTCTCGCTCAGAATATCCAGCAAACGCAAAAAGTTTCTCTCGACCCGTGAAGGCAAACTATCCCACCTGGATATCGTCGGCGCCGACGGCACATCGAGGATATGGAACCAGTCCTCGACGTCGATCGAAAAGATACAATTCATACTAACTTCTCCGAGTCCAGCCCGGCGCAATCTCGTTTGGATCGTGCAATAACGACCTCGGCCCGCAGCTCAGGACGAAATCTCGGCGCGATCAATGTAGCGCCTACTGACTGCTGGAACGACGCGGATGCAATTCCTTTGAGCGTACCGCGCGAGCCATCTGGGCTGTCCCACGTGCTAAAACGCGATCCCAGCAGGACCGAAATAACACCGGCCAGCGCGCCAATGTTGACCATCAAAAAGTAAAATGGGAACGTCAACAGTCTGTTGCTTGACCAGCGCATGGCGTTACACAACCAACCAACGAGGGCACCGAGGTAAAAGAGCAACTGAGCGATCAGCGCCGCCAGGTACAACGGGTTGCTAAGGAGGCCCAGAGTCGATATGAAGATCAGCGCGAGCGGTATGGCGCCCAGCCAGCGCAAAAGCTTGCGCGAAAAGAACTGCCATCGGCGGGACCCGCGGACATGGTGTCGCAATCGCCACAACCCCAAGAAGCCTTGGCAGGAAATCCTCCGTTTTCTGTTGAACTCCTCGGCAGCGACGCCTGGCGCCCTCTCCCAGGAGACCGCGGCCGGATCGAATAATACGGCAAACCCAGCTGCTCCGATACGAAGTGGGAGCTCGAAATCGTTTGCCAGTTCCGGCTGTAAATCGCTAAACAGTTCGGCGCGAATACAAAAAACGGACCCATCGCAAACCAGCACGGAGCCTAGCTTGCTTTCTAAAGTATTGACGAACGACTCGTAACCCAAGAAAGCCCGCGTGCCGATCGCCATTGCGAAATTTTGCGTCTCACGAAGAGTGCGTTCCGAACCCGTCACGCAGCCTACTTTTGGGTCCGCAAAAGGACGTGCGATTTTCTGGAGGCAAGCAGGTCCGATGTGTGAGTTGGCGTCGGTAAAGAACAGCAAATCACCTTGGGCCATCCGTGCGAGTCGGTTGAGGGCCTCGGCCTTTCCGTGCTGCGGTTCTAGACGGATGTGTCGAAAGCGCGGATCGCTGATGCTTTTGAGCACATCGTCCGTTCCGTCCTGAGAGCCATCAGAAGCGACCAGCAGCTCCAATTTATCGGCGGGATAGTCCCAGGCGAGCGTCTCGGCTATTTTCCAGCCAATGTCTCGCACTTCGTTTCTGGCGGAGATCAACACAGATACCCTCGGAAGCGGGCCTGCAACCATTTTCGCCGTGAATCGCAGCTTCTTAAAGTGGCTAAGCGCTAGAAGCACGGCCGGGTACAAGACGTACACGTATCCTAACCAGAAGATGCCAATCCAAAAGGCGACCTCCAGAGCAGTTTTCATGGCTTCTCTAACGAACCGGATCCCGCGTTACCCTGCTATTGCAGATCTGCAAGACAGGCTCCATTTCATTTCCGTACTGCCGAAGGCGCGACTTCCTATAAGTTACCGTATATAATTGATTCTGCGCTTGTTAGATTATAGCATCGGTGTCCTGCTGAGAAGCCGAAGCATTGGAAGCTGGTGCCGAGCTTGGGATGAGGAAGCTGAATGGCACTGAATGGAACGAAATTCCCGTAGTGTTCGGCCTCCTAAGGGCCGCTCGCGTAGCCCACTGGCACGGTACGCGAGCCAATCCAACGATTTATCAGATACTCGGTAGCCTATCGCATAGCGCTGACTGGAACGGCTTGAGGGTTACGAATGGCGAGACAATTGCCTCACTTCGATACTTGCACACTTTTAGTACGACGGGCGGGTTTCGATTGAACCTCTCAGAAATAGAGTCGCGGCTTACTGAAATATGGGAGCAACTGCTCTCGGTGCATCCGATTGGACGGCAGGACAACTTTTTCGATTTGGGCGGCGATTCTATCGTTGCAGTACGACTTTCGGCGACCGTGAAGAAGGTCTGGAACATTGACTTGCCTTTGGCGATTGTGTTTCAAACTCCGACGGTGCAAGAGATGGCTGCGTTCCTGGATGGGAAGATTACTCCCAAATGGTCTCCCCGGATTGCACCGCTCAAGCCGTCTGGCACTCGCAGTCCATTTCTATGTGTTGATGCAGGGCCATTCTTTCGTTCGCTGACCCAGCGACTTAGCACGGACCAGCCATTCCTAGGGTTGCGGTTGGCAGATACCAGCGACTTGCCTACCCGTTTTTCTTTAGAAGACATTGCACAATATCATCTGGAGACTATTCGCGAGATTCAGCCGAAAGGGCCTTATTGCCTCGGCGGCTGGTCTCTGAGCGGTTTGGTCGCGTACGAAATTGCTCAGAGGCTCCGGGCAGCAGGCGAAGAAGTACCTTTGCTTGTCTTGTTCGATGTCACTAACTGGGCAATTCTTCGACGCCCTTGGGGTTGGAAATCATTTTGCCGCGCGGTATCTGTGCGGACGTGGAGGGTCAAGCACTTCCTATCTACTCTGAGCGGATTAAAACCTAACGAAAAATGGGATCAAGTTTGCGCGCTCGCAGCCGAGCGGTATTTAAATTTGCAAAGGATGTACTGGGTTCTATACGACCGACTGCAATCCCGAGTTTCGCGACGCATCCCGATGGCACCACGCGAACCAAGCCAAGCCGTTTTCGTGGCGTCGCGCCGATACCAACCTCAGCCGTACGGCGGGCGAGTGGTATTATTCCGGAGCGCCGTGCAAGCTGACGGTCCTTATCAGAGTACGAAATTGGGCTGGGAGGGATTGATTGCCGATTTAGATATATGCGACATGCCTGGCGATCACGATGACATGTTCCTCGATCCCTATGTCGACCTCTTGGCTAATCAACTTGAACGCAAGCTATCCGGCGCACCTGCACTCGCTCCCCGGGAAGCGATCGCAGGGCCGCGAGGAACTCAACTCGCGGCATTGTGAAGGCACGTCTCCAATACATGGATAAGAGTGATTAAACGATCTTCTTTCACCATTGGCATTGCTGGTGGTACCGGCTCTGGCAAAACAATACTGGCGTCGGACCTCGCAAAACGGCTCGGGAGCAAAGGCGCGTGCCTGCTCGGCCTGGATTCCTACTACGTTGACCGCTCTGATCTATCCGAAGTCGAAAGAACCCAGGTTAACTATGATCAGCCCAACGCGATCGATCATCAGTTACTGCTGGCACATTTAAAAACACTCCTCCGGGGAGAGTGCGTTGAAAAACCGGTATATTGCTTCGACACGCATACACGCAGGGTTTACACGCAGAGGCTCTCCCCGGCGCCGCTAATCTTAGTTGAAGGATTGTTCGCGTTCTGGGACCCGGAAGTTCGAGAGCTTCTGGATCTTAAAATTTTCGTGGACGCCGATTCGGATCTTCGCGTGATCCGACGGATGCGCAGGGATGCATTGGATCGTGGCCGCAGCCCCGAATCCGTTATGGAACAGTATCTGACCTCGGTCCGCCCGATGCATCAGCTGTACATTGAACCATGCAAAAAACATTCAGATCTCGTCTTAAATAACAACGGGGCTGATCCTCAGATATTTCTCGCAAAAGCAACGCGGGTCATCGCCCGGTTTCTTGAAGACCGCGGTGTGCCTCTCAAATCGCACGCTGTTTTCGGCTGCGCCTAGTAGGCGATTATACTTCTTGTCGTAGCATCGGTCCGCTTTTGGAGACAACCAATTGCACTGTTTGTGTAGCTGCTAATAGACATCCCGGACAGGTGGGGTATTCTCACAGCCCACCGCAGGAGGTTCGGGATGAAGAGTCCAGTTTACGAGCAGATCCAGGCTAGGAAGGTGAAGGCCAGACTGCGCATGCTGGAGCATGC
>Ga0307374_10007135_pt1 | contig 17165 bp, 28 predicted proteins | sample OX3MG_FD_202532 | JGI IMG/M metagenome (GOLD analysis project Ga0307374, IMG submission 202532) | Soil microbial communities from Risofladan, Vaasa, Finland - OX-3 | ecosystem: Environmental > Terrestrial > Soil > Coastal area > Acid sulfate soil | place: Finland: Risofladan, Vaasa | collected... | reverse complement strand
TGTACTAGGGGTACTGGTAGGAGTAGGTGTCTCACTTGGACTTACAGTTGGCGTTGGTGTCTCTGTTGGTGTAGGAGTTGGCGAACAAGTAGGCGTTGGTGTCGGGGTAACATTATCCTCCGCCTGTACTTGTGGAACTGATAAAGACGGCTGTGAAAAAGTAAAATATATTCCTACTAAAAGTAAGCCTATTACTATTCCTAAACTAAATTGCTTACCATTAAACATAATTTTCACCCCCTTTCATTTTATAATATGATCTATCGAAAAAGTCAAATTGGGCGGATTTACTGCGCCGCCCCTCGCATCCTTCCTTAATCTTTCTTAGAAGTTTTATCGCCGATAACTTTTTCAGCGAGTGCTTGTAAGTCAACACCAGAAGATTTTTGCAGATTCTTTATGAGCGCTCCGAGTCCCGCTCCTTCTTCTGCTCCAAAGCCCATGAACTTCATGTCTGGACTAATGATCTGAATATTGGCACTTTGCAATGCAGCAGCCATAGACGTATAAAGCGTCTTCTGGATCTCTGCGGCAATTTTAGCCAACTCAATATCTTTAGAAGCATCTTGGAAGTTTTTCTGAGCATCAGCCTTCTTCTGAATAATATCAGCTTCAGCCGTTCCCGTTTTGTTAATAGCTTCAGCAGACGCATCTGCATTAAGCTTAACCGCTTCAGCATTACCTGTTGCAGTCATAACTTGGGAGTTCTTTTCTCCTTCAGCTATCTTCACTCTCGACTTAGCTTGACCATCAGCGCTAATAACAGCCGCTTCTGCGGTATATCCAGCTTCTCCAAGAACTTTAGCTTTTTCAGCTTGAACTTCTTGTACGTTTGCTGCCTCAGCTTGTTTAGCAATAGTAAGTCTTGCCAACTGCTCTCGGGTTTGAACGGTTTGATCCCGTTGGATACCACGCATCTTGATCTCTTCGTCTGCGGCGATTTGAGCTTGATTTGCAGCATTATTAGCATTAGCTTCTGCTATCTCTGCTTCTTGAGTTTGTTTAGCAACTGATTGACGAGTTACAGAAGAAATTTCTGCCTCACGTCTTTCTTCATAATCTTTGATGACATGGGATTGGCCAACATCTTCAAAGTCAATGATTTCGAGTTTAACTAACTCAACGCCCCATTCGTCAAGATCTCCATTAACTTCTTTGAAAACAGAACCACCAAAAGTAGTTCTATCTTTCATAAGTTCAATGATTTCTTGCTTCATAGCGGCGGCTCTTGCTACACCTTGGATTTGAGCATTAAGTGTTTCACGGATAGAATCCATAATATCTCCATCTGCTCCAACAGCAAGTTTTTCTGCGGCAAGTTGAGCATTAACGATCTTAAACCAACACGTAATGTCACAAGTAAACGGAGCAAGGTTCTCATCCCGTAGCTCAATCTTTGGTACTTCATGCTTCACGTTTTCCAAAGAAACGATAATACGTCTCATCAAAAACGGAAAAAAGAAGTAAGCACTTTTTGAACCTGCTTCTGACGGATGATAGATCTTACGACCACCACTCATCGAAACAACGACGTGGGCCTTGTTAGGCTCTACAACGACGTAGGAATGGAGAAAATAGGAGACTATTATTATAAGGAGGACTATTCCAACAATAATGCCTAAAATAGTAAATAACATATTTCACCTCCTTTCATATTTTATATCATAATATTATAATAGGAAATTATCAAAGTCAAGAACGAGTTATTTCCATTCTTGTTTTTGTGGTAGAGGCTTAAGGAACGGATGAAGATAACGGAACTTATCTGGGGTAATTGATAGTTGCATTAAATTGTACTGCCATGCTGGCATTGGATAATATCCATCCCATTGTTTGGTTGGTTGTCCAACTTTATACATTACTCCTTGTGGTGTGTCTTTTTTTTCACCATCTCCCCAAAAGGCTTGGGCAAATTCATGAGACATAATGATCGTAACATATCCTCCGTTTTTAACCATGTAATCAATAGGAGTCATATCCATTACTGTTGGCGCTGTAGTTTGAAGGCTTTTAACAAGATAGTCAAACTGCTTCTCATCGCAGCCCTCAAAGCTCTTCATTCCCCCAATCATGGCTTGAAGTACAGCTTGCATAAAGACTTGTTTCTTAAAAAGGAACAACTGTCGGGCAGCTTGTTGTTCGGGCGATTCTTGCGGTGGTTGTGGAATATCTGCCATATTACTATTTTACAATATATAAGATAGCTTGAGCAAAGGCACTTGCATCATTTGTTGCGTTAAACATCTCTTGTCCATTGATAGAACAAATAGACGTTTCAACCTTTTTGCCATTGGTAAGAATTGCTTCTTGTTTCCTTAGTTGTGGTGTTTCTGGCGCTACATAAAAAGGATCATGCTTTCTTCTTATTTCTATATATTGTTTTAGATATTTTTGTAATTCTTCTAATGTAAAAGCAGAGGCACTAGGTTCTTGCGGTTTCCCTAGAATAAGAAGCCAACGCATCTTTCCTTTATCTTCTTGTGCAATTGCTGTCATGCCTTGAATAGTTGTAAGACTTGGTATGACTCCGTACCAATAAGCTTCACTCTCTTGGGGAACGCCAGCACGTTTTAACATGCGGGAATACTCAACATTTGTAACATCATTGCTTGTCACCTTTCTTCTCCTTCCATAAATCTAAATGTTCAAGACATTTATGATCTCTTTCCCATTTCTGCCTTAATATGTCTATAACATTTGCCCAAAATATGCAATCGGCGTATGCTTTTTTAGATTCATACATGGCAATTGCCATTTCGATTGATTCTTCTACATTATCTGGGGTAATTGATCCGACATCAGATTTCTTAAATTTCATTGGCAGGTACTTAGCGGGGACATCATTGCATTGAGTTACTTTCTTACATACCTCACAAGGGCCAGTGGACTTATGGGTTGATACTGGATACTGATGTTTTTTAGCACAAGGGTTACAATAAAACATATTATGCGTTTGAGGCTTTTGCTACTTTTCTTGCTTCTACAATTTGTAGTTGTCTAATAATTCTATACTTTATTCTACCGATTACAGCGTGCCAAGCAAGAGAATTATAGCCTCCCTTTTTTATCATTAGTTTGTGCATCTGCCTTTGATGCTGTCTTCGTGCAGATACTCTTTTATATTGTCTTTTTTCAAATTCTGTCATAATGCCAAGGCAGAACGGACAATCGTTTGGGGCAATCCTCCGCTCTACTTAGTTAAGAAGTTATTTCTTCTTAGCTTTCTTTTTCTTTTTCGTTTCTTTTTTTGGTGATTTGTCTCCCATGTTTCTCGCCCCCTTTGTGGCTCTATACTAAGTTGAGTTAAGGCCATTTCTACCCTTATATTGTGAAGAGCCTCTTCACTTTTCTTTTCTTTTACAAAGCATTTTTCGCATAAACTATCTCCTTTACGAAGATAACTTGCTCTCTCTGATTCAGGATAACATCGTACACAATAGTTACTGTAAGCAATAGGCTTATCATCCATAATTAAAGCTTATCGAACATTTCGCCCATTTTTTCAAATGTTTTATCCATTTGCTCAAAGGCTTTATCCATCGCTTCAAACCCTCTGTCTACAGCTTCAAAGGCTTTTTCTCTCTTCTCACTTGTTTTTTCAAAATCTGTTTTTATCTTTTTGCCTTCTTCACTGTTGGGATCAATCTTCCTACCATTAACAGTAATTTCTTCTGTAACCTTGCCGTTTTTTGTGTATTTTGTATAGACTGTTGCAGTATCAAAGTCTTTATTATACATTTTTTGTTTACTCTCAACAGTAACTTTTGATGACTCAACGATCTTATCGAACTGTTCGGCAGCTTTATCAATTGCTTCGTCGAGTGTTTTTCCTAATGTGCTAAATAATTTCATTTTAATTTCTTTTTATCATCTCCTTTCAACTGTTTACTTGTGCCAATATCTTTTTGTTGGTTGCCTCCTAAGTGCCTAACGATAGTAACGCCGCCAAGTGAAAGTCTTGCTCCTACTGCAAAGATTTGCCCTGTAGGAGAGATAAGACACATTTCTCCATTATGATCTGTACTAATCTGATAGCCTAGATCTCGTGGATCTCCTCCCGTAATAGTATAGGTTATCTCAGCTTTCCTCAATACATTACCGAAAGGATCTACCCTTGTCATTACCATACTACTCCTTTGGTTCAGATTTTACTACTTTTTTCTTTTTTGTGTGAGAATAGTATTGAAACACTGAAAAAATAAAGCGAGAAAAAGCTCCTGCTTCTGATTTGTTAAGAACCATGTCGTTGCTTATTGTTCCAGAAATGCCAGAAACAACAGTCGAAGAGCTATTCTTCTCAACAGTAAAAACTTTCTTATCCGTGTCATAAGTAAATTGTATATTCTTTAATCCTCTTTTATGTATCATGTTACCACGTATGAACAAAATTATTAACCTCGGGCTTGCCAAGATTATATTTCTTGAATACGTCTTCCACCTTCTTTCTAACTCGTAAGTTAATACTTCTGTTCTTGGGATCGAGTTCAACTCCAAGACCTTCAAATGATCCATCCATAGGATTTATCCAAATATCAATGTCTTTGAACTCTTCATAAAGTTGTGTTCCTAGATATTCTTCTGCTTCTGGTTCAAGAGTGCGTCCGTCAAAATATCTACTAAAATCGTCTACTTCATCGTCTCCTTCCATGCCATAAATATTTTGAAGCTTTTGTGGAAGCTTATCAAAAATATCTTCTGTTGATCCAAACAATAAAACTGGTGTGTGATCTATTCCCATTAGACTAATCCCTCATCTTTCTCTCTTGCTGCATCGAGTGGATCTATAAGCTCTGCTCCTTTTGCTTTAAGATCCTTGGCAATAACAACAAGATCATCAAAGTTCGGAAAATATTCTTTTACAAATTCCATTGTTTCGAGATTTAGTTTCGTTAATGGTTTCTCTTCTGCAATCCTTTTAATAAGCCCATTCATTCTACTCACTTTTTTATCCCAAGCCTCTCGATATGCTAAAGGAGTTTCAAAGCCATAAAGATGATAAAGGTAGCCTGAATATTCTACTTTCCAGTTTCTTTGAAATGTTCCTCTATCAGGATCAAAAAGGATTTGTGGTTCAAGTTCTGGTTCGATATTGTTAGCATAATAATGCGTCATTGTTTCAATATCTTGTTTATAAAACTCTTCTATACCTGAAGGGTTGAATACTCCAAACTCGATTGCTTGTCCATCATCTTTTGATAGGTAGAAGATATGTCCTTCTGGATAATTCTTTCCTTTGAGATAATGAAAAAGCTGCAACACATGATGTGGATTTGGCTTATTCGTGCTTTTGTATCGTTCAAAAGAAAGCATTGCACACGTCTTAGCTTCAATGATAATATCAGCAAGAGTTTTCTCTCCATATGTTTCCATCATTGCCTTAAGGAAGTTTTCTGAGATCTCTCTCCATCGGGGAACTCTTTTCGTTACTTCGTCTATAGTTTCTCCTGTCATCTCTGACCATTCTTCGATATATTTTTTAGCTGCATCCCAATCTGGCTTACCCCCTGCAAGGTAGTCCAGTCGCCCTGTAACGCTCAATAAGCCAGGGTATTGATAGACTATGTAGTCTTGGGCTTTTTGAAAGATACCAGCCCTGAAAAGAAGTACTCGGAGAAACATTTCAAAGAAATTTCCCATATCAAATTTTCGAAGACTTCTTGCATTAGGCGGATTTGTAGGAGTTACTCCTTTCATTCGGAGATACCGATCAATGTATGATCCTCCAAGTTCAGAGGCCCAAATTCTATCTCGGGGTTGCATTACTCGTTCTTCCCGTTGTTCAAGTGCTTTATTCCAAACTCCAAAAAGACTCCATGATAATTGTTCTTCTACGTGTTCTTCTGGGGTTATTAGAGGTTCTTCCATGTGCTTAATAATATTATATTATGAAGTTATGAAAGTCAATAAGGCAAGAAAAAACCTAGGGTTTTACGCCTAGGCTTTTCTTAATGTGTGTACACATTACTTAGGAACTATTCCATGCTTTGAGCTTTAAGGATCTCAGCGATAGAACCGTCAACACCTGTGCCAACGATTTTAAGTTCCCAGACTGCACCGACTCTTACAAAGTCTGCAACCATAACGCCTGTGTTGTTAGCGAACTCTTTTTCAAGTTCGTACTTAGCAACTTCGGTATTACTGTCTGCATCAAGAACTTTGAAATAAGCTGTGTCAACATCACCGAACTTTTGGTTACGTTGTGATGCTTCATAGATATTTACAAAGACTCTTATCTTTGTGATGTCTGCTGGTACTTTTGAAAGATCAATAGTACCCCATTCATCATCTGTTGAGCCAGTAGAACCTGTCAAGTTATCTGCTGAATGTTGGACAACAACTGCCCCATTAGCATCCTTGAACTGTAAATGGTTCTCGTCGTAGTAGACCAAGTGCTTGTCATCACCTAGCTTCCCATCCGCCTTGAGCAAGGCCATTGAGAAATCAAGATCGTAATCTTGACCTGCTGTTGATTTTTGAGCATTGATCTTCCAGCCCATTCCTAAGTAAACCTTAGCAATAGTTTTACCTTCTTTGGTAACAACTGGAATAGACGCACCTTTTGATAATACTTGTACTGTATCTGTCATAATTTTATACACCTCCTTTCGTGATAGATTTTAAGTTTTTATCGTGGTTTTCTTAATGCCCACGAATGTTTAGAAGAGTCCAAAAAACTTTTTATGAGTAGGATGACTCTTCATTTCGTTATGGACACTGTCAAGATTTGTCCAATTAGACCCTGCCATCATGGCTTTACTTGGGAAGTCTTTGTACTCCTTCACCATGTCTTCCATGAGTTTTTCACTATCATCAGCTTGATTTGTTTTACTGACAATACCAAGTCCTAGCGGAGAAAACCCTGCATTATCCACTGTTCGTCCTTCCATTTCGTCCATGCTGTGAAGAAAGTCAAATGACGGTTCGCCTCTCCCTTCATAGATTCCGTACCATTGGAAGAAAATAGGAAGTTTACTTGCTCGAATCAAAGCTTCTGTTGCGTCGCTTTTATCTCCGTTCGCACCATCGGTGAACATAAGTACGAGCATTGGATCTCCTTTTTCTGCATCAGCTACTATCTGGTTAATAGTAGGGGCATAATCAGTACCTCCTCCAACTAATTCAGTAAGCTCGTCATCCACGTAGGATTCAAGATTGTCTTTAGTTAGATCAGCTACTTTTCTACATCTCTTGTCTAATGCGTAAACAGGGATAATCCCATTGTCATCTAATTGAAGTCCAAGTGCAAGCACTCTCGTTGCAAGGGCTTTGACAATTCCTCTATCATACATGCCTTCCATTGAGCCAGAAACGTCAAAGACTGCGACAACTTGAGATTTAGCGACCTTGTTGTTAACAACAATATCTTTAGCTTTTACTGAGATTTCGTCTAGTGTTTGTTTATCATTTACGGTAATATTCATCTAATTCACCTCCTTTCTTTTTTGATTGATCGGTTATTTTGCACCGATCTTATACATTCCTGTCCCACAAGTAGGACACTTTCCTTTAGAAGCTGGTTTACCATTTTTCATGGTAACTTTTTCAACATCGAGAGCTTCTTTTTTAGCTCGACATTTAACACAATACATAGTTGTCATATTTTTTATCACCTCCTTTTTTATAGATTTACCAACTATTTCTTTTTCTCGCTCTGTTGGTATGCGCGATAAGCAGCCAAAACAATTAATGCTATGCCGCCAACGTAAAGAACAAAAATAATTAATGCTTTCAAGAGATCAAATAAGATGCTCCCGAGAATGATTGCTAATAAAATAGCGATAATACCAGTCGTTAATGGGCCTTTCCATCCTTTATCGTGGATCAATGAATTTGCATCGTCTTTTAAGCCTTGTGTTGATGTTTGCATGGTAAATCACCTCCTCTCAATCGTAAACGATTCTTCCTAGTTTAGTGGTGACAACATTATCTTTAATGGAGAGAAGTCCAAGATCATCAGTGGACTCTCCTTCCCATTCGACTTCTCCGTTGAGGACATAGCCTCGTGGCTTAAGGATCTTATCAACGATATACTTTATCCACTCTACATAATAATAGAATTTTTCTCCTTCATCCCACTCAATATGTAATCTGTCTTCTGTAGGTGTCCATTGACACCAAAGACCAGGCTGTGTACTAGGGGGAGTGTTACCATCTATGACATTGGGGTTATCGAAGTCTTGTCCAGAGGGGGCATCTGATTCAACGTAGAACTCTCCTTCTACTCCATACTTAGGATCAACATTGCGTTTCATCCTACGAGTTTCATTAAGTCCTTTGAGCAAAGTATATGTTTCGTCATCAAGAGGCTTATCTAAATTAAATTGTCCTGAAAAATCAGTAATATATCCCATATTATTTACTTGGTACTGGTCGAAATGCTTTGCGAAACTGTCCTACGATAATGAATCCTGCCATAATAGCAACTGAGACAGCAAATTGCAAAAGTTCAGGGATTGCCATACCAAAAGTTTTGAAGATAAGTTCTATTGCGATAGCCGCAATAAGAGTAAACGCTGCGTGTTCAAGAGTTGGTTCAAACTCGATAAGCTTCATAAATAACTGAGCTGCAAGCCGCATAATAATAATTGAAATAAACACCCCGATAACAACAAGGACTATATTAGAAGAGAGGGCTACGACAGCCGCTACGTTATCAAGTGAGAAAGCTAAATCTGCTATTTCAATCATAATGACTGTTTTCCAAAATGTACTAAGGCTCTTAAAGTTAAAATCAAAGAGTGGCTTCCAATTAAAAAAGTGAACGCCACATAGATAAAGTAGATAAGCGGCAGCTATTAACTTTAGCCATCCATAGTATATTATAAATCCTGCAAGCAAGAGCATTATTCCTCTACCTAGATATGCACCAAGGATACCTGTTTTAAGAACTGCTACTCGTTGGGTTTGTCCAAAGATCTTTCGCCAGAATGGGGACATAGGAGTTTTATCTTTTGCGGGAAGTTCATCTGCTATTGCTGCCAATGCTGCCGCGTTGTCAATACTGAGGATGCCGTCCAAAATAATTACTTGAAAGATGATAAGAAAACTAGCAAAACTTAGCATAAAGTTATGTTATAATATTATAAGGAATGAGTGCGAATGTCAAGAAGTAACTGAGTTAAGCCGCTCCGATCCTAAACATCCCTGTTCCGCAGTCAGGACATTCTCCTCGTTGAGCGTCTCTGCCATTTTTCATTTTATGAGGGCGAAGATTTACAGGCTCTTTTTTATCTCTGCACGAAACACAATACATTGATTTATCTACTTTCTCTTCTCCTGGGTATGTACCATAATTAAGTCCTTTTACTTTGAAACTTTTTCCTGCAAGTTCTTCTTGGTAATAAGCAATAGTATCATCTCGTACTTTATCATCTCGATTAACATAGGCAACAGTTATATGTGCTTTGTATCCTGGGAACGTATCAATATGTGGTAAAAGTTGAAGCCTGTCATGCCCTTCTTGGAGTTGCGGAGTTACTTTAACATGTGCCACAATGCAATAATAAGGCTCAATGCCTGGGTTAGGAGAATCGAAAAAATCAACATGATCTACCGTTACTTCTGTGCATGACCAACCTTCTAACACTTCGTCAACGTATTTCTTCCATACTGTTCCTGGTTGCATTAGGCCGTAGAGTAAGGTTACATGAGGTTCTCCTGATGCAATAGAATTGTTGGAGTTATCATAGAGGTTTTGAACATTCTTAAAGGGAGGCAAGCCTTTGGGATCTATATCAAGCATAATACATCCAAGGCGATTAAAACTGATCCTAAGCTCTTCATAGATATCTTGGAATTGATATGCGTTTGGTTGGTTATCGGCCATATGTTTATTATAGCTGAAAGAAGTCAATTTATTTACCGTTGATTATTGTTTACGACAACTGACTGAGGTTGGGGCGGAAGTTCATCTGCGATTGCACAAGCCATAGTAAGAACCATCATTGCAACTGAGACAGCATTGGTAACTACTTCTTTGGTGACTTTTGCTGGATCAATGACTTCTGAAATATCGCCAAACTCCATAGTAAGTGCATTATATCCGTAGTTCGGATCTATAGCATGTTCTACTATGTCTAGTGCTTTGTTTGAATCTCCTCCTGCATTTTGAACGATCCACTTAAAAGGCTCTGCAAGTGCATCATAAAGAATTTGTGCGCCAAGTTTTTGTTCTCCCTTTAATGACTCTATGAGTGGCAAGAGGGCCTTTCTTACTTTAAGAAGTGTTATGCCTCCTCCTGTGACAATTCCATCTTCTAATGCGGCTTTAGTGGCTGCAACGGCATCAATAACTCTTTCCTTAGCGTCTTTGAATTGTACTTCGGTTGGCGCTCCCACATTGATAATACCAACTCCTGACACAAGTTTTGCGACTCTTCGTTGGAGTTGTTCTTTATCATAATCATTGGTAGCTCTTTCAATTTCAGCTTTGATTTTTGAGACTCGTGCAGCTATAGCTTCTTTTGTTCCTTTGCCTCCGATTATCCGACAATTGTTTTTATCAGCCCATACCTTGTCTGCCTTTCCAAAGTCTGAGACTTGGATAGCTTCCATCTTAACCCCTGCTTCTTCTGAGACAAGTTTTCCACCAGTGAGAACGGCAATATCTTCGAGCATTTCTCTTGTACTCTCTCCAAATCCAGGGGCTTTAACAGCAAGAGCAGTTACTCTTCCTTGAATCTTATTAAGAACTAATGTAGTAAGAGCTTCACCTGTAACATCGGGAGAAATAACGAAGAATGACTCTGCCTGAGAGGTATTCTTTGCGTCCATAAATTTTTCAAGGGCGGGTAGGATCTCTTGAAGTCCGCTAAACTTTTTATCTGTGACAAGAATAGCTGGTCTTTCAATCTCAGCTTCTCCTTTGTCATTAGTAACAAAGTAGCCAGAAATATATCCACGATCAAACTCCATGCCTTCTTTGAAATCAATAGAGAGTTCCATTGACTTTCCTTCTTCAACAGTGACAACACCGTCTCTTCCTACTTTTTCAAGGGCTTCGGTAATTAATTTGCCGATCTCTTCACTCTGAGCTGATATAGTAGCAACTTTTTGAATATCGTGTTCTTTGACTTCGGTTTTGAGTTTATCAATTTCTTTAAGAACAATACTGACGGCTTGTTCAAAACCAAGACGCATAATCATAGGGTTAGCAGCAACTTCAACATTTTCTTTTTCTATTTCATCGAGTCCTTTATTAATGATTACTTGTGCGAGTAGTGTTGCGGTTGTTGTTCCATCTCCTGCGGTGTCTGCGGTCTTTGAAGCTGCTTGTCGTACAAGCTTTGCTCCCATATTCTCATGCGGATCTTTAAGAATAACCTGTCGGGCAACAGTAACTCCATCGTGGATGACCTGAATACTGTCGGTAGGATTATCAATCCCTACGTTTCTTCCGCGCGGGCCTAACGTAGTTACAACTGCTTTGGCTAATTTGTTTACTCCATCTCGGAGTTTCTTGCGAGCTTCCTTATCGTAGACTATATCTTTTGCCATAATATCTGTACAGGATATTATAACCAGATATTCTACTTTTTGTCAACACCTTGATATCGCTCAATACTTCTTTTGAATCTTTTAATAAAGGCTAAACGAAGCTCAAGACGTTTTTCATCTATCTGATCTTCAACGTCTTTTAATAGCTTTTCTTGTTTAGTTTTCGTTACCTTTGCAAAAAACTCAATAAACTCTTCATTGGTTGCGGTGTAACAGTTTTTCTTTTTCTTCGCTTTTGTAGTAAATTCTATCCGCACAAGTGGCTTAAATTCATTAGGCACATTGATATATTTTTTATATTTTTCTAAAAATGATAATCTCCGCTCTAACCTATTAGCATTGTTCCATCCGCCACCCTCATCACTTGAACCATCATCGCCAAGTTCTTTCATTAGGGCTTCTTTTTTTATCTTTGTTATCTCTTCAAGCCATTTCATAAATTCGGTATCGTTAGCTGTGTAGAGATCTTGAGAGGTACTGTAGGTGTTTGGGGATTTTCCTCGGGTCGAAACAATTTTAACCCGCTTGAGGGGTTCTAGTTCTTCATCAGTAAAAATATGCTTGTCCTGGATAATATTTTCGTCGTATAACATTGGTTATTCTTTTGTAGAGTTAAACTAGCTTTGCTCATAAACCTTGCCATGTTTATTGAAAACCTTTACCTAAGCTTTTAACTTCTTTAACAAACATCTCCCGTGCTTCGGAATAATCTTTTGCTACAACAGTTCCTCCATTCATATAGTTTAGTTTAAGCTTACTACAGAACTCTGCGTTTTCAAACTCAAAGTAATAGCGTTTTTCATATCCTTCTGAGTCCAATAACCCAATATGAACAATTTGTCCTCCATGAGCTTTAATAAAAGAGGCAATATTCATATCGTCAGTCTTAAAAGTGGATTCGTTTGAAGAAGGCGAACTGTCTGCTGTGATTGGTGTTTGTGTGTCTTTCATATTGCTACTTATGATTTTATATAATGATATTATAAATTATAGGGGTAAAAAAGTCAAGATGTAGATGTCTGACGGTCAGACTCTTCTAAGGCAATGTCTTTTTCGCCTCCCAAATGAGCTTCAATATAACCAATAATTTGTTTGAAAACAACTGCTTGAGTCCCAATATAGCGTTTTTCTTTTACAGGGACAGTTCCTTTTTTTACATCTAGTTCATGTTTTCGTTGCTTTAGCCATAAGACAAGCCCTGCTAAGGAAATAGTAGCTTTTTCGGACAGATCATCTTTGTAAGGCATTACTGTTTTAAGAGTTGGATAATATTCTCCATAAGAAAATGCTAATTTGAGTCCTTTCCAGCGAATGAAATCAACTTCTCCTTTTGATTCAATCGCTTCTGTTGCCATACGAATAAGCCAAGCATGGATACCTTCTCCTTCTTCGGAAGTTTCATGCCAGATCCTACGGCAGTTAAGACTCGCTCTATCAAGGGCATGACCTGAAATTTCTACTTTGGAATCTATAGTCGTTCCTCTTCGTTTGAGTTCGGCATTTGCCATTCCTCGCCAATTATAAGATTCATTAGCTAACCAACGAAGATATGATACAGGGACTCGTGTCCAGCGCTCTCCTTTATGCTTACCAAAAGTTACAATTTGTCCATGTGTTTCCTGTTCTTCTATTGGTTCAGTCTTTTCTCGATACCCTGCAAGTTTTTCTATTTCTATCCTGAGAGCTTTATCTTCGTACCCTGAGTGCTGAAATGAACCGTCCAAAGCTCTGAATTTGCCAGTATGCCAATAGTCAATGAAATATTTAGGATTATCTTTATTCTTTACTCTTCGATGAAACATATTCTTTTTTAATTCCTCTTTTACAGGGATATACATTTCAACAAGTTCAAGGTTCTTAAATTTTGCGATAAACTTTTCTACATTCATGTTCGGTTGGTATTTTTCATTATCTGCTTTGCCCTCTTTCTAAAGGCTTTAGGATCTTTTAAGTAATGCTGTAGTTCTCCCATAGCTTGATCTTGAACGCTTTCTAATTTGCGAACTAATTCATTCATGGCAAAGAGTTGCACAATAGCATTGCCACATCCAAAAACTTGAGAGTCTCCTTCAAGAGAAACATCGCCATCTGCCTCTTCTTCAAGTTTTGTTATGCTTTGTACCATGTTCATTACAATGGCATAGGTTTTATTGTGGTAGATAGTCTTGCCATCTTTTTTAACGATAACTTCAATCTCGGGGATCTGATTACCAAACTCCATTCCTTTTGGAAAATCTATAATAGCATCGGGCATGTTTTTTATCATATGTTTGGATATTTTTCTTTTAACTTTTTGAGAGTTTCTATTTCTTTCCGAACAAGGGCGTTCTTTCTAGGCTCTTTCTTTTCGATAGCTTGGAGAATTTGTCTCTTATGATATTCGAAAGTTTCTTCAAAAGTTCTCTTTTTATAAAAGATTGATTTTTTATCAAAATATTTATCATCTATATTGATCTTGTCTTCAATTAAAGCAAAGGCATACTCTTTTTTAGAGTAAGTAATTCTATACTGAAACCAATCTACATGACCTGCCAATTCATAAAAAACACAGACCTTATTCTCAACATAGATATCGTTAAGAAAAGAAATAAAATCTAAAAGGACATCTTTTTTCATACGTCTCCTCCCTTGCTGTAGTATTCTTCAAGTTTGCGAGCGACTACTTGGGATGAGGTAAAGCCCATGTTTCTAAAAGTAAAGATATCTCCTGATTCGCAAGCGTCCCTTAAATCCCCTATGGTCTTTATATTTCCGTTTTGAAGAGAGTTATAGATCTTTGTTGGCAAATTAAGAATATCTATCGGTTGTTCGTTCAATCTGTCTATAAAACTTCTTGTCTCTCCTTTTACGGTTTGTTGTGAAAAAGTTTTATAAGGCATCAGGCCAAGGCTTTTGAGGATAGGCTTTAGTCGGTGCGGGTGTCTTAATTTGCGAAGACCTTTTGCTTGAAGCTGTCTTACTCGTTCTCTAGTAATCCCATCTCTATTCTGAGAATTTCCTTTCCAATGTTTTGACACTGGTTTAAGAAGTTTTGCTGTTGCATCAAGAGTTTTGGGTTCTACGCCATTTAATCCGTAGCGATGAATAAGAACTTCTTTTTCTCTCGGCGTGAGAGTATCTATGCTTTTATTAAGGGCTTCAATAAAGGCAGTTTCAAAATTCCAATAAATAAGTAATTCATATAAGAGATCATTCAGTCGCATAATCCTTTGGGGTAATATCTTCTACCATCCAGGTTTCTATTTTATTCAAAAGCCAATTAACTTGATTTTTGACAAACTCTCTTTGTTTTTTATTCTTTATGTTTTCTGGTGGCAATGCTCGTAATGCGAGAGCAAGATCAGTGATTGCTCTTGCTATGCGATTTACTTCAGTGGTTTCTTTGCCTCTGTTCCGAGCAATAACGCTGTCAACTTGCTCAGGAAACGTCTTAGCAAGAGTAATATCTCTTCGGACATCTTTACTATTGTGATACTCGTCCTTCATTATCTTTTTTTGTAACTGTTTCTTCATGTCTCGTGGCGCTCTGGCTACTTCGGCTACATATGCCCAACGTAATTGATTATCTTTTATTTTTTCTTGTAATTTTTTAGGCTCATCAAGAAGACATACTTGCGCCCACACAATATCTTTATTAACCCCAACTTCTCTTGCTATTTCTAAGAATACTTTTTTAACGCCGCCTAGTCGTGCTTCATCTTCTTTTAATTGTTTAATACCTCGATATTTTTTCCCTGTCTTGAACTCCCAAGCAGTAACCCAAGCACGGGCAAGTTCAATAGGATTCATGTGCATCCCACTTCCAGCAGTTGATTGTTGGATGTTTTCAATTATTTGTCTTATAATGCGTTCATATGGGGTATAGGCTGTAGTGTCTATATATGCTGCTATTTCTGTCCAGCCAAGCTCACTTGCTGCTCTCCAACGTCTTTCTCCTATGATAAGTTGATAGTTTTTATCAAGAGTGATAGGTTGAAGTAGCCCTACTTCTTTTAATGTTTTTTTGAGTCCATCAATATCATTAAAAGTTTTACGAGGATTAAGCGGATCTCGTGTTATCAATTCCATCGGAACGATATAGGCATTTTTATTTTTTGGTAAATCTTCTATGTTCATTCGTTTAATAAGAGATCTTTCAGCTCTGCATCTGATACGATCCGTGAAGTGAGGATATTTTCTCTTCTTATATTTCTCGGCGAAAGAACTTTCATGCTTACTCCATGAGAAATTGTATCTGAGTTACTAACAAGTCTTCCTACGACTTGCGCTCGTGAATTATCGTCAAGAGTTTTATACTCTTCATCGGTAACTGGAATACCAAGTTCATTAAGATCTGTTATGTGGCCAAAAGGAATACCTCTATTTCTGCATCTGCTCCAAACAGATTTTCTTAACTTCATAGCAAAATCTTCTGCTACAGTTAATTCTTCTCTGCTTAATGGATCGGGGGAAAATGCTTCGGTAATAATATCTTGGAAAGTTATGCGGTAGCCCTTTTCAAGGAATCTTTCAAACCAGACAATTTTGTGTCTTTTTATTTCCTCATGGGACATTGTGTCGTAATCGTTTATCATATCTTATGAAATTATATTATAATATTATAAGTCAAAAATCAATAGGCAGACTTCTTCTTATATTGACTATAATCAGTAATAGGAATACCTGCGTCGATAAGTACTTGTTTGGAGAATCTATCAGCGATGGCGTTTTGTTCTCTTGGTATCCATTGGCCTTTTAGGTTAGTAAACTTTTTCATTAGCTCTTGCGCTTCGTGAGCTTTTTGCACATATATTCCTTCATTGATACTCCAAGTTCCAAACATTTGTTCAATTACTAATTTAGAGTCTCCGTAAACGGTTATATCTTCTTTGAGGAGATCATTCGCCATAAAGTAAATAAGTACCATAAGAAATGCTTCGTATTCAGCAAAGTTTACTGTAGCCTTTTGGCCTCCTGGGACAGTTGGTATTCCGCTAAACTCATGGACACGTTTGAAGTTCTTAAAAACCACAACTCCTACGCTTGGTGTGCCACCTGGGTTCATTGGTTCAACTGCCCCATCAAAATATGCTTTATATTTATCCATTATTTTACTGTAACGTATTCCGTGAGTTTAACTCCTGGAATCTGTACTCCTTCTTGCCACATCGGTTTCAGAACATCTGAATCTGGAACGATTTTTATTGCATTTTTCTTTTTAGCGAATGAAAGAGGTACAAAGTTAAAGTTTGGTCTTTCGACAATGATAACGGTATCGCTATCAACTCCATATTTGCGCTCCATCTTTCCTTTTTTCTCGTTCCAAACCTCGCATTTGTCTGCTCGTTTGAAAAGTTCAGGATCAATTGCTTTATCTAAGATCTCGTTTGCTTCATTAATAATTGCTTTGAGTTCTTTTCTTTTGGCAATTAGATCTCGATCTGAGATTTTTTCAACGCCTTTCTGAGGTACTATGTAATCGTTTAATATGTTGATTTGTTGAATTGTTTGTTTCATATTATCTATATTTTAATATTATATTATAATATTATAAGACCTTATTGACAGGCTGTCAAGTATCGGTCTATTTTATTGTTTTCACCCCCTTTACATAATCTACTGCCTTTTGTGCTTTACCTGATGCTTCAACGATCAATCGTTCGTCATTCTTGAGAGCTTTTAACCAACCT
>Ga0307374_10007134_pt1 | contig 17165 bp, 12 predicted proteins | sample OX3MG_FD_202532 | JGI IMG/M metagenome (GOLD analysis project Ga0307374, IMG submission 202532) | Soil microbial communities from Risofladan, Vaasa, Finland - OX-3 | ecosystem: Environmental > Terrestrial > Soil > Coastal area > Acid sulfate soil | place: Finland: Risofladan, Vaasa | collected... | reverse complement strand
GTGATCGCCGATGAAGCCGCTCAGCAGAATCTTGTCGCCCGGCCGTGCGCGATCAGCGGAAATCGCGACCGGCTTTTCGATGATTCCAATCCCGGTAGTGGTGATAAACACTTGATCGCCCTTGCCGCGGTTGACCACCTTGGTGTCGCCCGTCACCACCGAGACTCCGGCTTCATCCGCGGCGGCCTGCATGGAGCCGGCAATTCTCTCGAGGTCGCTGGTTGCGAGGCCTTCTTCCAGGATGAAGGCTGCGGCGATATGGAGCGGGCGCGCGCCGCTCATGGCCAGGTCATTCACGGTTCCGTTGACGGCCAGCCGGCCGATGTCGCCGCCCGGAAAGAAAATCGGCGTCACCACGTAAGAATCTGTGGTCATGGCCAGGCGGGTTCCGCCAAGCTCAATGACCGCCTGATCGTCCAGGCGATCGAGATAAGGATTGCTGAAGGCGGGAAGAAATATCTTCCGGACCAGGTCGGATGTGAGCTTGCCGCCGCTGCCGTGCCCCAGAACAATTTGCGGATGATCGGCGAGGGGCAGCGGGCAGGCCGTGCCGAGCAACTCACCTTTAATCCTTTCGCTCATCGAACTCCTTCTTTCAGGTGGCGCCCGTACTTGTAATAAGCGGCGCAGGCGCCTTCAGCGGAGACCATGGTCGCGCCCAGGGGATGCTCCGGGCTGCACAAGGCGCCGAACGCCGGGCAATCGTGCGGCTTTTTGACGCCCCGCAGGATTTGGCCGCTGATGCAAATGGCTGGTTCTTCGGTGGAGATTCCCTGGACTTCAAACAATCGCTCGGCGTCGTAGTCGTGGAACTCGGGCCGCAGCCGGTAACCGCTTTCGGGAATCGCGCCCACTCCGCGCCATTTCCGGTCGCCGATTTCAAAGACGCTGAAGATGAGTTGTTTTGCGGCTTTGTTTCCCTCGCGCGTCACGGCGCGCGCGTATTGGTTTTCCACTTCCGCGCGGCCTGACTCAAGCTGCCGGAGGGTGAGCAGCGTGCCCTCCAGCAGGTCCAGCGGTTCAAAGCCGGTGATGACAATCGGCACTTTGTAGCGCGCGCTGACCGATTCGTATTCCTCGTAGCCCATGACGGCGCAAACGTGCCCCGGCCCCAGAAATCCCTGCACGCGGTTATGCGGAGAATCAAGAATAGCGGTAATGGCCGGCGGCACCAGCACGTGGGAAACCAGCAGCGAGACATTCCTGATTCCTTCCTGCCGGGCTTGCCACACCAGCATGGCGTTGGCGGGAGCTGTGGTTTCAAAACCGATGGCGAAGAAAACCACCTGCTTATCCGGATTAGCGCGGGCAATCTTCAGGCAATCGAGCGGGGAATAGACGACGCGGACGTCGGCGCCCTGCGACTTCAGCGCGAAAAGGTCGCACTCGGAGCCGGGAACGCGCAGCATGTCGCCAAAAGAACAGAATATCACTCCCGGCCGGCGCGCGATGGCGTGGGCTTTGTCAATCAGTTCCAGCGAAGTGACGCAGACCGGGCAGCCCGGCCCATGGACAAGTTCAATCCCTTCCGGCAGCAGGTTGTCGATGCCGTATTTGACGATCGAGTGCGTTTGCCCGCCGCACACTTCCATCAGAACCCACGGGCGGGTCTGGATGCGCCGGATTTCCCGGATCAGCTTGCCGGCGATTTCCTCGTTGCGGTATTCGTCGAGATATTTCACGGACTCTGGCCTCCTGCCGGCGGCTCTGAGCCGTCAGGCTCTTCCAGTTCGCTCAACTGTCCCATCTCTTCGAGCAGCTTATAGGTGCGCGCCGCCTCTTCCGCGTCAACCTTGCTGATCGCAAAACCCACGTGGACCACCACGTAATCGCCCACCTGGGCTTCCGGCGTATATTCCAGGCAGGCTTCGCGCACGATGCCGCCGAACTGCACTTTGGCCATCCGCAATCCGTTCACGTCAAAAGATTCCAGCACTTTGCCGGGAATGCCCAGGCACATGTCAACCGCCTCGCTCGATTAGTTCATTGGCAATAACCGCTTGCCCGAGAGAAATGCCGCCGTCGTTGGGCGGAACTTGCGCGTGCAGGAAGACTTCAAATCCGCTGCTCCGCAGCCCCCTGACGGCCCGCTCCACGAGAAGCCTATTCTGAAAAGTTCCGCCGCTAAGGCAAACTTTGTTCAGGTGGTCGGTTGCCCGCAAGCGCCGGCATACTTCCGCGATCACTTGGGCCAGGGTGTTGTGAAATTTGGCCGCCGCCACGTCGGCGGGCTCTCCTTGCCCGGTGTTCCGCACCATCTGCTCAATCGCGGGCCGCATGTCGATTTCCCATGGTTCGCTCGAAAGAATATCAAACGGGTAGCTGGCGTCAATACTTTCAAGGGCTGCCATTTCCAGGGCGATGGCCGCCTGGCCTTCAAAATTGATTTCCTGGCGCAGGCCCAGGATGGAAGCGGCCGCGTCAAAGAGCCTGCCGCAAGAGGAGGTCTCAACCGTGTTGATCCCCTTGGCCAACATAGCTTCCACCATCGCAAGTTTGCTTGCGGGGATTTGCTTGAAAAGGGGCAAATCGAGCCCGCTGATCTCCCCGCCGAAAGTCTCGCGCAGATAGCTCAAGGCGGAGCGCCAGGGCTGGCGAATGGCCGCATCGCCGCCGGCCAGGGGAACGTAGCGGAAGTGCGCGCGGCGCTCGAAGCCGCCGAAATCCGCCACCATGAATTCTCCACCCCAGATTTTGCCGTCCGTGCCGAAGCCGGTCCCGTCGAAAGCCACGCCGATCACTTTTTCCCGCAAATGATTTTCCGCCATGCAACTGGCGATGTGCGCGTGGTGGTGCTGCACGCCGGCCTTTTGAAGATTCGGCAAACCCTTGGCGAATTTGGCGCTGATATAGAGGGGATGCAGATCATAGGCCACAATCCGGGGTTCAACGTGAAACAGCTTTTTGAGATTGGCGAGCGTTTCCTCAAAGAAGGCCAGCGTCTCGTAGTTTTCCAGGTCGCCGATATGCTGGCTCAAAATGGCATAGCGATTTTTGGTAAGGCAAAACGTGTTCTTCAGTTCCGCTCCGCACGCCAGGATCTCTTGCATGTTGAATCCCACGTCAATGGGAGAAGGCGCAAAGCCGCGCGAGCGCCGGAAGACGCGCTCGTCGCCTTCGAAAATCCGCACCACGGAATCGTCCGTCCGCATGTGGATCGCGCGGTTGTGCAGCAGATAGGTGTCTGCAATCCCGTGCAGGCGCGGCCACGCCTCGCGGTTGCGGCTGACAATCGGTTCTTCACTGACGTTCCCACTGGTCATCACCAGCGCGTTGAAGGCCGGCGGACTTTCCAATGAATCGCTGAAAAGCAGGTAGTGCAGCGGGGTGTAGGGCAGCATCACTCCCCAGGTCCGGTTGTGGGGAGCGACCGCGGATGAAATATTCGTGTGCGGACGGCGCGGCAAAATGACGATGGGCCGGCGGGCGTCAAGCAGCGCTTTGCGATCGGCGTCCGATAGAAGGCAAAACTTATCGACGGCTTCCATATTCCTGGCCATCAGCGCGAAAGGTTTGTCGCTCCGCCGCTTGCGCTCCCGCAATTCGGCAACCGCCTGATGATTCTCGGCGTCGCAGGCCAGGTGGAATCCGCCAAGGCCTTTGATGGCCAGGATTTTGCCTTCGCCCAGCATTCGGCGGGCCTCATGAAGAATCGCCAGGCTGGATATTGGCGAATCAAACACGACAGGGCCTTGGCGGCATAACGCCGCGTCATCCACCAGGGCCAGCGACGGGCCGCAATCGGGACAGGCATTCGGCTGGGCGTGGAAGCGGCGGTCGCCGGGATCGTTATACTCCGCCTGGCACCGGGCGCACATTCGGAACGGAGCCATGGTGGTAAGCGGCCGGTCGTAAGGGATGTCCTGAACGATCGTATAGCGCGGCCCGCAGTTCGTGCAGTTCGTGAAGGGGTAGCCGTAGCGCCGATTGTCCGGGTCCGTAAAATCGCGCAGGCAATCATCGCAGGTTGCAACATCGGGCGAAACCAGCACAAACTTTTGCGCTTCAGAAAGGCTTTCGAGAATCCTAAATCCGGGTTCGCCGTTTGGCGCAACCTCTGCAACCGCGACATCCGAGATTTGCGCCAGGGGAGGCGACTGGCTCCGGATGCCGTCCAGAAAGCGGGCCAACATCACGTCGCTGCCCTCGATTTCAGCAATCACTCCGTCGGAGGAATTCAGGACAAAGCCGGATAATCCCAGCGTTTGCGCCAGGCGGAAAACAAAGGGGCGGAAGCCCACGCCCTGCACAACGCCCCGGACGTGGATCTGCTTGCGTTTTCTGGTTGCACTGCGTTCCAGTGGGAGCATGGCCAGCGTGCCAGTCCTTGATCACGCGCTTTTAGTTTACCCCATAACCAAAGGACAAGTCAGAGGGCGCCTTTCCGGCTGCCGGCGCGCCGGAGGGCTGAACTCGAGTGTTGCAGTTTCTGCCGTGTGCGGTACACTGGCGACTCAGGAGTCCAAACGAACTTGCGAGGCGATGCATGACGAGACCGGCTGTGTGCTACGTGGGAGTTGATCTGGGCGGAACCAGTTTGCGGGCTTTGGCGGTGGATGGCGAGAACAAGATTCTGGCGATCAAGAAGGTGCGGACGCTGCGCAGCGGTGGGCCGGGCCGGCTGATCAACAGAATTGCGACGCTGGTTGAAGCGACGCTCCGGGATGCGGGCGTAAGCCGCTCCAGGGTGCGGGCCGTCAGCGTCGGCGCGCCCGGGCCGATTGACCGTGTGCGGGGCATTGTGGAAGAAGCCCCGAATCTGGGGTGGAAGAGAGTTCCGCTTCGGGCGGAGCTTCGCCAGTTGCTGCGCGTTCCGGTGTTTGTTGAGAATGACGTCAACGTGGGCCTTATGGGCGAGCATGCTCTTGGCGCGGGCCGCGGCGCCAAGAACGCGGTGGGAATTTTTGTGGGCACGGGCATTGGCGGCGCCCTGATCTTTGATGGCAAGCTTTACGAAGGCAGTCTCGGAGGCGCGGGTGAGATCGGCCACACGGTTCTCGCGATCAACGGACCTCTGTGCGGCTGCGGCCACCGGGGCTGCGTGGAAGCGCTGGCCAGCCGCACCGCCATGGAGCGCGACGTCCGCGCCGCCATCAAGTCAGGCCGCAAAAGCAACGTGCTCAAGATCATGAAGAAGAAGAAAAAGGAGCGCATGACCAGCAGCATTATTGTTTCGGCGCTCAAAAAGAACGATGCCGTCATGCAGGATGTCATGAAGCGCGCTCAATTTCACCTGGGAATCCTGGCGGCCAACGCCGTGAACTTGCTCGATCCGGAATGCGTGGTTTTCGGCGGCGGAATCGCCGAGAGGATGAAAGATGATTTTGTGGGCCCCATCCGCGAGACGGCCTATCAATATTTCCTGCGCCGGCCTGACCCGAAAGGCGTCAAGATTGTTTCCGGGCAACTCGGCGATAATGCCGGAGCCTTGGGCGCGATTGTTCTGGCAAGGCAGCGGCTTGAAGCCTGAAGGCCGCTATCGAGGGAGTTGTCAAACAGGCTCGCCGGTCGAAGAGTTTGTTTCCCCATAAACCGAAGATTTTGAGGTAGCGCATGGCGCGAGAATCGAGCACGGTCCGGACCGCTCCCGGTGGCCGCAGTTGGATCATCGGCAACGGACTGGTGGAGCGCGAGGTTCGCTTTGAGCCCGGCAAGGGGCTGACGACGGCCGGTTGGCGGTCGCTTGTCACCGGGACGGACTTCATGCGCCATGCGAAAGAGCCGGGAGCGGAATTCTCCTTTGTTGCCGACGGGCGGACGTTCCGCGGAGCAGGCGGCGATTTTGATTTCCTGGGAGCGGAAGTTGAAGAAATTGAGCCTCGCGGCAAGGCGCTCCACATAAGCCTCCAGGCGCCCGCGCAAAAGCTTCAGGTGCGCGCCTCTTATGCCGTCTATGACGGCCATCCGGTGATCCGCAAAGGGATTGAAATCCATAACCTCGCGGACGCTCCAATCACCCTCAAGCATCTGGTGTTTGAAGAGCTGAATCTGTCGGCGGCGGTGCCTGCGGACCTGCAACTCTCCGCATTTTACGCCGTCCAGCCGCGCGAGCTTTTTATAACGGGCAGGGTGGATGATGCGGCCATTCTTGAGCGCAACGCAAAAACAGGCGAGGGCGTTTGCCTGATGAACGAAGCTCGCGGCTGGATGAAGCGGACGGAAACGCACAGCTGGGGCAGCAACTTCCGCCTGATGTATGACACCGATCTTTTTCCGTTTGAGCGGCGCATTGCCCCGGGCGAAACCTACGCAAGCGCGAAAAGCTCGATTGCCTTTTTCGTTGGCGGCCACGCGTTGCTGGACCCGCGCTGGGTGATTCCCTCCTACACCGCCGGTGTCCTGCACCGCGGCGGCTCCGCTTACCGGCCTCCCTGGATTTACAACACCTGGGTGCCTTTCCACCGCGGCATCAACGCCGGCACTGTGAAGGAACTGATTCCGGTTGCGGGCCGCATGGGCTTTGACATTTTTACCATTGATGACGGCTGGCAGGCGGAATACGGCGAGAACGCCGTCAATCTCCAGGCTTTCCCGAAGGGCCTGGATGAAATTCAGGCGCTTGCTGAACGCCACAACCTGCGGATGGGTTTGTGGGTTCCGCTGGCCGCCATCAGCACCAAAACAGAAGTTTACCGGGAACATCATGAATGGGTTTGCCGTGACGCGAACGGCCGGCCCAAATTCACGGGCACGGCTTCCGGCATGCAGGCTGTGATGTGCATGGCCACGCCCTACCGCGAAGTTGCGGCCCAGCGGATCAGCGGCCTCATCACGCGGCATCACCTGAAGTACGTGAAGATCGACCTGACCACCGTTTTCAATGCCTATGGCGAATCGCCCGGCTGCTATGCCGCGGGCCACGATCACCAGAGCTGGGCTGAATCGCTTGGCGGCATTTATGAAGGAATAGCGGAAGTGACGGAGCGCGTCTACAGCCGCCACCCGGACGTTCTTCTCGATCTCACCTTTGAGCTCTGGGGCCAGAAGCACCTGATTGATTACGGCCTGCTCGCCTCGGGCGATCTCGACTGGATGAGCAACGTGGATGACACCACGCCGGAATCCGCCGGGCCCCTTCAGGCGCGATTGCTGCTCTATCAGCGCTCGCTTGCCATGCCGGCGGAAGCCATGCTGATCGGCAACCTGCTGGCGGAATCGCCGCCCATCGAGGAGCGTTTCGCTACCGCGATCGGTTCCGGGCCGCTGCTGCTGGGAGATCTCTGCAAGCTGAGTCCCGCGCAGCAGGGCTGGTTCGGCGAGAAGGTCCGGTGGTTCAAGCGCCTGCGCTCGCGCACGGCCATCACGGAAGGCTTTTTCCCGCTCGGATCGTGGCTCCAGCCGGGCGCAGCCGCCTGGGATGGGTTTGCCCGTCTCAGCCGCAACGGAGAAGGTTTGATTGCGATCTTCAGAAATCAATCCGGCGTTGAAAAAGTTCTGGTTCAGATTCCCGCATTTTGTGATGGAGCGTTTCGCCTGAACGCCACGATGACGGACATGCCCGCCCGGAATGTCTCGGGCAGGGAACTGCGGTCGGGAATCGAGCTTGCCGTTCCCGCCGAACATCCGGTTGAGGTTTTTGAAATTTCCCGCGTGTAATCCGCAGGGAAGCACTGGGCCAGCTTAACGTAGCCGCGAGTTTACCTCGCCAGGTGGCAGCGTAAAACCGCTGCCGTCTCATCGAACTCAGAGTTCATCCATAAAGATAAAATAAGATGCTGTCCATTGCGCGGCTGGAATAGACCGGCGAGGGCGGCAGGTAAAGACGATCTGGAAATCCTCCATTCCCCTGTGCGGGTCTGCAAAAAGATTTTCCGCGCCGGCGGCGTCTTCGAGCGCAGGCTCAATCGTCGCCAGGTTTTCCAGAATGGGATAAATGACCTCCGCGGCCGGAGAGATTGGAGTTTCAAAGCCTTCGGTCGCGAACCGCATCAGGGCGCCGGCCTCCGAGAAGTGCCAGGCGACGCACGCGCAAAAAAACACCGCCTTTTCAAAGCGCTCGAGCATTTCATCCCGGCCGTCGGGAATCCGGCGGTCAAAAACCAGGCCGAGCCGCCGCTCGTCTTCGCGGGCAAACTCCCGGACTTTCAACTGCTGCGCTTTGGCTGTGGCCTTCCAGTCCACATGCCGAGCCGTGTCCGTTTGCTGGTAGTCGCGGATGGCGTAGAGATCGTGCCCGCGGCCTTTCAGATAGCTCTCCACTTCGCTTCCAATGAACGGAAGGATTTCACGGAACTTCTCAGTCGGCTGGACCTTGGGCAGCACCAGCACTTCCGGCTGGCTCCGCATCGTCCGTGTTTTGCGGAGAAATCCGAAAGGAAACTGGGTGCTGATGCGAACGCCCTCCTGCGAATAGCGGCCGCGGCTCGGAAATGTCAGTTCCAGGCTCGGGTTTACTGAAGCATGATGCGGCAGATAAGGAACGTAAACGGTGCGCTTCAAGGCCGGGGGATTTGGCGTTCCCCCGGAGTTCGGGCGCCTTTGGAGCGGAGCGGCTTGAACGGAGAGGGTGAGAGAAAAAGACGCAAAATATCCCTTCAGGTTCGTCAGGCGAAGCCTGGCAGCCGCGGGTTGCTCTTGAAAGATGTGCTCAGGAAGAGCAAGCTCCATCTCCAGGCCCGCCAGCATCAGCCTGGAAAGAATTCCGGAAGCTACCATGCCCGCCAGTAGGCAGGCGAGGACAATAAACAGCAGATTGTTGCCGGTGTTCAGCGCCGCGACTGTGATCACCGCGGTCAGGGCCAGATACACCGCGCCCTCGCGGGTAAATTTGAACTCGACCCGGGTCATCCAGCGGCTCAGCGTGGTGCGCCGGGCAAGGTAGGGAACAACGCTCGCCGCAACCAGCCCGGCCATGACCAGGGCGATAGTGGCAATCGCCGCTCCCAGCAGGTACCGGCCTGACTGCCGGATTGAGGTGGCGTAGAGCGCCAGAAAAAGAGAGAGCGCCAGGGCCAAAAGCGCCAGCAAGAAGCGCCGCCACACGGCGCGGTCCGCGCGCCTGGGCCACGCTCGCGGCCCGCCTTTCGACCTTCGCCTGTCGCCGGACTGGACGTAGGTTGCCGCCATGGCAGACTCTATTGTATGCCACGCGGTGGCGATTGGTTCGGGCGGCGTGCTTAGAGTTTCTTAATGCTTTGGATGCGACGCTTCGGGCTTTCCCCCTCGTGCTGAAACTGCGTGAATCCGAACGGACTATTTATCAAGTAGTTACATCTTTACTCCGCCTTGAAATCCGCGAATTACTTTGTGCCATCTGCTACCATGGAGCCAGCACGTGATTCCCCATCATCAGCCGGGCAAACAGGCGCGTGCTCAAACCCAACTCAAGAGAGGTCTCTCATGGCAAATGCCGTCGATCGCGACATCACCAAGGAAATTATGATTGCCTACATCGCCCACAGCAACGCGGCAGGCGCGCTCTTTAACCCGGATAGCATCAAGGGCCTGCAATTCGAGTCTGTGTGGGACCGCATCATGAAAATGGTTACGGAGTCTGTCCGCTAGTTCCGATCGCCAGATGGTTGCGGGCAGCGCGGACCTTCAGATCCGAGGCTTTTATTATTTTCGCCGGCTGGCGCAGACGCTTGCATTCCAGCGTCTGCGATCTCGCGCAGCGAGAGTTTTTGGCGGTCTTTTCGGGAAATCGCAGCGCCCTCAAAACCGGCCTCTACGCCAGCCCCGTCTCTTCGTCGCGGTTGCGGTTGCAAACGTAGCGGCGGCTTGACGCCGCCACATGGCGAGGTTAACTCGCCGCTACCGCAGGCGGGCGCCAGAAAACGCCTGCGCGTTCGGCGCCTTGAAATCAATCCGGGATTTGTTCCAAGCGTAGTCAGGGCTCTGGGTGAGGAGATGAGATCCGAACGCGCTTATTTTTCGTTGTAGATTCTTACCTCGTACACACGAACGGCTTTCGCTCCATTGGTTTCATAAAAATTGATACGCACACGGTTGGAACGGACAAGGTCAAAGTTGTGGACGCGACGCCGAAAATAGTTATCGTCTTGCCGGACGATCGTTCTCCACCCCGCCGCCGTGCCGACGGCGATTTCGTATCGCTTGACACACTCCGGATAGCGGAACAATGGGAGCCTGATCCTTCGGTTGCAATCCGTGTCAAAAGTAATCTGGATTTGGTTGAAATCTGTCGACCGCGGCAGTTGCAACTCAAGCCAGGAAGGAAGAGGTTGTTCAGGATCGGACATATAGAGATTCGTCCACAGGTCGGGTCGGTTGCTGCCTCGCACAACATTCTGTGGCCCATAGGATCTTTGCTCCGGCGCGAGGCGCAGGCAAAACGATTTGGCGTGAGTCATCGGGCGCCAGCGGCCGCCTGCGGGCATGTCGGCTGCCGTTGTACCCACAGGAATTTGCGAAGGCTCACCTTCTACATCGCTAAACAGGGCCCAGCTAATTCCTTCTTGTGCTCCCATGTGAATATAGTGCAGCTTTCCGGCCTCCGTCTTTGCGTCGAACGAAAACCTTACGTACCCCTGATGATTCGGCGGAACCTTCGCGGTGGCCACAGCGATATCCCCGCCTGAGCGAAAGTCCCAAACGTGCTCGGCCTTTTTCAATCCCAGCTTGATCTCGACCGGGGTGGAAAGCTCAGACCTGAGGAACAGTTCCACGCCGTCCAGATGGTCCGTTGCGATGGGGAACAACTGCGCCAGCGGGAGATGGGCTGGATGGAACGTGGAAGACTCCGGAAATTTCAACACTCCTTCACTGCTGGCTTTCACCCGGGCCTGCCTTGCAAGATCGTGGGGATCCTCATTTTCGATCCCGGGCATGGAGGCATCTTGCCGGAGGAGCATCTGCTGCAATTCCTTGGCATGTGCTTTGGCAATCTCACGGGGTTCACATTGATGCTTAACGCAAAGGGCGGCGGCTGCACCCACACCTTGACCCACGATAGCTCCTGTGGGAAGAACTCGGGATGAGGCGAAGGCCACATAACTTGCGCTGATGGGCCGGCCTGCGGCCAGCAGGTTCCGCACCTTCCGTGAATAGCAGGAACGCAGCGGAATGCCGTAAGGGATCGTGCCACGTTGGGCAAAGTTGGCATCCGAGCTCGGAGACGGATAAGGAGGCACATGGCGCTCCAGGATGCCTCCGGGAACGTGAATGTCGATTCCCCAAGTGCCATAGGCAATATCGTCGCTATGGACTGAGGGATTGCGGACATCTTCTTCCCGCAAGACGTAATCGCCCAGCATGCGGCGAGACTCGCGTTTGTAGGGCCAAAATCCGACGAATTCTAAGGCGTAGTTTTCTGCTCGCTTCCTCACGCTGTCATCAGTGCACCGGTTCTTGATGTGGTCCCACACCCCCAGAAGCTGGCGCAAGGCTTGATCGCGGATGGCCTCATTGTCCTTGATGGGATGCAAAGGGAAGCCAACTTCAATCCACCAGTACCCCCCTTCGATAAAGCCATGATTCCGGTGTGTCAAGTCGGCCTCCGTATCAAACTCAGCAGCCCAATCGGGTTTCTTGAATTTGACGGGCTTGCCGGCATCCCGGGCCCTGAAGAAAAGCGTACTCCCCATCACGGCATCGCTGGGCTTTTCTGGTGCCAGGGGCTCGTTATATTCCGAGCGCGCCTCCTTGCCCCACCTGAAATCTGCCCCCGAGCGATAGATCAAGACGCCATCCCCCGTGGCGTCCACAAACATGGGGGCCTCGAAGATGAACTCCTTTTCAGTTCCCAATTGATCCGCGTGAATTGCGAGGATGTGCGCCGAATCCGCCATTTCAACCTCGCGCATCGTGGTATTCAAAAACAGGGCAAGGTTTTTCTCCCGGCGGGCCCACTCGTAGAGGACAAGGTCCCAATGCGAATTCATCAGGCCCTCGGTATACGGTTCCCAGTTGCGGACCCTGTCCTCGACGGTCATCTCCTCCAGAATCCCCGCCTCTTTGATCCAGGGGTTATGGCCACACGTGTCTTCCGGATAGAGCCGGACCTCGCTCGAAGAGTTGCCACCCAGCGTGGACCGCTCATGCACCAAAGCCACTCGGGCGCCGTTGCGGGCAGCACTAATCGCCGCACACGTTCCCGAGATCCCGCCTCCCACAACCACCAGATCAAATTTCTTGTGAATCAGCTCAATTGTGTCGGGAAGGATGTAGCCGCCGAGGCGGCCCCGGATGGATCCCTCCGCGCCTGGTTTGGAGGCTGCGATGCCTGCGCCTGCGGAAGCTGCGGGGAATCCGGAAGCAGCGGCCGATTTTCCTCTTACAAGTCCTCCCAGGGCAAAGGCCAGCTGGCCAACAAAACTTCTGCGATCGATTGGCATGGAAGTCTCCTCTTGACGGTGTCACAAGAAATATTATGATCTTCAGGTGCAAGTTTTGGACGCGGATTAATAAGGCCACGATCCAAGCCACACAATTCTAAACCAGAAATAGTGATGTGGTTCCTCCCTGGGCCCAATTGCTCACGTACCCGCCCAAAAACCAATACTGATGAGCTGGTAGCGAAGAGTTGTGCGCGCAGCGCATTACTCTGCGGCTTTTCTTTTGGCGGGGTGTGACGGGCCTTGGCAGTCAAAAAACAACACCGGAGCCGCGCAACGGCGCTAAAATGCGAAATTGTGGATGGAAACATCGAAGAACCGCGGACCTGAAAACCGGATGACCGGGCTATTTACTGAGGGTTGACCGCAGACCTGGAAGGTCTGTGCCAGCCAGCGAGGGCAGTGTAGATGCTGATCTGGTTCCAATTCCTGGCCTGCGCCGCCGTGATCGTGTACAGCGGGGTGCGCCTTTCGCACTATGGTGACGTAATCGCGGAAAAGACCGGTCTGGGACGCACCTGGACTGGCGTCATCCTCATGGCGTCGGCAACCTCCTTGCCGGAGCTTTTCATCGGCATCAGTTCTGTAACCATCTTCAACTCGCCTAACATTGCCGCCGGAGACGTGCTGGGAAGCTGCATGTTCAACCTGCTCATCCTGGCGGTGCTCGACGTTGGGCTGCGGGTAGCTCCAATATCAACACTGGCGCACCAGGGTCAGATCCTGACAGCAGCGTTCGGTATTCTGCTGCTCGGTCTCACCACCATAAGCCTTCTGGCTGGTTCGTCCATTCCAGCCCTGGGGTGGATCGGCCTCTACAGCCTGGTGACCGCGCTCATCTACCTGGCAGCGATCCGCCTTGTGTTCAATTATGAAAAGAGGCGAATCGCCGAATTCCTGAGCGAGGTGAAAGAAGAGGCCCGTTACGAGCATGTTTCTAAAGCCGCCGCCTATCGCCGTTTCGCGCTCTACGCTTTTATGATCGTCGCCGCAGCCACTTATCTTCCTTATGTGGCGGACCAGCTTGCAACCATCACGGGCCTGGGGCGAACGTTCGTCGGAAGCATTCTTGTTGCGCTGTCGACTTCGCTGCCTGAAATGGTTGTCGGAAAAGCCGCGATGCGAATGGGCGCCGTTGATCTGGCTGTCGGGAATGTCCTGGGAAGCAACCTCTTTAACCTGCTGATCCTGGCAATCGACGATGTCTTCTTCCTCCGTGGGCCGCTTCTAAGCTTTGTCTCCGGCGCACATGCCGTGACCGCATGCGCTGCCATGGTCATGACAGCCATCACCATCATCGCCTTGATGTATCGCTCCAAAAAGAGAATCCTTTTCTTTTCGTGGGACTCGCTGGGAGTTTTTCTCGTCTATTTGCTGACCGTCGTGATCCTTTTCCTGAAGCGTTAGCCGGGCGATCCGGAAAAGCTGAGCACTGCATTGACCTTGCTGCGGAAGGTCGAAGCCGGTCGCGCAGAGTTGTGCGCGCAGCGCATTACTCTGCGGCCTTTTCATTCGTCAGCGGGTTTGTGCCGTGGGCTTTTCATCCCCGATATCCCAACGGCAAGCGAATGGAATCCATCTGAATCGGGCAGCGGCGAACCCGTTCCTTGTCCAGGGCGAAATGATTGTAGCTCGACCATTGCCATTCCTGCGGCTTGCTGACCAATCCCTTCCGCACCGGATTAAAGTGCATCTATTCGATGCGTCCGCCGAACTCCTTCTCGTGGCGCACAAAGCGATCCCAGAATTGGTATTGCCAGACCGGTCCCCCCTGCGCCCCTGGTGTCATTCAGCGAGCGGGCCGAAATCCATTTGATGCTCTGCCCCACGCGAGAAAGAGTCAACGGATGACGCGTCCAGATGAGCGCGTGCCAGCGGGTAGCGCAGAGGTACGCGTTTTGTGCGTTCCTCTGCGGCTTTTCATCAGGCAATCATTAAGTATTATGAAATGCATCATCGATATGATCTTGTGAAACTGTCGAATTAAAAACAAGTTCCACAATTAAACCCCGCAGAGGAGGGCTAACCGCGCCCACCTCTGCGCTACCTGCTCCGGGCGCTCTCCGGCGCTCTGCGTTAACCGATGCTGATCCGCCATTTCATGGCGAACCGGCTGCCCGCCGGCGGCTAAACGCAAGAGATCAGCTCCTCACTGGACCGACTTGATGAATTCGAGCCGCCGCCGCGCCGTGAAATAGACCCCGACCGAAGCGATGATGGCACTTGGCAAGATGTAAGGGCCATAGCTGTACAGGGCTGCCTCCGGCGTTAAAAGGCCGACTCTATAGGCGCTGAATACGAGTACACCCATGTAGAGACTTAACAGAAAAAAAATCGCTATTGCGAAGCGAGCAGCCCCGGACTTGGGTCGCTCATATGACTGACGCGCCCAGTAAATCAGGGATGCCCCGACGAACCCACACCAAAGCAGTAGCAGGTAAGGAAGCAACAGGCTCCGAATTCGGAGACCCAGAGCCAGCCCCACGAGCACAACCAAAATCGCATGGCCAACTCCATATGAGATTAAGAACAGGGAGGTCCATTTCCAAAATGTGAACGGAGTCCACGCTGGCGCTTTCGCGCCTCTGTTCCCTTCGCCCGCGCTATTCATGGCAGCCCCAATCTTTGATCGCAGGAAGCGTATAATTTTTGAAGAAACTAACCCCCTGTTTGATCAAGAAGCCTCCTCCAGCAATGGTAGGACCGCCCCCGAGAATTGCCGCACCGCAGGTCAGTGGTTCCGCTGGCGTTGGCTCAAGACATCCGCCCGCAATTGCCGCGCCCCCGGCTGCCACAGTGACTCCACCCGTCACGAACATGATTCCGTTCAGTTCCAACATCTCCAAAGGATGGGTAACGCGGCTGAAGGCGTCGAAAACCGTATCTACGCCTGCCGCGGGCGTCCCCTTAAGATTATTTGCCAGCGGAGCGCATGGGTCCTTCTGGCGTTTCTGCTGCGCCGCGACGTACATTGCGTTGCGGTTCCGGTATTGGTAACTCGTATCCGGGGCCCCAAAGATCGGACCGCTCGGGTGGAGGAACCAGAAGCCATCTCCGTCCCCCGCGCAGTTCATCCAATCCGTTTCATTCACATTCGTGACGGTGTGGTTAAATGCAATATTATAGGAGAACACAGTTGTCGTCTCCCCGATATTCGTGCAATCCGCGCCGCCGCCTCCGGACTGCAGCCCCGACGGGTCGTTCAGCGTGGTGGGGTTGTCGGTGGCGTAGGCGTACATATTCCAGGTCTGCGGGTTGGCCGGGTCGACGGCCATCTGGCCCGCCGGGTCGGGCACCAGCCAGCGGCCCAGGGTGGGGTTGTAGTCTCGCGTCGCTGAGGGGGGGGCAGCGGGTAGTTGACCTGAGAGCCCAGGCCCGCAAAAGCGTCGGCGTAGGCGCCACGTTCCGTCCCCATTGCCGAGCGATCACCACCACGCGCCCGGCCTAGCCCACCAACGTTTCGTAAACTGGACGTGTAGCAACGCTAGCGGCGGGACGATCAAGAAATTGAGCCACCGCCCACACCTGAAGCCGAACACGACCATAGCGATCAGGCAAACGACTGCAAATATCTGCGACCAGACGGCCCACCACAGACCGTGGCGCTTGGCATCCTGGTGGTAGCTGAGCATTGCCAACACCCAACCAAAAACAAGGCACGCGGTCATATGCTTGTCCATTAGCCAGACCACGACGCTCCCTTGGGTGAAGATAAATACCGCGAATGCGAGCATTGCCGCGAAAGACAAAATGTCCCGAAACATGGGCCACCTTGCCTGCCCGCTGCTTGTGGCTTCGTTGTCGCCCGGCATTCCCCTTTCTCCTTTTTCGACCGAATACAACACAAGGCGCTAAATCCGCAGGTCGGCAGGCTATTGGGTCCGGCCTCGCGCGAGAAATCAAGAACCCCCGGTCCATAGCGCTGGCTGAGGCCAAGGGGGCGATTGTGCTGCCGCCGCACAGCCGGAGCGCACGGTTAGATCGGTGAAGGTAGCCAAGGCGACACCAGCGGTCCCTACACCCGTGACGATCGGTGTAACGGTCGTTATCACAGGCGATACTGCGCTTGGACCCGCCGCTGACTGCGCACCCCACTCCACCACCTTCCAGTACGGCAATTTCACGGCGGCAACCTCCGCCCAACTCCGGAAAGTAGCCTTAAAGTTGTCAAGGAAGGACAGGAGACTCCCATAGCTGACAACCTTTCCCACCGTGCTGTTCTGGAAGTCCGAGACGCACTTTTTGTATTTCTGCGCTTGCGTTTGCGCCTCTGCCGCTACGTACATTGCGTTGCGGTTCCGGTATTGGTAACTCGTATCCGGGGCCCCAAAGACCGGACCGCTCGGGTGGAGGAACCAGAAGCCATCTCCGTCCCCCAGGCAGTTCACGTTATCATTATCGTGTATCGTAAATTGTCCATTTTTCATCCCCACCGTATAGCCTCCGCTCCAGTTCGAGCAATCCGCGCCGCCGCCCGCGGACTTCAGCCCCAGCGGATCGTTCAGCGTGGTGGGGTTATCGCCAACATAGGCGTACATGTTCCAGGTCTGCGGGTTGGCCGGGTCGACGGCCATCTGGCCCGCCGGGTCGGGCACCAGCCAGCGGCCCAGGGTCGGATTGTAGTCCCGAGTCGCCGAGACCGGCAAGGGGTTATTGACCTGAGAGCCCAGGCTCGCAAAAGCGTCAGCGCAGGCGTGACACGCGCCCAGCATATCGCCCCACAACCCCATTCGCAACCACCCAAACCCGCAGAGTCTCTGGACAACGAGACTCTGCGCTACCTGCTACTCGTTATCCCCGCTAGGCGGCGTATCGTCCCCCCGTGTTTCCCCGCCCGGCTTTCGGTCGGGCGGAACGCCAAAGAGCTGG
>Ga0307374_10007133_pt1 | contig 17166 bp, 11 predicted proteins | sample OX3MG_FD_202532 | JGI IMG/M metagenome (GOLD analysis project Ga0307374, IMG submission 202532) | Soil microbial communities from Risofladan, Vaasa, Finland - OX-3 | ecosystem: Environmental > Terrestrial > Soil > Coastal area > Acid sulfate soil | place: Finland: Risofladan, Vaasa | collected... | reverse complement strand
TGCGTCAGGGAATCAGCATCGATGTCAGTGCTGCCGACCGTGTCCGTCTGGAAGCGGTGGTGGCGGATCGGAACAGCCCTCAGAAGCACGTCTGGCGGGCTCGGATCGTCTTGCTGACAGCCGAAGGTGTCAATTCGCTTCCAACCGTGACCCCCTTTTCGCGTCCAATCACGACCCCTCTTGGTGCGCAGGTTTGGGCTTATCCACGTAGTGCATAGGAGGGACCCGCGGCCGGCGCCGTGCGCTTTCAGTGCGCAGGCGGTGGCGGCCGTGGGAGGTTCCTGTGCACCCACGTGGAGAAGCCCGGGAGGGGGTCCGGGGGAGGGTTTGTTAGCTTCGGTTTTTGAAGCGCCAGCTGGTATTGCCGGTCTCGATGATGTCGCAGTGGTGGGTCAGGCGATCGAGCATGGCGGTGGTCATCTTGGCGTCGCCGAACACCTGGGGCCAATCGGCGAAGGCGAGGTTGGTGGTGATCAGCAGCGACGTGTTCTCGTAGAGCTTACTGATCAGATGGAACAGGAGCTGACCGCCGGGCTGGCTGAACGGCAGATAGCCGAGTTCGTCGATGACGATGAGATCGTAGCGGAGCAGCTTCTCGGCCAGACGGCCGCTGCGACCGGCGGCCTTCTCCTGCTCGAGCTGATTGACCAGATCGACGAGGTTGAAGAACCGGCCGCGTGCGCGAGCGCGGATGACTGCCGAGGCCACGCCGATGCACAGATGGGTTTTGCCGGTACCGGTTCCACCAATGAAGATCGCGTTGCGCTTGGCGTCCAGAAAGCCGCCGCTGGCAAGCTCGCGCACCTGGCCCTCGTCGACCGGCGTGTCGGCGAAGACGAACTTGTCGAGGTCTTTGAGCATCGGGAACCTGGCACCGCCGATGCGATAGCTGATCGATCGCGCCTGACGGTGGGTCCGTTCCGCCCGGATCAGACCGGCGATCAGGGGATAGACCTCGTCGCGCCGGGTGAGGCCCTTGCCAGCGATCTCGTCGAAGCTGGCGCGCATGCCGTAGAGCTTGAGTTCGCTCATGGCGTCGAGGATCTCATGGCGTTCCATCAGGCGACCTTCCTTATGCTGTCGTAGCGGCTGCAATCAGCCGTGGGTTCGATCGTCAGACGCAGCGCATCGGGCGTGGTGATGCTGGGTGGCGGTGCTGGCTGGAGCCGCCGGGCGAGCACCGTGAGAATCACGTCGCCGCTGGCGATGCCGGCCTCCAGGGCCTCGGCGCATGCCGCCTCAACCGCGGCCAAGCCATGATCGAGCACCGCGCCCAGAACCTTGACGAACTGACGGTCGCCGTCGGCGTGGCTCTTCAGCTTGCCGCGAACCTGGGCCAGGCCGGGCGGCAGGTCCCAGTCCTTGAAGGGAGCGCCGTTGCGCAACGCCCCAGGCTTCTTCACCAGAACCGGGAGATAATGCCAAGGATCGTAGATGATCTGGTCGCGCCGGAACTGGCGCGGATGGTCGGCGACGACCTCGTCGCCCAGCAGCACGACGATGCGCTCGGCGTGGGAGCGCACCAGCACCATTCGACCCGCAGCGCGCGCATCCACGCTGTAGCGATTGTGATCGGCCATGATCAGACAGGTCGTGGTGGCGCGCACCGCCTTCTCGACGAAGCCGTCGAACGGTCCGCGCAGCTCCATCAGGCTCGCACGTTCTTCCTGGAACACTTCCCAGATCGTCCGATCCTTGAACTCCGGGTGTTGGGTGCGCTTGGCGTAGACGATGCACTGATCTTCCAGCCAGGCATTCGCCTCGATGAGGCTCTTCACGCGCGGCTTGGGGCGGAACAGCTGGTCACGCAGGTTGCCGACCTGGTTCTCGACCTGTCCCTTCTCCCAGCCTGACGCCGGCGTGCACGCCACCGGTTCGACCAGGTGGTGCGAGCACATCTGCAGAAAGCGGCGGTTGTACTGGCGCGCTTTGCCGATGAAGATCGCTTCTACCGCCGTCTTCATGTTGTCGTAGATGCCGCGTCGGCAGACCCCGCCGTAAAACCGGAACGCCTTGTCATGGGCGTCGAAGACCAGTTCCTGGGTCTCGCGGAAGTAGATGCGCACGAATGGCATGCGGCTGTGCGACAGCTTCATGTGCGCCGCTTTGACCATCAGCGGCAGCCCTTGGAGCGTGATCGTCTCGTGGCTCCAGTCGAACTGGTACGCCTCGCCCGGGGCAAAGCTCATCCGCACGAATGCCTGCGCCGGAACTCGTGCCCGTTCGTCGCGCCAGGTCTTCACGAACCGGTGCACGCTGTCGTGCGCACCGTCATAGCCCCGCCCGCGCAGCTCCTCGAACAGACGCTGCGTCGAGCGCCGTTCCCGCCGCGGCAGCTTGGCTTCCTGCTCCAGGATCTCGGTCAGAACCTCAACCCACTCGCCCAGCTTGGGCGCGGGCTGCACACCGCGCTCGTACTTGAACTCGGTCGTCCGGCCGCGGATCTCCTTGCGCACCGTCGCGCGCGACACCGACAGCATCCGAACGATCTCTTTGATCGGACGGTGCTGATCGAAATAGGCCCGCCGGATCTCGCCGATAACGTCCACGCCAATCATCCCCCAAACACCCTTCCCAGCCGACACCGGCACAAAGGAAGGGACGCTGACACGCAGCGTTAGAGGGGGTCACTATTGGACGCAAAAACCACCCCTCAGGGGGTCACTATTGCGCGCGAATTTACAGGATGCGGGAAAGCCGCAAGTCCGGATCTGTGAGGGGGGCGGCGAGCAATCGCCGTCCCTACTCGACCGGGTATTCCGAGGCGAAGCCGGCCAGCGTTCCGATTTGAAGGCGGCCACCATTCCGAACTGAAGCCGGCCGGGGTTCTGATCAATCTCCGGCCACCGCCACGAGGCGTTTTCCGTCGGGTCAGTAACTCGGGCATCAAGCCCTTCGTGGACATCCACGAGGAGCACCTGATGCTGGCAAGGAGAGAGCTGACCATGAGACAGACAGGTCCGGGCGTCCTTCAAGATTTTTTCGCCGCCTCGCCACACGCTACAATAAGTTTGCGCGAAATTTCTTCTCCGCTCTTGCCCTCGTCGCCGGTACACTGCGTTGGATTAATTGAGTATGGAGGCTGCAGAAAAGCTTTCCCCACCCGGAGCATTGCAACGGCGTTCGACCGCGATCGAGATGCTGGAGCCTGGATGCAAGCTCCGGCCGATTGCCGCGTTCTACATACCGCGCTCTCCGCCGTGATGGTATCGGTCTCGAGCGGTCTTCGCTCATTCGGAGATGGTGGAGTCCATCGGTCACCAGGAACGCGAATCCACGCAGAGAAAGACCCTAGCTCTAAAAATCAGCCGCAGGAGGAAACAGTGCAGAGAAAACGTTCGTCGTGGACCATGGCCCTGCTTTTTGCCGCCTTCGCCTTGATCGGCTACGGGCCTATGGCAGCCGCCGCGGATTACCCGACGGCGCGCATCGAGATGGTCGTACACTTCGCGCCAGGCGGACCTGCGGACATATTGGGCCGCGCCCTCGCGGAAGCGGTTTCGCCGTTCCTGGGTCAGCCGGTGGTCGTCTTCAACCGGCCGGGCGCATCGGGAACGATCGGAAATACCGTCGTCTTAGGCGCCAAGCCTGATGGCTACACGATTTTGTTGGACGACAATATCGCCTCGGTTTTCCAGCCCATGCGGCTGAAGCTGCCCTATAAGGGGCCGCAGGACTTCACGCCGATCATCAAGGTGGCGGACAGCGCGAACGCTCTGGTCGTCGCTGCTGATTCCAAATGGAAGACGCTCGCGGATTTCGTTGCCGATGCAAAGGCGAGGCCAGGAGCGCTGCGCGTGGCGACTGCGGGCAAGTTCACGGGAACGGACATCAACGTCGTGGAGTTTAACAAGATTGCCGGGATTAAGACCACGACAGTACCGGTCAGCGGCGGGACAGGACCATCGGTCGTGTTGCTGCTGGGCGGGCATGTCGAGGCCATCGCAGCCGGTGCGGCCGCCGTGGTCGGGCAGGTTCATGCCGGAAAGCTTCGCGTGCTGACAATGTTCGGGAAGCGCAGGAGCCCGGTATTTCCGGACGTGCCGACCGCAACGGAACTCGGTTACAAGACGACGATGACTGTGATGTACTTTATCTCCGCGCCCAAGGGCCTAGGCAAAGCGGAGCGGCAGACGCTGAACGCCGCCTTCCACAAGGCATTGCTGACACCGAAATTCGAGCAGTTCGCGAAGCGCAATGGTTACTATATCGATGCCCTGGATCCGCAAGCGCTGCGCAAGGAACTCGACGGGTGGCGCGTGTACTTCAAGAACCTCTCGGCCGAGCTTGGGCTGAAGTGACTGCGCGATAGAAAACAGGGTCCTCTACCATTCGCGTCGAGCGGCGTCGACTACGCCGCTCGATCCTCTCTCAGGCTCGACCATCGCAGCCAGTGACGCACACCGGCCCAAATCTGGACCGCAATAAGCAGCACAATAGCGGACGCCAGTCCGATGGCGATCGGGCTCTGCACGAAGGTTGACAGGTCGCCGTTTGACAGCCGCAGCGCCTCCCGGAAATTCTCCTCGACCAGCGGCCCGAGCACAAAGCCCAGCAGAATCGGCGCCAGCGGAAAATTCAGCGACATCAGGATCGCGCCGAAGACCCCGAAGACGAGCACCTCGCCAATGTCGAAGAGACTGTTATGTGTGCTAAATACGCCCAGCGCGATGAAGAACAGCGCCGACGGGAAGAGGTAGCGATAGGGGATCTGCAATAGTTTCACCCATAGCTGCACGAGCGGCAGGTTGAGCACCATCAGCAGCACGTTGCCCAGCCAGAAGCTCGCGATCAGCCCCCAGAACAGATCCGGATGCTCGGTGATCAGGAGCGGGCCGGGAGCAATGCCCTGGATCATGAGTGCACCGAGGATGAGAGCCATCAGCGGGTCGCCCGGGATCCCGAGGCACATGGTTGGGATGAAGTCGATCTGCGTCTTCGAATGAGCCGCTGCCTCGGGACCGGCCACGCCTTCTAGCGCACCGCGGCCGAAGCGCTCTGGCGCCTTCGCGACCCGCCGCTCCAGCGCGTACGAGACGAAGGTCGTGACGGTCGGGCTGGTGCCCGGCATCGCCCCGAATAAGGTGCCGACAAGAGTACCACGGAGCATAGGCAGGAGGGACTGTTTGAGTTCGGCCATGCTAGGCCGCATGTCGGAAAAGCGGAGCCTCGCAGTGGAGCTGACGGTCGACTTGCGGTTTACTCGGTTCAGAAAGTCCGCCACGCCGAACAAGCCAAGGCTAATCGCGACGAGGTTGACCCCGTCCCACAATTGCGGGAAGCCGAAAGTGAAGCGTTGTAGCCCCGTGTTGATGTCAGTACCCACGAGACCGCACAGCATTCCTAAGAGCGTCGCCGTCACGCCCTTGAGCGCAGAGCCATGCGACATCGTCGCGCCAGCGAGCAGTCCGAGCAGCATCACTAGGAAAATCTCGGCCGGGCCGAACTTAAGAGCTAAGTTGGACAGAATTGGTGAGAAGAAGATCATCACGATGATGCCGAAGGACGCCGCGAGAAAGGAAGCGATCATCGCGATGCAGAGCGCCATCCCGCCCTTTCCCTGCATCGCCAGTGGATAGCCGTCCAGGCAGGTTACCGCGTGCGGCGGGTGTACCGGAAGGTTGAGCAGGATCGCGCCGATCGCCCCACCATAGAGCGCGCCGTAGAAGACACCTGCCAGCATCAGGATGGCCGGGACTGGATGGAGCGCATAGGTGACCGGCAGCAGAATCGACATCGCTGATAACGCCCCCATGCCCGGCAATACACCGACCAGATTGCCGACCAGAACACCGAAGATGAGCCACATCAGATTATGCGGTTCCAACGCAACGCCGAATCCATACCACAGGTCGAGGAGCGTCTCGTGGAACATGGCTTATCCCCAGTTGAACAAGGGGAGCTGCACCTGCAGCGCCCACCAAAAGACGACGACGTTGATGACCACCATGACCGTCGCGAGAATGAGAGCCTGCGTGACCGTGTTCTTCCTGTCGCCCAGCGCCGCGATGAACACGATGGCGAAGGTCGCCAGCAGCGCTCCGCCATAGGCGGCCAGCACGATGAACGCCACGAGGCCACCGATGATGCAGCCGCGACCTCGCCACTCGAACGGCCGGGGCTTTTCCCGGTCGACGGAGGGCGGGCCGGCGCCCAGCGCGATCGCGAGACCGCAAGCGACCAGGATCACGCCGACAGCAGCCGGGAAAAAGCCCGACCCCATGTGGGTGAGCGCGCCGATGCCGTATTGCACCCCGCCCAAAACTGCGCCCACGCCAATCAGAATGATCAGCGCACCGCCGTAATAGTCCTTATTGTACCTTGGCATCGCGGCATCTCCCTGTCTTCCGACCCTTCGGTAGCCGCGCTATGCGTAGGCCAGGGGGTCCGTCTATCCCGGCGGCCAGTGCCGCGCCATGCCGAGATGCCAACAGCTTGTCTCAACCATACCCTTTCCGAAATTATCGGTCCAGGCCGGCCGCAGCGTGCACGACTGCACGCGCCAGGCACGGCTTCCCTGACACACCGGACTCTGCTAGATCCACGTTTCGCATGCTGTTCCGGTTCCGTCTGAAGAGCGGATCGTCGAAAGGAGACTGAAATGGAAAAGCCTCTGAGCGTCAGAGGGGTCATCCCTTCAATCATCACGCCGTTCCGGTCAGACCTCGAAATCGACGAAGCCGGGCTTCGCCGTTATGCCAAGCACATCTCGACGATCCCGGGCGTGACCGGGCTGCTCTGCGCTGCCTATACCGGCGAAGTGGATTCGCTGACGGACGAAGAGAAGGTCAGAGTCATCGAGCTGTGTCGGACGGAAGTCTCCGACGGCATCAAAGTCTATGGCTGCGTCGATGCCCATTCGACACGGCAGGCCATAAGCGAAGGACGCGCGATGAAGGAGGCCGGGGCCGACGCCGTTCAGATCAATTCGCCGTTCTTGAATCCGCATCGCCGGGGTTATCTCGCGACGCCCGACGCGTCGGTCAAATTCTTTCGCGCCTTGAATGATGAGGTCGGCCTGCCGATGACGGTGTTCCAATATCCCGAGTCAAGCGGCATGTCCTACTCGACCCGCACCTTGGTGGAATTGGCGGACATCCACAACGTCGTCGGTATCAAGCAGGCCGGTGGGATCGACGACTATATCGAATACCATTCCGCCCTCGGCGGCAAGGTCGCATCGATTGCCGACAACAACGGCTACACGCTTCTCGCGATGTTGCTTTGGGGTGCGGATGCCACAATGGTCGGCGCATCCAATGTCGGCACTGCGCTTTATTGCGAGCTGTTTGCTGCCGCGCAGGCGGGACAGATACCGCGCGCCGTGGAGCTGATGAACACCAAGCTCATCAAGCTGCTTAGCACCTTTACGCGCAACCTCGGTCAAACGACGTCGTCCTTCATCACGCGGATGAAGGAGGCGCTGGTGATGCAGGGCCTCATTGATCTCCCCGCAGTTCGCGCGCCGGAGCCGGCCGCCACCGACGAGGAGCGGGAAGGGATCAGGCGGGTGCTGAAGGAGGTTGGGCTGATTTGATGTCTCGCCTTCGAACCAACCGGTCAGGAGCATTGAGCAATGACCGGCGAAGCGGAACCTTCACCACACCGCCGAACTTATGGCCTCGGTGGCGGGGCCTTCATCCCATCACTCGCCCGGAGCCGGAAGGATCTCGTTGCCCGCGACGACAGCGATCTTCTGCTTGGCCGGGTCGCGGACGATGCCGTGGGGGTCCCGTCCGGCATCGATATCCTGGAGGCCCTTCGTCAGCAGCTTCCGACACATCACCACGCCCAGGTCCGTCAACCCCCGGTGTTCGAGCGCATGAATCGCGATCGGGCGTTGACCGATCTGTGCCTCGCAATCGTCGGGCTCTCGTTGCGTGTCTTCGTAGCAGGTTCTCGGCGCGTTTCCTGCTGCGCTCCGGCCGACAGGTGCGGTAGCCATGTTGGAAGGAACCGGCTTGCCGTCGACCACGCGCAGGACTTCGAGATGGAATCCGATGGTGTGCGTATCATCCACCGGGACCCACCAGCCGATGGCCCTCGCCTGTTCGACATGGGGCTCATGCGACAGAAGGGCTTCCGAGACCGCCCGCACATTGGGATTGAAGGTCTCGAGGACGCGGGTGAACCGCCGGCCGTTGGGGAGAACGGCCGTCCGGATGTACTTCATGCCGTATTCCGTCTCCTCGAACTTGAGTTGAGGGATCACGGCGTAGGCAGTAGTGAACTGCGTGTTGCTGATCGTCGAATGCAGGAATGCCGTGTGCATCGGATCCATGACGTTTTCCTGGATCTGAAGCCAATTGCAATCCGCGACGATCCCGCGGCTGTAGTTGCGGTACGCGGTCAGAACGGTGCCCTGTTGCTCGAGGCAGTCGTAAAGGGGAAAAACAGGCTGCCTGTCCGGCGGGCCCATATAAGCGAAGACGAGACCGCCATATTCGACAACTGGATAGGCCGGCTGGCTGACTTCCTTGTAGTAGGTGCTCGATTTCGGCTCGCCCGGCGTCTCCAGGCAACACCCCTTGGCGTCGAAGAGCCAGCCGTGATAGCAGCAGCGGATCCCCGCGTCCTCGATGCGCCCGTACTCCAGCGAGGCGCCACGGTGCGCGCAATGGGCGTCAAGCACGCCGACATTGTCGCGCTTGTCGCGGAAGGCGACGAGTTCCTCACCTAGAATCTGTATCCGCTTGGGCAGATCTTTCAGTTCCTCCGAAAGGCAGACCGGCTGCCAGAACCGCCGCAGCATCTCGCCCATCGGGGTGCCGAAGCCGACATGGGTCAGCCTCTCGTCCTCCTTGGGGACGATGGCGATCCTGCCGTAGCCCGAGATTGCAACCTTGGATGTGGCGATCGGCGCCGCAGCGGTCTTCCTCATTGTCGTGTTCACCGGACAATTCCTCCTAAGCCTGATGGCACCGTGTATTTTCTCTCAAATTGACACCGCTGCGGTGCAAATCGACTTTCGCGCCCTTCGCAGCCGGACGAGGTCACGCCTCTGCATGAAATGACCGCCGATTTCGACCGGAAAGTGATGACTGCGGAATGGGGTCGAAGCGCACTCATGATTTGATTTAACGCCTTCGCCTTTCCCTTTACAACCCTCTCACTCCCGACGGCTCGCGTCCGCATTCTTAGCGCTTCGCATCGGCCAAGCGGGAACGCGGTGTGGTTGTCGGAAGCGGCGTTACATTGATTCGACTACGGCCACGATCGCAGTCGCTGTAAACGGACCGACGCCCGGGGCCGAGGCGGGACGCTGACTTGCCTTGCCGGCCTTGTGTCAGGCAAGGATCTGCTTCGCGATCATTCCGATGCGTGCCTGCAAGCCATCGAGGCGATCGAACAGGATGTTGATCGCATCGCGCGCGCTTGCTGGCAACACGGTAGGCTCCAGGCTACTGGCGCGTTCGCGTAACTCCTCAATCCTCCGAATGCCTTTTGCTGCAATAAGACCGAACTCGCCCAGGAACCCGCGCCCCGCACGATCCCGCGCGAGCTCGGGGGAACCTGCCGAATACACCGGATCGGACGCGGGAGCGGCAGGCGAAGGCCCACTGCCCCCAGACCGTTCCACCCGGCTTACGCGACGGGCTCGGGGGCGACGACCTCGTTTCGCGCAGCGACCTTGATGATGCGGTCGTTCGCATCGCGCTTGACGTTCGGGGGATCCTCGCCGCGCTCGATTGCTTGCAATGCCTCGCGCAGCATCCGCCGCACCAGGACGACGCCGCCATCGGAGGTGGCAAGATGCTCGAGCGCGTGGACCGCGATCGGTCCCTGGCTCACCTGCGCCTCGCAATCGTCGGGGCGACGTTGTGTGTCCTCATAGGTTCGCGCCGGCCTCTGCTTGCTGTTCGAGCGCCCCGGCGAGGCGGTGGCCCATACCGACTCGTCCTGCTTGTCCTTGGTGTTGAAAAGCGTCTCAAGTTGGAAGCCAATCGTGTGGGTGTTGTCCACCGGCACCCACCAGCCGATGAAGCGGCCCCGGTGCAGCCCTGCTTCCTCGCCGGTCTCGGTCTGGGGCGGCAGCGATCGCGCGTTGGGACAGAAATTCTCGCCGACGCGCAGCCACCTGTTGCCGTTTGGTAGCACCGCATCGCGGGCATATTGCACGCTGTATGGCGTGCGCTGGAATTTGACCGAGGGCTTTGCCGCGTAGGCCGGAGTGAATTGCAACCCGCTAATCGTTGAGTGCAGGAAAAACGTATGGAAGGGGTCCGTCGCGTTCTCCTGGATCTGCAGCCAGTTGCAGTCGGCGACGACGCCGCGGCTGACGTTGCGATAGCCGTAGAGGGTCGCGCCTTCCTGGAGCCAGATGTCGAAGATCGGGAATTCGGGCTTCTTGTCCGGCGGTCCCATATAGGCGAAGACCAGGCCGCCATATTCGTGGGTCGGATACCAGGGTTGGCGCACTTCGTCCTTGTAGGTGCTGCGCGCCGGCTCGGCCGGCTGCTCCAGGCAGCGCCCCTCGGTATCGTAGAGCCAGCCGTGATAGCAGCAGCGAATGCCCTCGGCCTCGATCCGCCCGTATTCGAGCGACGTGCCACGATGGATGCAATGGGCGCCGAGCAGCCCGACCCGGCCCTTGGCGTCGCGGAACACGACGAGATCCTCGCACAAGATGCGGATGCGCTTCGGCAGGTCGGTCAATTCGGACGACACCGCGATGGGCTGCCAATATCGCCGGAAAAGCTCGCCCATGGGCGTACCAAAATCGACATGCGTCAGCAGCTCGTCTTCCTTCGGCGCGTTGGCAATCCGCCCATATCCGGAACCATTATCATCGGTCATCGCGACAATCCTCTTTTCGGCTAAGTTGCAGTCCTTCCCACGGTGTCTGCAGAACAAATAACACAAGCACTGCATAACGCAACCATCGCGCGGGCTTTGACGATTCGTGCTTCACGGTAACCAACCGTGTCGCAACATCAGGAGTTCGTCGCGGCGCGCACCAAACAATGTATTGCTCGCCCACAGGCCCGCATTTAATGTTGATGATCAACGCCGAAGGCCGATGAGCCGCACCGCGCCTCGACGGTCGGAAGCGATTGGTGCCACGCACGATTAAGACAGCGATAACTACGATTTAGGGGAGTACGCAACCGATGTTCCCGAAGGCGATCACCATCGCCGCGGTCGGCCTCGTCCTTGCCGTCGCGATGGATTCCAACGCGCGCGCGGCGTTTCCGGATAAGGATATCACGATCATCATTCCGACCCGGCCCGGCAATGGCTTCGATGTCTATGCCCGCGCCGTCGCGCAGTACCTTCCCAAATATCTACCGAACACGGTCAACATCATTCCGAAGAACGTCACCGGGGCGGGCGGCCGAAAGGGAACGACCGAACTCTACCGAGCGACCCCCGACGGCTACACCTTTGGGATACTGAACGTTCCGGGAATCGTCATCCCCCAGCTTCTCGGTGAAGGTGTCGGTTATGACATCAGCAAGATGACCATCCTCGCCCGCGTCGCGAAGGACAAATACGCTCTCGTCGTACCCAAGGCCTCCCCCTACCAATCCTTCGGCAGCTTGCAAAAGGCCCCGCATAACGTGCGCTTCATCAGCATGTCGCCCGGCATGACTCAACTCGTTGCTTCCGACGTCGCGATTTCCGAGCTCGGCATTCACGTCGATCAGCTCACCGGCTACCGCAGTATCCAGGACATCCTCGTGGCGCTCATTCGTGGCGACGGCGAGGCTGCCGTCACGGCGGTGACGACGACCGTCCCGTTCTTCCAGACGGGGGATATAAAGCCGCTCGTCTATTTCGACACGACGAGCCCTTATCCGGGTGTGCCGACCGCCAAGGAGATCGGCCACCCGGACCTCGCCTTGCTGGGCCTCGAGCGCATCTTCGCCGCCCCGCCGAACCTTCCCGACGCGCAACGCGAGGTCCTCGAGGCGGCGCTCATGAAGACCATGGCTGATCCCGATCTGATCGCCTGGGGAAAGAAGACGCAGCACGAAATCTCGGCGCTCGACGGCCAGGAGGCGAAGACCGTCCTCGACCGGATCACGAAGTTCTTCCTGCGCTACAAGCAGTTCCTGGGCGCGCAGCAATAGACCTCGCGAGCCGCAACCCCATGGTGTCGTGGCAGGAGCCTCGCGGTCGCATCGGGCCGGCGGGCGCGAGCGCGCGCGGCCGAGACTTCGCAGTGGGTGATGCCCCCTCGGACGAGCGCCCGGGAGAGCGGCAATCGTATTCGCCAACGGCCCTGGAACCGAGGCACGGACGAGATGATCGAAGCGGCAGCGATCGGGTTACAGCATCTCATGGCCTTCCAGGCGCTCTTCTATCTCGCGCTGGGCGCCGCCATCGGATTCACCTTCGGCGTCATTCCAGGGCTTGGCGGGCCGACGGCGCTCGCTTTGCTCATTCCCTTGACGTTCGGGATGGACAGCTTCACCGCAATGAGCCTGTTCGGCGGGATCATGGGCGCGGTCCATTTCGGCGGATCGATCCCCGCCATTCTCATCAACACGCCGGGAACGCCGGTCAATGCCGCGACCTGCTTCGACGGCTATCCAATGGCCCAGAAGGGAATGGCCGGCATGGCGATCGCCGCCGCCGCCACGTCCTGCGCGGTGGGCGGCGTGGTGGGGATCGCCTTCCTTATCGCCTGTTTGCCGGTCATGCGGGAGCTGGTGCTTCTGTTCGGGCCGCCCGAATTTCTCATGATGGCATTGCTCGGCCTCAGTGCGATCGCCGTCGCAACGCCGGGCCAGCAGCTTCGCGGTTTGGTGATGGGTGGCTTCGGCCTGATGCTGGCCTATGTCGGGTTCGACCGTGTCCACGGCGGCGAGCGCTATACATTCGGCAGCGACTATCTGTGGGACGGTGTGCCGCTGGTCCCGGCACTGATCGGCCTCTTCGCGGTCGCCCAGGTCATGAGGCTCGCGGCCGGCAATGAAAGGGTCTCGTCGGTCAGCGCGGATACGCGCCTTTACGGCGTCTGGGCCGGCGTCAAGGCGGTCTTCGCGAATTACGGCACACTGTTGCGCGGCTCGGCAATCGGCGCCTTCATTGGCCCTATTCCGGGCGTCGGCGGCTCGATCGCATCCTTCATCGCTTACACCGCGACCGTCAATTTCTCCAAGAACCCCGAGGGCTTCGGCAAAGGCGACATCCGCGGTGTCATCGGCCCCGAGGCATGCCACAACGCCAAAGACGGCAGTTCGCTCATTCCCACGTTGGCTTTTGGGATTCCCGGCAGCAGCGAAATGGCGGTGTTCCTCGGCGCCCTCGTCCTTCACGGGCTGCAACCGGGGCCGTTGCTGATTTTGCAACACCCCGACGTCATCTTCACCTTGATCTTCGCTCTCCTCTTCGCCTGCATCTGCAGCTCGCTTCTGGGGCTCGTCATGACGCGTTGGCTCGCGCCGATCACGCGGCTCGACCCTCAGATCCTCAGCATCGTCGTGCCGGTAATCGGCTTCGTCGGCGCCTACGCGCTGCGCGAAAGCTTCGGCGACGTCGTCGTGGCGATGACGTTTGGCTTGCTCGGGTATCTGATGATGCGCTTCGACTATCCCCGTCTCAGCCTCGTGATCGCGCTGGTGCTGGGGAATCTCGCCGAGGTTAGCTTCTTTCAAAGCATTCAGATCGTGCGAGGCGACTGGGCGACGTTCTTTGCTCGGCCGCCCGTCGCCATTCTGACGCTGCTCATCGTGGCGTGCCTCGGCGTGCCGGTGATTCGTCGGCGGCTCGCCGAACGTAGCCCGAGGGTTCCGCGCCCCCTCACCGCGGCGCCCGAGCCGAAACGGTCCGAGTTCGTCTTTCAACTCGTGCTGTTCTCCCTGATCGCCGGCTACATCGCGACCTCCTACAGCTACGCCCCGTTGGCGCGGATGGTGCCGCTCGCCGTGGCCTGGGCGACGCTCGGATTCCTCGTGCTCGAATTCCTGTCGATGTGGGACACACCGCTGCGGCCGCTGATCACGACGCTCTTTCCGCGCAATCCGCCCCCTGCCGTGCAAAACGTGATCACGCGCGAAATAGAGGCCATTCTCTGGCCGATCGGACTCGTGTCGAGCGCCTACCTCATCGGGTTCCTGCCGACTATTCCGATCTTCGCCGTGCTCTCCTTGGTGTTCCGCGCCCGGCGCCCGGCGCTACGCGCCGCCGCGATCGCCCTTGGGCTGCTCCTGTCGGTCTGGCTCGCCTTTCATGTGCTGTTGCGGTTCGATCTCTATACGGGTGTTCTCTTCGGCACCTTGTGAACGCCGGCCCGCGAGCATGGCCGTGCTCCGCGCCGCACGAGGTAACCCCGGAGCGCGTCGGTGACGATTGCCGACTTCGAAGTGCCGGGCTTCGCCGCTCGTTCGCCCGGTTTGAGGGTCACAACGACGCCGATCCCGCTTGCGGACGTGGCTGGGCGGCCATCGGAACAGCCGGTCGGCTGGTCGGTCACATCTTCATCCACAACAGCGACGATTCAGGCCTCGTCGCCGAACGCGAGTGACTTCTTCAACGGCCTGCTAATCTTACTGTGTCATAAAGTGTACCGCGGTGGAGCTGTCGCCGCGATGGATCGGCGGCAGCACGGACATCGCTGGAGCGTCGCGATGAGCAGCACGGCGATCTGCCAGCGCCGTGTCGCGATCGAATTGGGCGCGTGGCGTTCCGGTCTGACGAGGTGATCCGCGAGGGCGGAAGCCCTTTGGCCGGCGCGGCAGCTTCGGTCGCCATTGCGATCCTGAGGGGGGAATCGGACTCCGCTCGGAGACCAGGAATGCATAAGCGGCGATCGAGAGCGCCGCGTGATGATGGAAGCCACGCCAACCTCGCCCCTCGTAATGGCCGAGGCCGAGCTCCTGCTTGAGATCCTGGTAATCGCGCTCGATGCGCGAGCGCAGCTTGGCAAGATCGACCAGCCGCTTGATCAGCGTGGCGGCGGGCGCGGTGGAGAGAAAGTAGTTGGTCGGTTCGCTCTCGCCGGCCGACCATTCGATCAGCAGCCACTCCTCCGCGCGTGGCGCCGCGCGCCATATGTCGCGATGCGCGGGGCGAACGCGCACGGCGGCGAACCGGGACTGCAGCGTCCCGGCGCTACCTTCCCGCCACGCCACGGTGCGGTAGCGTGAAGCGGGAAGCGACATCGCCAGCACCTTGGCCGAGACCGGTTGATGCTTGGTGTCCCGCCGCATCAGCTTCGGCGGGCGTCCCATGCCGCCATAGCGCTGCGGCGGCAGTAGCGCCGTGCCCGGCGGCCACACCGTGATCGAGGACTGGACGCCAACCACGTAGCGCAAGCTCCGCGCCGTGAGCTGGTCGCGGAACTCTGTGTCATTGCCGTAGGCCGCGTCCGCCAGAACCACGCCGTGCGCGACCCCGGTACGCAAGGCGGCGTCGATCTGCTCGAGCGCGATCTCCGGCTTGGTGCGGAACACGACATCCTCCGGTACCCCGGCCTTCCGCCGCCGCACCTTGTCCATGGCCCATTCCTCCGGCAGGTACAGCCGGAACGCGATCGGCAGGCTCGCCGCATCGCTCGCCACCGACAGGCTCACCGCCACTTGGCAGTTGTCCTGCTTGCCCAACTGTCCGCAATACTGCCGGGCCACGCCGACCGAGAGCTTCCCCTTCTTCGGAAAGCCCGTGTCATCGACGATCCAGGCTCGGATCGCACCCCGCGCCTCGATCGCCGGCAAGGCCCATCCTCGCGCCGCCGCCAACAGAGCCTCTTCGCTCCACGGCGCATTGGCGACGAAGTGATGCATCGCTTGGTGCATCGCTCCGACGCGCCCAGGATCGATCCGCGCCGCCATCGGCTCCACGCTCTTGCGATCTCCGGGCAGCATCAGTCCCATGCAGTAAGCCCGCAGCGGTTCGTCGCGATCAGCATGGCCCACCGCATCCGAGAGCCGCTCGACAAATCCCCGAAACCGTGATTCGCTCGCCCCCATCCCACAACATCCTGTGCCATGAATCGAACCTTGTACCACAGATCGTGATTTTATGACACAGTAAGACTAAGTGGCTGGACCGCGTTTCAGGGCCTACGACGCGTCGCCGTGACCCCAAATGTGACCCCAACAAAAAGCGGACCGTTCTATGAGGCTTATTTTCAATCTAAGCGATTGATTTATTTGGTGCCGGATGAGGGGATCGAACCCCCGACCTTCGGTTTACAAAACCGCTGCTCTACCGCTGAGCTAATCCGGCGGTCCCGACCCTTCGCTATGATAGGCCGCCTGATATAGCGGCAAACGGCTAAATTGCCAGCCGTTTCCCTCCCGTCGGTTCCGAGCGAACGGGGCGGCCGCTCGGGTCGCCGCGCGGCTCGAAAAGCGCTTGAAGCGGCCGCTCGCGCGACAAAAACCGGGCCCCAAGCCGAAGCCCGGCGCCAAGGCGGCTCAATGATTCATCGCCGCGATTGAGTATTGTGTCCCTTGAATTTCCCCAGATAGTGGGCGATCACTCTGCGGTAGTAGGGTACGATGCGGCGACGAGGCGATGCAATACGGCGTTGGCCAAAAGACTAGGCGCTTAGATGGCTCTCAAGATTGATCCCGTGGCGGTCTATGCCGCGATCGTTTCGACGGCGGTATTTTGTTGGCAAATTTATACATGGCGGCGAAGCGGCCCGAGGCTTCGAGGTTCTATTTCATCGAGCATGGTGCAACGCGGGCACGCGTACAGAGACGATAATCTTTATCTTGCCTTAAGCGTCGCGAATGTTGGCAAAGCAGATACAACGATTACTCACGTGATCCTTTATGGATTCGATGGCTGGTGGTCCTACGTGAGGGGACGGCCAATTAAGACGGCCGTCGTCAATCACGGACTCGCGGCCTATCCCATTCCGTACGTGCTAAGGCCGGGACAGACGTTCATGTCCTTGGCGCATCAAGATGCCGATCTCGAAAAATGGTCTCGCGAGATGCGGCTTTACGGTGGCGTCATTCATTCGTTCAAAAAGCAACCTTTGTTGATGCGGGTGCGGGCGATCTCAACAAGCGATGCAGAGAAAGCGCGAAACGCGATCAAGCGATGGGCCTGATATCACCGACTCCCGTGTCCCAACATTGGTCGAGTAGCTCGGCCATTCGGCTTCGCCCTCACAGATCCGGGCAGGCGGCTTTCCCGCACCCGGCTCTTCCCGGAAGTCACCCGCATGAGGCCGCTCGTGGGGTCCAGGGGTGTGTGATACGA